>Ga0326511_10002613_pt1 | contig 14576 bp, 13 predicted proteins | sample 0_2496_0518_D_FD_203701 | JGI IMG/M metagenome (GOLD analysis project Ga0326511, IMG submission 203701) | Bovine rumen microbial communities from UC Davis, California, United States - 0_2496_0518 | ecosystem: Host-associated > Mammals > Digestive system > Stomach > Rumen | place: USA... | reverse complement strand
TTTGGTGTCGAGTATTTCATTGGCATCACGGTATACCTCCTCTTTTACTGAATCAGGAAGTACACTGTTATCAGGTGCAATAGGTGCACCGCAAGCAGGACAAGCTACTTCTTCTTTGTATATGATACGGCATTTGCAGTTATAACATATCCGAAGCGTCTGCGACGGGGATCTGAATATAGTATTTCCACACCTGCAGAACTTACTGCCCTTATCAAAGAAATCTCTGTCAGCTGTGAGCATTTTATTACATTTATCACATCTTATCTTAAAATCTTCAACATACATACCAAAATCCCCCATATAAAATGACCTTGCATAAATTATATCACATTTTTCACTCAAATGCAACATAAGTTTTAAGTAGTATTAATAGTATTAAAATATCGACCCCTGATTTTTTCGGTAATATGCACAAAAAGCATTGTCAACTATTGTCAATATAACGATTTCGGGGTATAATTTACATTATATTATAGAAAACGGAGGTATTATTTTGGAAGGTATCATTCAGAATCTGGTATCTGCACTTGGTGGGATACCGTCAGAAGCAGTTGTATTTATTATTTCACTTTTCCCTATACTTGAACTTCGTGGGGGGCTTATTGCCGCAAGTATACTCAATATTGATATGTGGAAGGCAATACCCATATGTATTCTCGGAAATATTCTGCCTATACCGTTTATACTTCTGTTTATTGAAAAGATTTTTGAACTGCTCAAAAATACCCGTTTCGTCAAAATGGTAAACAAACTTGAAGCAAAAGCCGAAAGAGGTGCTGAAAAAATTATGAAGCACAAAACATGGGGGCTTTTTCTTTTTGTAGGTATTCCTCTGCCGGGTACAGGTGCATGGACAGGTGCTCTTGTTGCCGCACTTTTCCATTTCAAGCTGAAGGATGCCTGTATTGCAATTTTAGGCGGTCTTATTCTTGCTACCTGTATAATGACATTCATTTCATACGGCATACCATATATTATTTCATTATTCTGATAAAAAATCGGAACAGGCAAAGTCAATCAGCAATGTGCAATTGATTGTTTGTTCCGATTTATTATGTGTGTTCAAAAGATCCTCTGCTATCGCTCAGGATGACACTTGGACAAAATTTTTTTAAGGAGGCTGAATATGTCGGGAGAAATTATCTGCGAAAGCTGTACACATTACGTTTATAATGAAGAACTTGAGGAGTATGAATGTCTTGTATGTCTTGACGAGGACGAATATGCTGTATTTTTACACAGCGGCAGTCAGAGGTGTCCGTATTACAGACTTGACGATGAATACGGTGTTGTGAAAAAGCAGATGTAACCATTGTCAGTAAAAACTGCGGATACTGTATCGTTAAGACAAAAATATCACCCTGACTTCACTCTTCGTACTAAATTTCTGTAAAAGTCTTGTAATCTGATTTCAAATATGTTATTATTTGTCTTATGGATTATTTGCGGAAATAAATTGTACGGAGGGAATATGGAAAATTTTCACTTTTTTGCTATTATGTCAAGAATGAAATACATAAACCGCTGGTCACTGATGAATAATACACGCCTTGAAAATATCAGTGAACACAGCCTTACAGTTTCGATAATAGCTCACGCACTCTGTATAATAAATAACAAAAAATTAGGAGGGAATGCAGATCCTGAACGTGCCGCTGTAATAGCCATGTTTCATGACTGCACCGAAATAATAACGGGTGACCTTCCCACGCCTATAAAATATTCGAGTCAGACATTACGCAAAGCCTATGCGGATATCGAACAGGAGGCTTCACAGCAGCTTCTTTCAACCTTGCCGGATTATATGCGTGAGGAATATGAAAAAATTATTGTCTGCGGCAGTGAGGATAAACATCTGCTCAGACTTGTTAAAGCCGCCGACAAGCTTTCTGCACTTATCAAATGTATCGAAGAAGAACAAATGGGAAATAATGAATTCAAACACGCTAAATATGAAACTATGAAAGCACTTCAGTCCTCAGGTCTTGAAGAGGTTGAAATATTTATGAAGGATTTTCTCCCGTCATATCTTCTTTCACTTGATGAACAGCATATTTCACTGTAATTATGTACAAGTGCATATCTTGCAGATATAAGCAAAATATATATACTGCCGTTTTTTGTGTTTTTGTTTGAAAAAATGGTAAAATTATTCTATAATAGTATAGTTACATCGGTTTTTTCCAAATATTTCACCGCAAAAGCGGTTTTGTAAGGAGCTTTAAATTATGTCAGATGATAGCAAAAAGATAAATTCGAAAGATTCTGTTGATATTAATAATGAAGATATAGTTTTTTATAATACTCCGTCAAAGTCTGAACAGCCTGTTCAGACTGATGAAATCGTTCCCGAGGTGAAAAAAACATCAAAGAAACGAATAGTTATGAATGTTGTATGCATAGTTTTAGCCGCAATAATGATAGTTGCAGGTTCAGGCTGTATGGTAGCTTATTCGGTATTCAACCGTTTAGGCTACGCCTCAATCAATAACACAGAGGATGAAATAAAACAAAGCTCTCAGATGGTAAAACAGAACAGTCAGATAAATAACCATACCTATGAAGGAAAGCTTCTGAATGACCAACAAATACTGAATATACTCCTTATCGGTGCAGATACCCGATATAATGCTACATCAGGCAACTCCGACACAATGATACTTATGTCGATAGATACCAAAAATAATAAGATAAAGCTTCTGTCACTTCTCCGTGATACCTATATCGCAATACCCGGATATGACGGAAATAAACTTAATGCTCCCTTTGCTTTCAGCGGTGCTGAACTTACAGTACGCACAATTCAGCTGAATTACGGTATTCAGATAGACCGTTATGCTATTGTCGACTTCAACAGTTTCAAAGAAATAATTGATTCTATTGGTGGTATTGAGGTTGACCTTACCGAAGAAGAAGTGGACTATATCAACTGGCAGATATGGATAAATCAACAGCCCGAATATTCAGAGCTTCCTGCCGGAGATTATAAAGAGGCTGTTCGCAGTCAGCTTATGGACGTATGGTTCGCCACCGTTCCCGAATCAGAAAAGCCTATAAATAAGGATAAACTCACATTTACATCGAAAAATGATGACGATGACCCCACCGCTAAAGTACGTCTTACAGGCAAACAGGCTCTCTGGCACGCAAGAAACAGGGGTGAAGAAGGTGTATGCAGCGGTGATGACTATACCCGTACACTCCGTCAGAGAAATGTTATCAGCCTTATGATCGGAAAACTCAAAAACTGCGAGCTTTCCACAGTAATGAATATCATATATCAGATAGGGCCTATGATAACAACTAATCTCAAAACCACGGAAATAACTTCACTTGCCACGAATATCACAAAATATCTCAAATATGATATAGTTTCGCAGTCCGCACCGGACAGGGCAAGTCTTGGTATTGATTATTATTTTGATGATATTGATTATGTAGGCAATTGTATTGTTATCATTGACTGGGAAGATTTCCGTGACAAGGTCGCAGGCTTCGTTCTCGGCAACGAAAACAGACTGAAAGTCAATTAGAGCAATGTGCAACAGGCGGTAATTCTGCTTTGTCGTGCTATGCCTGCTTTTTGGTAAATTGACATTAATGGTACGGTGAAATACAGTCAATGACTGTACACCGTACCTTTTGTTTTTTTGAAAGGATGATAGTATGTCTGATAAAATTCAATATTATGACAGTAATGATTACGATGACGGTTTTTATGTTAAAGACGCAAGAAAAAGAGCTGTACGCACATCCTCAACAAAAACACCTCAGCCCGAACAGAAAGCCAAGAAAAGCTTATTCGGCAGATTCATACGGTCATTTCTTGTTATAATTGCAATAATGCTTATTCTTGCCGGAATATATATCACTCTGGTATTATCAAGGATAAATTATACAAATGAAGTACCCGACCATACTTTAGCCGAAGAAACAGGCAGTCTTAAAAGTGAAAACAATATCGAAAATATAATGATCTTCGGTGAAGACAATCATAAGGAAAATGAACACGGCAGAGCGGATACTATGATACTTCTGACTATTGACAAGGTACATAATCAGCTTAAACAGACTTCTTTCATGCGTGACATATATTTATATATACCGGGACATGAATATAATAAGCTTAATGCTTCTTATGTATACGGCGGTGCGAAACTTACAGTTGAAACGATAGAATATAATTTCGGAATAAAAATCGACAATTATATTATAGTTGACTTCAACAGCTTTACGGATATAGTCAATTCTCTTGGTGGGATCGACCTTGAACTGAGCCGTGAGGAAATAGAATATATAAATATGCAGTCATACCGCAACCATCAGACTCAAAGCGAACAGGAACTTGATCCTGACAGTTTTTCATATTATTACAACGAAAAAGAAGAGCAGGTTGCAAAGGTTCATTTAAACGGCAGACAGGCACTATGGTATGCCCGTGACCGTGACAGTATCGGAGTAGATTTTGACCGTACACAAAGACAAAGAATAGTTGTGAATACTGTTTTTGATAAATTTAGATCATCTGACCCGTTTTCAACAATGTATGCAGTATACAATGCTTCCCCCTATCTTACCACGAATATGTCGCCGTCTGACCTCACATTAAAGGGATTTGAGCTTATCAGAGCTTTGGATTATGAACGCTGTGAACACAGACTTCCTTCCACAGATAATTATTATGATGTATGGAATGACAGCGGTCTTGCACTTCAGATAGCTGATGAAGATCTGCAAAAACAAAGACTTTACGATTTTATTTTTCAGTGAGCTGCCCGGAGTGCCTCCGGTGTCGATTGACGCTATGCGTAGTTTATTTGTATAATAAATTTGCTTTGCTGCAAAATCTGCTGAAACGATTGAAAAAAATAAAAAAAGTGGTATAATTATGTCAGAGGAAGTGCAGAATATGTCTATACATTCCATTGATTCACCTATTGAGCAGAGAAACACCGGAAAAGGAAATCCGAATGCTGTGCTGACATTTGGCATAGATTTGAATAATCGACAAAAACAATTACTTGCACTTTTGACGGAATTTGACAGTCGGATAACTGTGCCTAAAAAAGCAGTAAATATGACCGATCTTTCTGCTTTGACTGCTTATACCGGTGATGAATTTGCATTATTTACCAAAGGAAATGAAAGGCTTATTATAAGAGGAAATGCTGTAAGTGTAAATATTGATATTGAACAGGCAAAACAGATGTCAAAGCAGGGCTATCGATGGAGCGGACATACGCATCCGGGAGTTGACTTCAACTGTTTGTTTTCATCTGATGGTGATAGGACGATTCTGAAACAGTTTGATCAAAGCACAAGTGTTATTTACAATTCAAAAGGACAGTTCCTTACATTTGCATTAGAGGAGTGAGAGATATGTGTAAGCTTTTTGATAATTGGTCAAAACAAATCAAAGATTATTGTGAAAAGAACGATTACGATTTTGAAAAAGTAAAAAAGATGTCTCAAAGCTGGGGAAAGGATGTGCTTGTCTTACAGTTTCATGATCCTGAAAAGGGAGCAAGGGGACTGTTAGATGAAACTCCGTCTCCTGTGGTTCTTTTGATTAAAAAAGAAGGAGACGGGCAGCTTTTATTTGAGACAACCGAAAATACATCAAAATATATTGGAAAAGTTTCATAAAATTAACCGTTTCGTGAAACCGGGGTAGTTATGCAAAAAACTTTTTCAAAAACCTCTTGACTTTATAATAAAAATAAGTAACCGCCTGTTTTTCACAAAAGGCGGTTACTTATTGTAACTGTTCATATCAGGTGACTGCCGTATCCGGTCGGTCACCTTGTTCATTTTTTTAATAGAAGTATACGGTTTCTTCTTCAGGTTTTTTCGCAGGTTTAACATCTTTTACATAGAACATCGGGCCTAATTCTCCGCCGAACATCTGATTACGCTCTGCTTTCACTTCGGCAGTTATCATATACCAGCCCTTATTTTTGATGTTGTCGGTCTTTTTCCACTGACACATGAATCCTACATATCTTATATCTTCCGCACAGCATGCCATTGCAAAACGCCCGCCCACAAAATGTCCTCTCGGAAAACGCGGACTTCTGGCTGTGAGTGCTTTGAAGCATATGGTTTTGCCGTCATAATTCTGCGGCTTATCCATAGCATCCATATATAAAAGACCAAAATCTTCGTCTTTTACTTCTACTATTGGAGCATCCATGTCATACGGCAGAGGGTCAACTATATCATCATTTTCAACTGTGCCGTCTTCATATTCGTATACAATGGCTGTACGGCGGCTTACTCCTCTTACTATCGCATGGAGAGGCATCTTGTCAAAACCATGCTTACAGCGGTTAAAAAATACCACTTCGGCAGAATTAAGCTTATCATATACCAGCTGACGCATATTATTATTGTACGCCTCAAAATTATTTGCATCCGCAAACATCATTATCTGGTATATCTGCCAATCTCTCGGAAGTACCTGTCCAAGCTCCTGCAAAGTCCACATACCGTTGTATTCAAGCATTACCCTTTCAGCTCCGCTTTTTCTGAGTGCATCCTCAAGGAACTTTTTTGTGAGCTGTTCTTTACCGTCTGCAATAACAACACTTACATTTTTTCCGCCTTTATAGCAGGATGTGTCAAGCTCTTCTTCCCCATCCTCAAAAAGCAGACAAAGTGTTTTTTCATCATTCTGAAATTTTGAGTCACAAAGTGTTTCATGTATGAATTTTGTTTTTCCCCCATCAAGAAAACCGAGGAAAAGATATACGGGTATTTCTGCCATACTATTTCAACTCCGTTCAGATACCGAAAAGCTCTTTTAAAGCATCTTCGTTAAGTTTTGAACCTATAACGCATATTCTGCCTGTATAATCGGCTGCACCGTTTCTTACTTCTGCCTCACCGGGTACAAAATCGTAATGTATCCACTGTCCGTCAGCACCTGCTACAATACCCTTTGCACGAAGGATAGTACCGTATTTTTCACTGTCATCAAGTGCGGAAAGTATAGTGCTTATTTCATCTTTTGTAAATTTCTTTGCAGTTTCAGCACCCCAGCTTGTAAATACTTCATCTGCATGGTGATGATGATGGTGATGCTCGTGGTCATGGTCGTGATCGTGGCAATGACACTCTTCTCCATCTTCATGGTGGTGATGATGTTCATGCTCGTGGTCGTGTTCATGTTCGTGGTCGTGTTCATGTTCGTGATCATGGCAATGGCACTCTTCCCCATCTTCATGGTGATGATGATGTTCCTCTACAACATCGTCAACTGTAAGAAGTGCCTTACCATCTGTTGCGGAAAGTATCTGCTCACCTGTGAGATCATCCCAAGGAGTTGTAACGATGGAAGCCTTTGTGTTATGCTCACGGATAAGTGCAATAGCCTTTTCAAGCTTCTCGTCACTTACATTCTGTGTACGGCTGAGGATTATTGTGCTTGCAAATTCTATCTGATTATTGTAGAACTCACCGAAATTCTTCATATAGCTTTTAACTTTTGAAGCATCTGCAACCGTAACAAAGCTGTTGAGTACAACATCGTCACTTACAACACTCTTTACGGCATTGATAACATCCGAAAGCTTACCTACACCCGACGGCTCAATAAGTATTCTGTCAGGGTGATATTCGTCAAGCACTTTTGTAAGAGCAGTTCTGAAATCTCCCACCAGTGAACAGCAGATACAGCCTGAATTCATTTCATTTATCTGAATACCTGCCTCTTTAAGAAAACCGCCGTCAATTCCTATCTCACCGAATTCGTTTTCTATAAGAACAAGCTGTTCATTCTTATAGCCTTCTTTGATAAGCTTTTTGATAAGAGTAGTTTTTCCTGCACCGAGGAAACCTGAAAAAATATCGATTCTTGTCATAAAATTTCTCTCCTTTTTCTTTTTTTAATATGGCAAACGTGTCCGAATCTTATTATAACACTTCCTTACCAAAATTTCAACTTTGTTTATCATCTTTCAGGAAAATCAACTTTCTGAAAAAGAAATATGAATTATATTGGTGTGCCTCCGGCAGCGAGCCGCTGCCGCCGAGGCGGAGGGGTTAAAAAATTAGTAATGCCGGTTTTTTGAATAGCGAACTCCACACTCCACACTAAAAAAGGGCTGCTGTACCGATAAAAAGTACAACAGCCATTATTTTAGTTCAGCGTATCAAAGCTGATCTGACAATCAACTCCACACTCCAAATTTCACACTCCACACTGAATATCAGTCTTCGTCATCGGTTTCGGGCATATCCCAGTTATGATATACGTTCTGAACATCATCGTTATCATCAAGAATATCGAGAAGCTTCTGCATTTTAATGGCAGCTTCTTCATCTTCGATCTTGCTGTATGTTGAGGGAATCATGGAAACATCTGCGGAAACAAATTCGTATTTCTTCTCTTCAAGAGCTTCCATTACAGCACCGAAATCATCAGGCTCGGTGTATATCTCGTAAACATCGTCACTTTCGGAATTGAAATCGGATGCACCTGCTTCAAGAGCATCTTCCATAACCTTTTCTTCGTTTTCGTTTCCCTCTTTTTCAATGATAAGCAAGCCTTTTTTGCTGAACATGAATGATACACAGCCCTGTGTGCCGAGGTTTCCGCCAAATTTATCGAAATAGTGGCGGATGTCACCTGCTGTACGGTTACGGTTATCTGTGAGAGTTTCAACGATAACAGCAATACCGCACGGACCATAGCCTTCATAGGTTATTGTTTCATAGTTGTCACCGTCAGCACTGCCGGCAGCCTTTTTGATGATACGTTCGATATTTTCGTTAGGTACGTTGTTAGCCTTAGCCTTTGCTATGCACTCACGAAGCTTTGAGTTTGAAGACGGATCAGCTCCGCCTCCCTCACGAACTGCAACAGCAAGCTCTCTGCCTATTTTGGTGAACACCTTAGCTCTTGCACCATCTGTTTTTTCCTTTTTTCTTTTGATCGTACTCCATTTTGAATGACCAGACATAAATATCCTCCTTGATTTATTATTTAACTATAAGATTGAGTATCTTATTTGCTTTGTAGATCACTTTTACAATATTCTTGCCTGCAATAGCTGCTGCGATAGTGCTGTTAGCCTTAGCAGTCTCAACTGCTGTACTTTCCTCGCAATCGGCAGGAAGAGTAACAGATGCTCTGAATTTACCGTTTACCTGTACACCTATTGTTACCATATCATCAACAAGCTTAGCCTCGTCATATTCGGGCCACTGTGATACGGAAACAAATCCTTCTCCGCCGAGCTTCTGCCAAAGTTCCTCACAAATATGGGGTGCAAAAGGACAAAGCAATTTGATAAGTGTGAAATACTGATTTTTGCCGATAAAGCTTTCTGCTTCAGCATCGTTAAGGAATGTCATAAGTGCGGCAATAGCAGTGTTATACTTTGTATCTTCAATATCATCGGAAACTTTTTTGATGGTCTTATGAAGCTTATTTTCAAGAGCCTGATTATCGCTGTCCTGAATTTTCTCCTCAAGGGCAGCTATACGGTTGAGGAAACGCTTACAGCCTTTGAGTGAGCTTTCACTCCACGGGATAGATGCACCATACTCACCCATGAACAATACATACGTGCGGAGAGTATCTGCACCGTAATTATCAACTATTTCAAGCGGGTCAACAACATTACCCTTTGATTTACTCATCTTCGTGCCGTCAGGCCCGAGAATAAGACCCTGTGCGGAACGTTTTTTGTAGGGTTCGGGAGTGGACACTGCACCTATATCATAAAGGAAATGATGCCAGAAACGTGAATATATCATATGTCTTGTAACGTGCTCCATACCTCCGTTATACCAGTCAACAGGCATCCAGTAGTCGAGTTTAGCTTTATCAGCAAGACATTCATCATTTTTCGGATCAATATATCTGAGGAAATACCATGATGAACCTGCCCACTGCGGCATTGTATCCGTTTCCCTTTTAGCAGGCTTGCCGCATTTCGGACAACTGCAGTTTACAAATTCATCTATCTTTGCAAGAGGTGATTCACCGTCAGAACCCGGCTGGAATTCCTTTACATCAGGAAGTCTGAGCGGAAGCTCTTCATACGGCACAGCAACCATTCCGCACTCCTGACAATGTACTATCGGGATAGGCTCACCCCAATATCTTTGTCTGTTGAAAGCCCAGTCTTTCATCTTGTACTGAACAGCGGCTTCACCGTCACCTGTTTTCCGGAGTTCCTCTATCATACGTGCGATAGACTCCTTTTTATTCTTATAACCATTGAGGAAATCTGAATGTACCATTTCACCGTCACCGCTGTAGGCTTCTTTTGAAATGTCACCGCCAAGAATTACTTCACGTATCGGAATATCATGTTCCTTTGCGAAATCATAGTCTCTCTGGTCATGTGCCGGAACAGCCATTATCGCACCTGTACCATATCCCACCATTACATAATCTGCTATGAATATTGGAATTTCCTCACCGTTTACGGGGTTTACAGCACACACACCTTCAAGGCGTACACCTGTTTTTGTCTTATTGAGCTGTGTTCTTTCAAATTCACTCTTTTTCGCACATTCTGCACGGTAAGCCTCTACTTTATCCATATTTCCGATACGGTCTGCAAGTTTATCAACGAGCGGATGTTCGGGAGCCATTACGAGAAATGTAACACCGAAAAGTGTATCAGGTCGGGTCGTATATACTTTGATCTTATCATCTGCACCTGTAATACCGAAATTAACGAAAGCACCCTCAGATCTGCCTATCCAGTTTTTCTGCTGTGCCTTGATATTTTCGGGATAGTCTACCTCTTCAAGACCCTGAAGGAGCTTATCAGCGTAGCGTGTTATACGGAGATACCATACTTCCTTTGATTTCTGCACAACATCGCTGTGGCATATGTCACATTTACCTCCCTGACTGTCCTCGTTTGAAAGTACAACCTTACATGACGGACAATAGTTTACCATAGTCCTGTCCCTGAAAACAAGACCATTTTCAAACATTTTGAGGAATATCCACTGTGTCCATTTGTAATAATTTTCATCAGTAGTATCAATAACTCTGTCCCAGTCGAAAGCAAAGCCCACACGCTTCATCTGTTCGGTGAAATGTGCAATATTGCGGTCTGTAACTATACGGGGATGCTCACCTGTTTTGATAGCATAGTTTTCGGCAGGAAGTCCGAAAGCATCAAAGCCTATCGGAAACAGTACATTATATCCCTGCATACGTCTTTTTCTTGTTACAGCCTCAAGACCCACATAAGCCTTGATATGACCAACGTGCATACCCGCACCGCTCGGATACGGAAATTCTACAAGTCCATAGAATTTAGGCTTATCACTGTTATCGAGTGCATTGAATACTTTTGCATCTTCCCAGCTTTTCTGCCATTTTGGTTCAATTTTTTTAAAATTGTATTCCATAATGAGATTCTCCTTAAAAATTTATTAATGAAATGCCACTAACTCCACACTCCAAACTCACTGAGTGCGTAGAACTTCAAGATTCTCGGCATTCGGGCCTACTTCGGAATATGCTACCATTGCAAACACAAGGTCTGTAACACCGTTATCCTTTATCATATTGACAAGGTTTACATTACAGTAACGCATATCAACAACATATATTTCTTCAAAAGAATTGAACAGATAACCCGGAACAGCATTACCGTAACTGTCTTTTACGATCATAAGCTTTCTGCCGTTCTTTACGTTGGTATTGACTTTGATGATCTGTTCATCTCCGCCCATGAATGTGAGATAAGCATTATGCTGCGGATCACCGACAATATTGAAGAAGTTTCCTGTACCTGTGGAATTAAATGACGTATCAAAATATTCCGTCACGCACTTGTCATAGTTATCCGGAACATAATATGTGAATGTTTCGGGGTCATTATTGATATTTGCATCCTGTGTGAATGCATACATTGTTCCGACAAAGCCCTCAATATCCTTCTTTTCAAAAGTCGAAAGGTCTTTGAAAGGTACTCCGGCCGCCTTTGCAAAAGTTTCAGCGGCATAATATGCACCAAGAGGTGTCCAGTGGTGGTCGGTACGCAGATATATTTCCTCGTTTGTATGCTGTCCGAGAACAGTATCTATATCAACATACACGATACCGTCATCAAAACGTGAGGCAATTTCATCAAAACACTCTTTCTGATTGAGTGTATAGCCTGAATAGTTGCTCGGTGTATAATATTCGCTGGCAAGAGGTGCTGTCATGGAATATATCTTTACACTGTCACCGAGGTCTTTGTGGAAATTATTCAGTGCGGCAACATAGGCATTACCTGTTCCGCCGCCGAAAAGCTCGAGTGCTCTGTAATGACCGTTATGTTTTACAACGATTATACCGTTTTCTTCGGTATATTCAGCCTCACCCATTTTGCTTGTTTCGGTTACTTCTGAAGTTTCATCAGGCTTTGAGGTTTCAGCTGCAGAGTTTTCCGATGGTTTTGAAGTTTGGGAAGGCTTTGAAGCTTCTGACGGTTTAGAAGTTTCAGAACCACCGTTTACAACTTTGATCGGCTTTCCTACTATTTTTACTTCTTCTTCGGTATGTATTCCGAAAACTGATTTGAAATTATATCCCACTGTTTTGAGGTCGTCACGGAAAGGAACGGTATCATCATAATATGTAGCCACTCCTGAAGTAAAATCTCCTGCAAAATAACCTGTCACTGTAAAGGCAGGAAATTGTGCAAGTGACCTTTTTTCTATCTGTGATTCTGTGGAACGCGGTATAACAAGCAGGAAAAGCACCGCTATTACATAAAACACAAAAAATATCATTATTGAAATATAGCTTGAGAATTTAACTACATTCGCACGTTTGAGCTGATTGAATTTTTTCTTTCTTACTTGTCTGTTTTCAGCCAATTATAATCACCTCTCAGAAACGGAAATACAGGAACGGATTGTTTGTATTATCTACTAAAAGTATGCCTGAAAGCAGCAATAGTCCGCAGCATATGACTGTTGAAGCCATATTTCCTACAAAGTAAACGGTATTATTACCCCAGTTATTGAAGAAGTATTTGACTTTCTGCAATACAGGCATAGAAACTATTATTGCAAATATGATAAGGAACAGATTGTTAAGGAAAGAATTCCATGTAACGATGTCCCAGAATTCGTTGCCATTTGTAAGCATACTTATTCCCGAAATATTAAGGAAGAAATATCCGAGCTGACCGAGATCGGTAAAGCAGAATATACCGAAGCCGATGACTATGACGAGCTTACTGTAGATGTGAGTAAGCACTTTGTTCCACTTTTTCATTCTCTTTTTACCGATAAGAGTTTCTATGAAAATGAAGATACCGAAATAAAGTCCCCAGAATATAAAATTCCAGCTTGCACCGTGCCACAGACCCGTACAGAACCATACAAGGAACAGATTCAGATATTTTCTGGGCTGACCGAATATAGGCATATAGAACAGATAATCCCTGAAGAACGAGCTGAGGGAAATATGCCATCTCTGCCAGAATTCACTTACATTCTTGCAGATGAAAGGATAGTTGAAGTTTTCATCGAAATGGAAGCCGAACATTCTGCCCAGACCGATAGCAATATCGGAGTAACCGCTGAAATCGAAATAAACATAGAGTGAGTACACGATAACTGTATACCATGTTCCGAAGAACGAAAGGTTAGAAATATCAGTTCCGAAGAATTGATCTACAATAGCATAAAGACTGTTTGCGACAATAACCTTTTTTGACACACCGAGTATAGCTCTTTTTATACCCTCGTTAATATCCTCAGCGGTAACGGTACGGTCATCTATTTCCTTTTCGATAACGCTGTAACGCACGATAGGACCTGCAACAAGCTGAGGGAAAAGTGACAAATAAAGCAAAAATTTCTTAAAGCTTTTCTGCGGCTTTACAGTTTCCCAATAGCAGTCGATGACATACGAAATAGCCTGAAAGGTAAAGAAGCTTATACCGATAGGCATGATGATATTCGGCACAGGCACATTTGCATGGAACAGCATATTATGATTTTCCACGATAAAACCTGTATATTTGAATATCACAAGAAATAGCAGGTCGATACACACAGCAATTCCCGTAAATAATTTTGCTTTTGGTTTTCCCCTGTTTGCTCCGATAAGCAGGGCAAAAAACCAGTTCATCGCCGCACTGAACACAAGCAGCATTACCCACACAGGCTCACCCCATGCATAAAAAACAAGGGATGCGGCAATCAGCACTATATTTTTCTGATTGATATTTTTTCTTGTGAAGTAGGCAAGAAAAACTACAGCCAGAAAGAAGAAAACAAAAAATAAAGACGAAAAGACCATAAGCTGTTCACATTCCTTTTCCTTTTTAGTAATCAGTCACACATCTCCAAAAAGAATATGCACTGTCAACAGAATACAACCTCCGGATTTATACAAATCGACTTAAAATCGACCCATTCCGATAAAGTATGTACATTTTATTCTACCACTCAATCAACCAAAAATCAATACATATTTTTTAAGTTTTGGAAGCTTCTAAATTGCAATATAAAATGTCAGTGAAATTAAGCGACATTTAATTGCTTAAGCAAATCATTAGCAGACAATCCGTTGAAGATTCTTCTAGGGTAGTTAT
>Ga0326511_10002612_pt1 | contig 14585 bp, 11 predicted proteins | sample 0_2496_0518_D_FD_203701 | JGI IMG/M metagenome (GOLD analysis project Ga0326511, IMG submission 203701) | Bovine rumen microbial communities from UC Davis, California, United States - 0_2496_0518 | ecosystem: Host-associated > Mammals > Digestive system > Stomach > Rumen | place: USA... | reverse complement strand
GGTTTTGCTAAACTGGCAGAACCATGATGATGTGACTGTCACAGAATCCTATCAGCATCGTGAGTCGTCCGTCCTGGCTCCCCAGCACCGTCACCATCAGGAAGCCACGCTGACCGACGCCTCGCAGATTTACCGAATCTGCAGTTCCCGTCCCCAGCGAGTACTACCTACTCAGGGCGCAAAGACGGAAAGAACCATTACACCGTTTGGCAGTTTTGCCAACCGGCAACATATCGTCAAACCCCTTTATTCCTACTACGACAGCAGATGCCGCCGTGAGACGGCACCATTTTGTATGTCGGCCTCATGCGACTATTACGTCATCGCACTGAGGCACATCATTCGTTGACATAGTCTCGGTTACCACAGGGACACACACATTTTCAATTCACATTAATATATATAAATGTAACCGTGCGGCCGTCAGGCCGATCGGATCAGATTAACTATGTCAAGTATCAAAAACCTGGAGATGGCTACTGCCCTCTCCACCTATCAGCATATCGAGATTAAGAAGTCACTGTTTTCAACCAAGGCCATCTATACGCCTACGCAGAGCCAGGCCAAGGCCATCATCCTGGAGTACACTCCCTCTGAGGGCGAGCGCCTGGAGCGACTGTTAGACATGCCGCTCGACAAGATGGCTGCCGACATCCGGCAGAAGGGCAAGCCCGTGGCTGGTGCCAACGGCAACTTCCGTATGGAGCTCTGCCTGAGCGATGACCACCAGTTCTGCGCCGTGCAGTTGCTGCGCTTCGGCGACTTCCAGTACAAACCGGTCTTTGAGCCCCGCTTCTACGAGGGCAAGGATGTGGAGTATATCATGCAACTGATTTAGTTTACCTCTGGTACGCAGGTGTCTCACCTGCGGGTAGCCGCAAGTGAGACACTTGCGTACCAGAGAAGAACTGAGTAGATTCTGGTTATAGTACTTTTTTTTAATAATTGTGAATAATGAGCGATGATTTCAGCTTTATTTCGTACTTTTGCAGGCGCCTATTGCAAGCATCGTTAATAATATAGTAAAGCCAAGATGAAACGCTTGTGGCTGATATTGATTTTTACAGCCTTTACAGCCGTTGTGATGAAGGCTCAGGAGACGTCGGCGTCTGAGGATGCTGTCGGTAATCCTACTTTTGTGCCGACGGTTAAGGTGAGTAAGGTGATGGTCGACGGCGACAGCATCCAGTATATGGAAATGTCAAGCGTCTACTGTTATCCTCAGATGGCTTTTAGCAGCAAGCGCCAGCAAAAGTCGTATATGAGACTGGTCAACAATGTCAAGAAGACGTTGCCGCTGGCCAAGGAGGTGCGACAGATTCTCATCGAGACGGCCGAATATCTGGAGACGTTGCCTGATAAGAAGTCGAAAGACGAGCACATGAAACTGGTAGAGAAGAGTGTGTATCGTGAGTACAAGCCTAAGATGAAGAAACTGACGTATTCTCAGGGCAAGTTGCTTATCAAACTTATCAACCGCGAGTGCAACTCTACGAGCTATGAAGCTATACAGGCCTTTATGGGGCCTCTGCGTGCCGGTTTTTGGCAGGCTTTTGCGTGGGCTTTTGGCGCTTCGTTGAAGAAAGAGTACGACCCTGAGGGCACGGATCGCTTGACGGAGCGTGTGGTGCTTATGGTGGAGGCTGGGCAGATATAGTTAGACGCTATAGACGCTATAGATGCTATAGACGCTATAGATGCTATAGAAGCTATAGATGCTATAGACACTTAATTCTCAGAGTATAGCACTTGGATGATGGTCTGACCTACAGCCTGCAGGGTAATACGGTCTAAGTGCTCCATGTCGTCGTTCACCGTGTGCCATGTAGGGCCGAAGGAACTAGCCTCGCAGTCGGGGTAATAGGGGATAATGTCGATGCATGGAATACCTGCCACTTGATTCACAGGCAAGTGGTCGTCGGTTATTGCAACACCCTCATCCTTTGGGAACAGACTGCCATAACCTATGGTTTCTGCAGCCTGCCACACTTTCTTCACTACATTGGGCGCAAACTGTAGCGACACTCCCTCTTGATAGAACCGTGCTCCCTGGCCTCCTACCATGTCGAGCAGTATGCCATATCTGATGGTGGTGTCAGCATGATTGGCGGCGCTATATTGCTGTGCCCAATGCTGTGCCCCTAAAGCCCATGTGTCGCCGTCGTTGCCGTTATGTTCAGCCCATTGCGGGGTGCCCCAGTCCTCGGCATCAAAGCATACGAAGTCTACGCCTATGGACAGCGTGTCGCTACTTATCAGGCGTGCTACCTCTAACATCACGCCTATGCCCGATGCCCCGTCGTTGGCGGCCATTACAGGCTGGCGATGGTTCTTCTCGTCAGGGTCGTTGTCGGCCCAGGGGCGGCTGTCCCAGTGGGCACATAGCATGACGCGTTGCTTAGCTTCCGGGCGGTATGCGGCAATGATATTAGTGCTTTTCAGCACCGTACCGTCATAGCCTTTTAAGTCGGCTTTTTGCAATGTGACGCTCATTCCCAGCTGTTCAAACTTTCGCGCAATCCATTGTCCGCACTGCTCGTGAGCTTCGCTGTTCATCGTGCGTGGCCCAAAGGCGCACTGATGCTCGCAGAAGCTGAAGGCAGAGTCGCTTAGGAATGTAGGTCCAACAGGCTCATTTTGTGCCACAGGCTCGGTGCTGCTCTTCTTGCCACCGGTGCACGCGCCAGCAAGCACTGCAGCGATACATATTGTTATCAGGCTTCTATTCATGCTTCGTTTTCGATAAGATTTTTTACGTTAGTGTTGTGCTTGACTGTCATACTTGAAGTTGCTCTTCATGGCATAGAGCGTTGCTGTACTTGCGTCATGACACGTAAGAAGTTTCCGCCCCAGATTTTCTGTATGTCGCGCTCGGAGTAGCGGCGCGCTAACAGCTGACGTGTAAACTGCAACAGCTCCGAAGAGTCGCGGAGCCCGCGGATGCCGCCGTCGCCGTCGAAGTCGGTACCTAGTCCTACGTGGTCGATGCCCATCACCTTGATAGCATGCTCCAGGTGAGCTATGGCATCGAGGATGGTAGCTTCGCGTGGCTCCTGGGCCGCAGTGGCTTCCTCAACGAGGAATCCATGGTAGAGCGTCACCTGCATCACACCGCCCTTTGCCGCCAGCCGTCGCATCTGCTCGTCGGTGAGGTTTCGCGGATGGTCGCAGAGCGCCCGGCATGAAGAGTGACTGCATACGATGGGGGTGGTGCTGATGTCAAGTGCGTCGTAAAACGATTTTTCGCCACCATGGCTCAGGTCTACCATTACCCCTAAGCGGTTCATTTCGCGGATGACCTGTTCGCCGAATCGGCTCACACCGTTATGTGTGTTGCTTCCGCGTGCGGAGTCACAGATGTCGTTGTCGCCATTGTGGCAGAGAGTTATATACACAGCGCCGCGTTTAGCGAAATGCTCAACGTTCTGTAGCCTTCCTTCCAGCGCCAGACCGTTTTCTATACCCAGCATGATGCTTTTGCGCCCCTGCCGTTTGTTTTCATAGAGGTCGCCGGGGGTGCGTGCCAGACTGATATACTGGCTGTTGTGCCGGACGATGTCTTCAATCTTGTCAAATATCAGGTCTGTATACTCCTTAGGTCCTTTTGCTTGTTTCTTGACATTGTCGCCAAGTAAGGCGTCGAAGTCTACCTTGCTCGAGAAGGTCTCGCCCATTTTGGGCTGCGGCAGATAGCAGACCATAATGGTAGCATCCTGCCGACCTTCGGTCATCTTATGCAGGTCTACGAGTATGCGGTTGTCGCGTTGGTCAAAGTGGATATTCTGCGGGAAGAACATCGGCGTGTCGCAGTGGGTGTCAAGGGTCAGCACGCGGTTGTGAGTATCCTGAGCTTGTCGGTAGGCGTTGGCCTCGGCTACGAGCCAACGGAACAGCGGCTCGCCATCGGCTAGGCACTCAGGGTGCCACTGCACGCCGAGTATACTTTTATACTCAGAGCTCTCCATGGCTTCTATGGTGCCGTCCTTGGCCGTGGCTACAACACGGAACTTGTCGCCGGCCTCGCTGACTGCCTGATGGTGGAAACTGTTGACGTACAGCAGTGTATCAGTGATAGTTCCGGAATCTCCGAACTCTCCGACATTTTTATATATATTATATAATGCGGAACCCTCTACAATGTTGACGCTGTGAGTGGCTTCCGCTCGGTCGGCATCTTGCGAATGCTTGACGGTGGTGATAGGGATATCTTGGCACACTTTGCCTCCTAAGGCAGCCGCCAGTGTCTGTATGCCGCGACAGATGCCTAGTATGGGCATCTGGCGATTATAGGCCAATTGTGTTATCAGCAGTTCCGGCAGGTCGCGCTCGCTGTTGATACTGTGTAATGCCGGCACAGGCTCCTCGCCGCACCACAAGGGGTTGATATCGCTGCCTCCGCTGAGGATGAGGGCGTCAATATGGCTGAGCGTGTTCAGTAATACGTGCTTGTCGGCAGATGGCGGTATGACTAATGGCACGCCACCAGCTCGTATCACCGACTCATAATATCCGCGTCCCAACTTACAGGCCAGTTCTTCGTAGTTGCCTGTAATGCCTATTATCGGGCGGTGTTCTGCAGCAGGAAACGTTTCATATATGGCATCAACGTGTGTCTGCAGGTTAAATGTCTTCATCCTTTACCTCTATTTCCCGTTTGATACTCTGTTCCAGTGATATCAATGTTTCCGTTGATGTTACGCCGTGAATACCCTGTAGCTTGCCGTTAAGCAGTTCCATCAATTGCTCATTGTCGCGGGCGTAAAGCTTTACCAGCATCGTATAGGGTCCCGTGGTGAAGTGGCACTCCACCACTTCTGGAATATGTTGTAACTCTTCAACGACTGTTTTGTACATTGAGCCCTTCTCCAGCGTGATGCCTACGTAGGTGCATGTGCTGTAGCCTAGGCTTTTGGGGTTGACGTCGAAACCGCTGCCGGTGATGACGCCGGCCTCAATCAAGTGCTGTACACGTTGATGGATAGCTGCACGTGACACATTGCACTCGGCGGCGACATCTTTAAACGGAATGCGTGCGTTTTTTGACAATATGGTTAAGATCTTCTTGTCAAGCTTGTCTATTTTTTCCATAAATCAGTGGCTTTTGTTACATTTTGTCAGCAAAAGTACGTATTTCTTTTGATATATGCAACAAATTGTGACTTTATTTTCTAAAAACCTACAATTCTAATCCCATAAGCAGTTTTACATAAGTGTTGATAGCATCGCTGATTTCTGATATCCGTATATATTCGTTGGCGGAATGGCTGCGGCTCGACTCTCCAGGCCCCATTTTCAGCGATGGAAACGGCATGAGCGCCTGATCGCTGAGCGTCGGCGAGCCAAATGGTTCTTTGCCCAAAGCCAAACAGCGCTTTACTAAGGGGTGGTTCTCTGGTATTGCCGAGGAATGAAGCCTGAATGAGCGCGCTTTCAGTTCGCAGCGCTTCATGTGCTTTTGCAGAAATTCAAACAGGTACTCGTTTTGGTAATATTCATTGGTACGTACATCGATGACGAAGTGCAGCAGGTCGGGCACGACATTGTGCTGTGTGCCACTTTGTACTACTGTTACTGTCATCTTGGTGGGTCCCAGCAGCGGACTTTCCTTGCGAAAGCGATAGTCGCGTAGCCAGACCAGGTCGTCCAGAGCTTCGTAGATAGCGTTTACTCCCTCGTTGCGGGCGGCGTGTCCGCTTTTTCCGTGGGCATAGCCGTCAATAACCATCAGTCCCTTCTCTGCCGTGGCAGGCTGCATGCCCGTAGGCTCGCCAACGATGGCCACGTCAATCCTTGGCAGTTGTGGCAGTACGCGGCTGAATCCGTCTTTGCCCGACACCTCTTCCTCTGCCGAGCATACCCACAGGATATTATAGTTGCGCGCCCTGTTGGCCATGATGCGGTAAGCCTGTAGCGTGGCTACCAGCCCTCCGCCACAGTCGTTAGAGCCTAAGCCATAGAGCACATCGCCCTCTATTGATGGCTCAAAGGGGTCGCGCGTCCATGTGGCTACGGGCTTCACTGTGTCAATATGTGCGTTAAGCATTAGTGTGGGACGGCTGTCGTCCCAGTCCTGGCAGCCCACCCACAGGTTGTTGCCCTCGCGGCCATAGCCCAGATTCCACTTCTCAAGGTGGCTGGCCATGATATCGGCAGCTGCCGTTTCGTCACGGCTGATGCGCGGAGTGGCAATTAGTTGCCGCAACAGGTTGACGGCATCGATTGTGTATAGTTCCATATGTTTGATGTTGTATAGCTGACTGTCGGCTGCAAAATTACTCAAAATAATCGGAACGCTCAACGTCGTGGCCACTTTAATTGCGGATTTTGGTTAAAGTTTGCAAACGCAAACCGACTCTCAACTATTATGCTTACCTTTGCACAAGAAATGAGCCAGCCAGCAAATCTTGGTACGCAAGAAGGGCAAAAGGCTCGGTAAAGAATTAATTTATCACAAGATGAAAAGAAGTTATCTGCAACTGTTACTGCTGATGTTGCCACTCGTGGGTTGCGCACAGAAGAACCACAACCTGGAAGTGGCCAAGAATCTGGACATCTTCAACCAGGTATACAAAAATCTCGACCTGTTTTATGTCGACACGCTGAACCCTGGCGAAGTCATCGGCACAGGAATCAAAGCTATGCTGCGGCAACTGGACCCCTATACGGAATATTACCCCGAGAGCGAGACGAAAGACCTGAAGATGATGCTCACGGGCAAATATGCCGGCATCGGTGCGCTGATACGCTACCACCAGCGTCTGAAGCGTGTGGTTATCGACGAGCCTTATGAAGGCATGCCCGCTGCCGAGGCGGGGCTGAGGAAGGGCGACATAGTGTTGGCTATCGATGACTCACTGATGACCGACAAAGATGTGAGCTACGTCAGCAGCCACTTGCGCGGTGACGCCGGGTCGAACTTCGTACTTAAAGTATTACGTCCCTCCATAGGCAAGGAGCTAAAGTTTAAAATCACACGGCGAGCTATTAAGCTGCCTGAACTGCCCTATTACGGCATCGTTGACTCCACAAACGACAAGAAAATCGGCTACATTAACCTTAACCAGTTTACCGAAGGCTGTGCCAAGGAGGTAAGACGCGCTTTCGTCGATTTGAAGAAAAAGGGCATCACAGCCCTGGTGTTTGACCTTCGCAGTAACGGTGGCGGATCAGAGTCAGAGGCCGTTGACATTGTCAATCTGTGGCTGGGCAAGGGCAAGACCATTGTCGAGAACCGCGGCAAGATTTCTCAGGCCAGTCATCTGTACAAAACGCGCTTAGAGCCCGTCGACACTGTGATGCCTTTGGCCGTATTGGTCAATGGCGAGACTGCGTCGGCCAGCGAGATTACCAGCGGCTCGCTGCAAGACCTGGACAGAGCAATTATAATAGGTACGCGCACGTATGGCAAGGGACTGGTGCAGGTGCCGTTAGAAATGCCCTACAACACCAACCTGAAGTTGACAACGTCGAAATACTACATTCCCAGCGGGCGCTGCATACAAGCCATCAATTACCGGCGTAACGGCGCGGGAGGCTATCGTGAGCGCGTGGCCGACTCGTTGACACACGTTTTCCATACTGCCGCCGGGCGTGAGGTGAGAGACGGTGGTGGTATCACCCCCGACGTAGAGATTAAGAATGACACCATTCCCAACATTGCATACTATCTGTCGGCTTCAGGGCTGGACTCTACCGAGGTGATGTTCGACTGGGTGGCCGACTATATTAACCATCACATGTCGATAGACGTGCCAAAGACTTTCCACTTAAGCGATGCTGAGTTTGCCGACTTCAAGCAGCGCGTGGCGGCAAGCGGGTTCAACTATGACCCCGTCAGCGTAAAGCAGCTTCAAGAGCTTATCAAGACTGCCAAGGCTGAGGGCTATTACGATCAGGCCAAGGAGACTTTTGCATTGCTGGAGAAACAACTCAAGCACGACGTTGCCAAAGACATAGACAAGCATGAGGCTATTCTCAGACAAATGCTGGAGCTGGAAATCATCGGCGCCTACTATTATCAGGCCGGCAGCATAGAGCGCGGATTGCAGTATGACAAGCAGCTGAAGGAGGCTGTCAGGCTTTTGCAGTCGCCCGACGAATACAAAAAACTGCTTATGCCGAAAAAAGCAGCGTAAAAGTTTGGCGGTTTATAAATTTATTCGTACCTTTGCAACCGTTCAGTGGAATGAGAGGCCCATGAGGGTCTCTCTTTTCCATTATAATAGCAAAACATAAATGATTAGCAGAGACGTAGTAAAGACTTTGGTGGAAGAGTGGTTGCAGGGCAACGACTATTTCCTTGTAGACATTAACTTTGGTGCTGACGATCGTATCGTGATTGAAATTGACCATGCCGATGGCGTGTGGATTGAAGACTGTGCTGAGTTGAGCCGTTACCTGCAGGAAAAGCTTGGCGATGAGCTTGGCGACTATGAACTGGAGGTTGGAAGTGCTGGCATTGGTCAGCCCTTTAAGGTTGAGCAGCAGTATGTGAACCATGTCGGCGACGAGGTGGAGGTGCTGCAGAATGACGGTCAGAAGATAAAAGGAGTGCTGAAAAGTATCGACGGCCGTAGCTTTACTGTTACCGTTCAGCAAAAACAGACCGTGGAGGGCAAGAAGCGCCCGGTGATGGTCAATGTCGACAAGGTGTACTCTATGGATGGCGTGAAGTCGGTGAAATACCTATTGTCATTCAAGTAACTCCATTGGTAACTTCGGAAATCGCAATCAATAAAAACGACAATATATTAATGGCAACAAGAAAAGACGCGAAGGGTCCTTCAATGATTGAGACCTTTCAGGAATTTAAAGAGACCAAGAACATTGACCGTACAACACTGGTGAGTGTGCTTGAAGAGAGTTTCCGCAATGTGATAGCGAAGATGTTCGGCTCTGACGAGAACTTTGATGTCATCGTGAACCCCGACAAGGGTGACTTCGAAATCCACCGCAACCGCATCGTTGTTGAAGACGGCGAGGTGCAGGATGAGAACAAGGAGATAGCCCTCTCCGAGGCTCAGAAGATAGAGCCCGACTACGAGGTTGGCGAGGAGGTATCTGAGGAGGTGGACTTCCAGAAGTTTGGCCGACGCGCCATCTTGAACCTTCGCCAGACACTGGCTTCAAAGATTTTGGAACTGGAGCATGACTCGCTGTATCAGAAGTATAAGGACAAGGTAGGCACCATCGTCAGTGGCGAGGTGTATCAGATGTGGAAGCGCGAGGTGCTCCTGATGGACGATGAGGGCAACGAGCTGCACCTGCCTAAGTCGGAGCAGATACCTTCTGACAGTTATCATAAGGGCGAGACCGTGAGAGCTATTGTCAAAGAAGTGCAGAACGAGAACAATAATCCTCGTATCATCCTTTCGCGTACTAGCCCCGTGTTCCTGGAGCGACTGTTGGAAGCTGAGGTTCCAGAGATTAACGATGGCCTGATAACCATCAAGCGCGTGGCACGCATGCCTGGCGAACGTGCCAAAGTTGCCGTGGAAAGCTATGACGAACGTATTGATCCTGTAGGTGCTTGCGTGGGTGTGAAGGGCAGCCGCGTGCACGGTATCGTGCGTGAGCTCGGTGGCGAGAATATCGACGTTATCAACTATTCCTCTAACGTGCAGCTCTTCATCCAGCGTGCCCTCTCGCCTGCCAAAGTCAGCAGTATTACCCTTGACGAGGAGAACCGTAAGGCTGAGGTCTATTTGCAGCCAGAGGAGGTGAGCCTGGCTATTGGTAAGGGCGGTATGAACATCAAGCTGGCATCAATGCTCACAGAGCACACCATTGACGTGTTCCGTGTCGTGAGCGAGGGCACTGAGGACGAGGATATCTATCTGGATGAGTTCTCTGATGAAATTGACCAGTGGATCATTGACTCTATCAAGGCCATCGGCCTGGATACGGCCAAGGCTGTGCTCAACGCACCGCGCGAAATGCTCATTGAGAAGGCAGACCTTGAGGAAGAGACCGTCGACGAAGTGCTGAACATACTGAAGGCTGAATTCGAGTAAAATTAAAAAATTAAAGAATTGAAAAATTAAAGAATTGGCCAAAAGCTGGTTCTGCGATTGGTTGAGGACTTAATTTTTAAATTTTTAAATTTTTAAATTTTTAAATTTTAGATAGATGGGAGTAAGATTAAATAAAGTATTATCGGAACTAAACATAGGACTTCAAACGGCAGTTGATTTCCTAAAGAAGAAAAGTCACCTCGGCGAGGTGAAGGATGACGCTACCCCGAACACGAAAATCACTGACGAGCAGTATGAAGCTTTGGTGGGCGAGTTTAAGGGCGACAAGGCCATCAAGAAGCAGGCCGAGATGATTTTCCCGAAGAAGAAAGAAAAAGAGAAGAAAAAGGATGAGGTGGTGACGTCCAAGGTAGAGGTTCGCCAAGAGTTTAAGCCGCTGGGAAAGATTGACCTTGACAGCTTGAACCGTAAACCTTCGCCAATGGCTGCTGCTACCACCAAAGAGCCTTCCGCGAAAGTGGCTGCTGCCGAAGCCCCTGTCGTGACTGAAACGCCCGCTGTAAAAACTGAGTCTCCCGTAGACAAGAAAGATGCACTGATGGCAGAGCAGACTGTTGTCCCTCAACACAAGGCGCCGATGGTAGCTCAAACGGTTGCTGTAGAGACAAAGAAGGAACCGACAGATGCGGCTGATAGAACGTCTGCTTCAGAGAGTTCTGCAATGCCTGCTTCAGAGGGTGTTACAGTGGCTGAGGTTAAGGCTGAGGCTAAGAGTGAGAATGTTGAGATTGCTCCAGTCGAAGCTGTGGAAGCTCCTGCTGCAGCCAAACCCGCTGCCGAAGAGCCTGTTGTAGTGCCGACAAAGGCTGCCGCTACTGTGAAAAAGGAAGATTCTAAGGTGTTTACTCTCAAGAGCGAGGTCAAGCTGGCTCCCAAAGTCAACGTGCTGGGCAAAATCGACCTCGACGCGCTGAACCAGAGTACCCGTCCCAAGAAGAAGTCGAAGGAGGAGAAGAAGAAGGAACGCGAGGAAAAGCTCGCCCAGCAGCGCAGCGAGAAGAAGAAGCGCCTGCGCATAGGCAAGGAGCGCGTAGACATTGAGGCCGAGGCCAAGAACGACAGCCAGCAGAAGCAGAAACAGAAGCAGAAAGGTGGCGCCGACGCTAACCGTGCCCAGGTCAACAACCAGCAGGGCGGCAAGAAGAATAAGAACAAACAGCGCCAGCAGAAACCCTTGGAGGTGGACGACGAGGCCGTAGCACGCCAGGTGAAGGAGACGCTGGCCCGCCTGACCACCAAGAACCAGAACAAGAAGGGCGCCAAGTATCGCCGCGAGAAGCGCGACGCCGTGCAGGAGCGCCTGTCAGAGGAGATGGCTGCCGAGGCAGCACAGTCGAAGGTACTCAAGCTTACGGAGTTTGTTACCGTCAGCGAGCTGGCCACGATGATGAATGTCGGCGTCAATCAGGTCATCGGCACTTGCATGTCGATAGGCATCATGGTGAGTATCAACCAGCGCCTGGACGCTGAGACCATCAATATCGTGGCCGACGAGTTCGGATTCACCACCGAATATGTCAGCGCCGAGGTGCAGAATGCTATCACTGAGGAGGAGGACGACGAGAACGACCTCGTCAGTCGTGCGCCTATCGTCACCGTCATGGGTCATGTAGACCACGGTAAGACCTCGCTACTCGACCATATCCGCAATACCAACGTCATTGCCGGCGAGGCCGGCGGCATCACCCAGCATATCGGTGCCTACAACGTCAAGCTGAAGGATGGCCGGCGCATCACTTTCCTCGACACCCCTGGCCACGAGGCCTTCACGGCCATGCGTGCCCGCGGTGCCCAGGTGACGGATATCGCCATCATCATCATTGCTGCCGACGACTCGGTCATGCCTACCACCAAGGAGGCCATCGCCCATGCCCAGGCTGCCAATGTGCCGATGGTGTTTGCAATCAACAAGATTGACAAACCCGGTGCCAACGCTGACAAAATTCGCGAGGACCTGGCCAATATGAACCTGCTCGTAGAGGAGTGGGGTGGTAAGTACCAGTGTCAGGAAATCAGTGCCAAGAAGGGCATCGGCGTCGACGAGCTGTTGGAGAAGGTGCTCTTGGAAGCTGAGATGCTCGACCTCAAGGCCAACCCCAACCGCAAGGCTACGGGCTCTATCATCGAGTCGTCGCTTGACAAGGGCCGCGGCTATGTGTCTACGGTGCTCGTCAGCAACGGTACTCTGAAGCAGGGCGACATCGTCGTTGCCGGCACCAGTTACGGCCGCATCAAGGCTATGTTCAACGAGCGTAACCAGCGCATAGAGCAGGCTGGCCCCGCCGAGCCCGCTATCATCCTTGGTCTGAACGGCGCCCCGACGGCCGGCGACTCCTTCCACATTATGGAAACCGAGCAGGAGGCACGCGAGATTACCAGCAAGCGTACGCAGCTGCAGCGCGAGCAGAGCCTGCGCACCACTACGAAGCTGGGGCTCGACGAGCTGTCGCACCGCATAGCCTTGGGCGAGTTCCACGAGTTGAACATCATCGTCAAGGGCGATACCGACGGCTCTATAGAGGCGCTCTCCGACTCGTTTATCAAGCTCTCTACCGAGAAGGTGCAGGTCAACGTTATCTCTAAGGCAGTGGGCCAAATTTCTGAGAACGACGTCATGCTGGCATCGGCCTCCGATGCTATCATCGTTGGCTTCCAGGTGCGCCCCTCGGCCGACGCCCGCAAACTGGCTGATCGTGAGGGTGTGGAAATCAATACCTATTCTATTATCTATGACGCCATCGACGAGGTGAAGTCTACCATGCAGGGCATGCTCGACAAGGTGAAGAAGGAAATCATCACCGGCGAGATAGAGGTGAAGCAGGTGTTCAAGATTTCCAAGGTGGGTACCGTTGCTGGTGGCTTAGTCACCGAGGGCAAGGTGCACAACAAGGACAAGGCGCGCGTCATCCGCGACGGTATCGTTATCCACACCGCCGGCATCGAGGCGCTGAAGCGTTACAAGGACGACGCCAAGGAGGTGGCTACGGGCCTGGAGTGTGGCATCTCGCTTGTCAACTACAACGACATCGAGGTGGGCGACATCATTGAGACCTTCACCGAGATTGAAGTAGAACAGAAACTGTAAGATGTCAGAGCAGAGCAATGAGTTTGTCCGTCAGGTAGCTGAACAGAAGTATGAGTTTGGCTTTACCACCGATGTACATACTGAAATTATTCCAGTAGGCCTGAACGAGGAAGTGGTCAGGCTCATCTCACAGAAGAAAGGCGAGCCCGAGTGGATGCTCGACTTCCGGCTCCGTGCCTTCCGTTACTGGAAGGAGCAGCAGGAGCCGCAGTGGGGCCACGTCCACGTGCCCCCGGTTGACTATCAGGCCATCAGCTATTACGCCGACCCCACCGCCAAGAAAACTGTGCCCGGCGGTTCAGTCGCCGGTATAGACCCCGAGCTGGAGAAAACCTTCGACAAGCTTGGCATCCCCCTTGAGGAACGGCTGGCACTGAGCGGCAACACCGCCGTCGATGCCATCATGGACTCCGTCAGCGTGAAGACCACCTTCAAGGAGAAACTACGCGAGAAGGGCGTCATCTTCTGCTCCATCGGCGAGGCTATCAAAGAGCACGGCGACCTGGTACGCCAGTACTTAGGCACTGTGGTGCCCTATCGCGACAACTTCTATGCCGCCCTCAATTCGGCAGTATTCAGCGACGGTAGTTTCGTCTACATACCCAAGGGCGTGCGCTGTCCCATGGAGTTGAGCAGCTATTTCCGCATCAATGCCGCTGGAACGGGCCAGTTTGAGCGCACGCTCATCGTGGCCGACGACGACTCCTACGTCAGCTATCTGGAAGGCTGCACTGCCCCCATGCGCGACGAGAACCAATTGCATGCTGCCATTGTCGAGATTATTGTCATGGACCGTGCCGAGGTGAAATACTCCACCGTGCAGAACTGGTATCCCGGCGATGAGCAGGGCCGCGGCGGCGTGCTGAACCTCGTTACCAAGCGCGGCGACCTGCGCGGCGCTGACTCCAAGCTCTCATGGACTCAGGTGGAGACGGGCTCTGCCATCACCTGGAAATACCCCTCCTGCATCCTCCGCGGCGACCGCTCGCAGGCGGAGTTCTATAGTGTGGCCGTCACCAACAATTATCAGGAGGCTGACACCGGCACGAAGATGATACACATAGGCCGCGACACCCGGTCGACCATCATATCGAAGGGCATCTCCGCCGGACATTCGCAGAACAGCTACCGCGGACTGGTACGTGCCACGTCTACCGCCGAGAACGCCCGCAACTACTCTTCATGCGACTCGCTGCTGCTGGGAAGTTTCTGTGGCGCCCACACATTCCCTTATATGGATGTACACAACGAGACGGCCGTCTTTGAGCACGAGGCTACGACGAGCAAGATTTCTGAAGACCAGCTCTTCTACTGCAATCAGCGCGGCATACCCACCGAGCAGGCCGTAGGGCTCATTGTCAACGGCTATGCTAAGGAAGTGATTCAGAAATTGCCTATGGAGTTTGCCGTTGAGGCTCAGAAACTCCTGAGCGTCTCGCTTGAAGGCACGGTAGGATGACTTGTCT
>Ga0326511_10002610_pt1 | contig 14589 bp, 28 predicted proteins | sample 0_2496_0518_D_FD_203701 | JGI IMG/M metagenome (GOLD analysis project Ga0326511, IMG submission 203701) | Bovine rumen microbial communities from UC Davis, California, United States - 0_2496_0518 | ecosystem: Host-associated > Mammals > Digestive system > Stomach > Rumen | place: USA... | reverse complement strand
CATAGTCATCCTTGATGTCCATGTCAATGTCATAGTATTCACCCTTAAAGTTCTTTTCAAACTTGTCAAACAGCCAACGCTTTACATCATAGATGTCATCCCTTACAAGACCCCACTCATGGTTTCCTTTAACCTCAACCACCAACTTAGTTTTATTACCAATGGTAGTCTTTGATACCTTTTTGGCTTGGACTGAACCATAGCCTTGAAAATGCTTAATCTTCATAATCTAATCAATTTTATATTTTGCATAACCATTATCTTTAGCAAACTTCTTTGCTGCTTTCTTAGATGGGAAATAACGACACTCAATTGTGCAACCATCATCCCAATAGTGATGCAATTCCCATTGTTTTTGTCTTGCCATAGTCTTTTTAATTTATTTGTTTCTATAGTGCAAAGGTACGAAATTATCTGGACATAACCAAATATTTTCTGTTAAAAATAATAAAAAAGTGATGACTAGAGCACCTAGCCACCACTAACGAACAAAACAAAAAGATTACGACTATGTATTACACTTCTCAATAATATCACCCAATACAAGGGGATATGTCCTATTGGTCTTTCTATCCACAACCATCTTGCCAAAGTTCTTATAGACAAACTCAGCGATGATGTCACGCATATACTTCTCAAACTTAAACTGAGGAATTGAAATAAGAGGATTGTTCTTTCCTCTCACATCATTGAGAGCCTTGCGAATAATCTTCTCTTGCCAAGGAAGATTATACTTAGCCTTTAATATCTTCTCAACGATAGCGAATGCTGACAACCCACTATCCTTGAAATATGCCTTGCACATTTGGAAATTGGTAATGAAATCAGCCTTTTTCCTATAAGCATCCAACATCTTGTTCTTTGCCTCTTGTGCCTCAATCTGTTCTCTTACTTTCTTATTGCTCATAATCTTATCGTTTTTGTTTCTATGGTGCAAAGGTACGAAAAAAAATCGACATGACCAAATAAAATCCAAACTTTTTTTCAAAAAAATATGGTTTGGCACTCCCCAATGCCAAACCACTCAATTTAAAAAGGTTTTTCTTCCTTAGAAAAAACCAAGAAGTTCCTCACTCTTCTTGACTTTTATATTATATAAATATTACATATTTACCAATTTCTCATACTTTTCCTTATATGCAAGTGTTTCCTTGTATAACTTTTCAACACTTGGGAAATGTGATTGTGCTTCCCACCATAAGAAGAACTTGATGTCAGCAACAACTTGTTCCAAATCCTTTACAAAAAGGTCTTCAAGTTTAATCTGCTTAACCACCATTCCCTCGAAATACCTATATAGACTATACTTTCTGACGAATGCACCAAACTCAGCATTATCAGCACTATGACCCATAATAATCCTACAAGGACACATTACACTATGTCTTGTGACACCATAATAAGCCATTTCAGAACCAGCAATACCCAAAGTGGGATATGTATTATCCTTGCGAGCCTTAATATAACTCTCAGAGAACTCCAATCTCTTATTGCCCACAATCTTTCTCAACTCAGCAAGCAAAGATTGTTGCTTTGCGTATAACTCACTTGTGTTGTCTCGTACCATAACCTTAATCTTTTAATTGTTCTGTGGTGCAAAGGTACGAAATTTCCACGATATGACAAAATATATTTGGTTAAAAAATGTTAAAAGTGACTCAGGAGGGATTCCAACCCTCAATCCTTACGGCATTTGGGCTTAAACCAAACGTGTATAGCAGTTCCACCACTGAGCCATATATACAAAAAACACTCCCTCTATCTATCACAGACTGAGGAAGTGAAAAATTACTATTGTTTAATTAAAAAATTTACTCAAACTTTGCAAATACGTAGTGTTTGCCATCTTTTGATGGTCGCCACGTAATTGTGCCTTCCACGTCCTCGTTATCATCATACTTTAACAATAACTTGTCGTGTAAGTCATCAATGGTTTCAACAGAAACGCTTGTAGGTCTTTTTGATGACCATGCAACGTGAAGGTCACTAACCCTATCGTTAATGACATTTTCAATTGCTTGTGCCCTTCTTGAAGGGAACATACAATTCTTGAAACCTATATTAATTGATAGTATTTTATCTTTCATAATGCAAATATATAGTAAATATATTGAAAAAACAAATTATTTCCTATTTTTTTGATAACCTTTCAACTTTTTTCTCTTTGGTCTATATTCAACCCCACAATCTTTCCATATTAAATCACTCTTTAACAGAGTGATATGTGCCAATGATGTATAACAATAAATCATTCCTCAACGTTTTTAATTTTGTCTTGAATGGTTGGGGATTGCCATATTTTATAGGCAATATACCCCAACAAAACCCATACACCTAAGTAGAACCAACTCATTTCTCAATTGGATTTAGTTTACCATTCTTTTCGTCATACGTAAAGCCAAGATATTTCATGCACACCTCCCAAAATACCTCAGAGAAATAATCAAATGTGCCAATGATATTGCAATAGCAAGTTGGGAAAGCCATTACCCTTTCAAAGATGTCGCTCCAATAGGCAACGATGATACCCTTGATGTCATTCTTAACGTGAATGGTATTGTCATTCAAGTTATACCACTGAATGAAACGTACATTCTCGTTATGCAACTTTGCATTGCGAATGATGCGAGTTAATTCTGCCTTTTTGTCATTGGGGAAATTAACATTGATAAAATCAATGTCCTTTTTATGAGCAAGGTCATAGATGTAACTATCCTCGCCATACATGGCACTTTCCTCAATAAAGGCGTTCCACAATGCAACAAGCGTTTCCTCACTCAATTCAAGTGTTGCAAGCAAGGTGTCCTTTGCAAGTCCGTGATAACTATTGATTGTATGTTCACGAATGAACAATGCAACGTTATTGCCATTCTTGTTAAAGAACTCACGCATTTCAACCTCAGTGGGATTATCGCCAAAGTTAATCTCGTCCAACTCAGCCTTGAAATCAACGAATGGGTCTTTGAATACACCAATCTTGTTCTCATAGTCACCCATGAAGTCGTTGAGGTCATAGACACAATTATCACCACCACAATCTGCAATGTATTCTGCAATCTTCTCGTCTGAGGGATATTCCAAACCTTTCTTGCGACAAGCCTCACGAATATACTTGCGGAATGTGATAACCTTGTTTGCTTTTTCAATAATGTTTTCTGCCATAATCTTATATTATTTGTTTAATTGTAATGCAAAGGTACGAAATTTCCACGACATAACCAAATATTTCATCAACTTTTTTTGTTAAAAAACACAAATGGGGCAATGTCATCACGACATCACCCCACTCAAACTAAAAACCTAACAATTCAAATTATGGAAAACAAAGAGCGTCTTTCAACGCAAAACGAGCATTATTTGTACCCCAATATGGATTCACACCAATACATCTTTAACAGATTGAGGCGTTTAAAATGTGAGGTGGGCTTGCGACCAAAACAGCGTACACTCATTCTCGCTTGGGGCTGCAAACACCCAACCTCACGTAAATTAGCCACTCTAAACTAACTATTGCACAAACTTGTGGCTTACCCTAAATATTGACGCAGCGTAAAATCGACAAGCCCCTCGAAATCAATCGCTTTTATAAGCGCATGGGCAAACTCGCAGCGTACTCTCGGCAGTGGGTAGTTTTATTTTTCTAGCAACGCTAATTTTCTATATAAGCCAATCCTTGCCAATGAGGTTTGCCTTTTCTCGCACTATATTAAACCTAACTCATTCATTGCTCAGATAGCTTGGGTGTGACCTTTAGGTCTCGTCTCTAATTCTCATACTCCTTTATGGGGTTTATACACGCACCCCTTTGCGTTTTAAAATTTCGGCGCAATTCATATAAAATATTAATCATTATTCTTATATCCCTTAATTGGGCTGACTTCTATTCCTTACTTCCATATCTATAGTTTTAATTTCGGCAGATAAATTACAAATTTTAAATACTATATATCCCTTAATTGGGCGGAGGTCGTTCCATACTAATCTTTTCTTTTAATTGGTTTGACATTTAATTGTTTCTTGGTGCAAAGGTACGAAATTTTTTTGAACTGACCAAAAGTTTTGGCAACTTTTTTCGACCTTTTCTTGGAAAGGATTGGTTGTCATAGTTTTTTATGCGGCTCGGCACATAATATTCCAATGGCTGTGCGCATATCCAATCCTTGCGTTTCCCTACTTCAACTCCTTAATCTTATAGAGTTGCACCTCATGGGTGATAGGCTCACCAGTCTTTGGGTCTTTGAGGATTTGCCCATTTTCGTCATAGGCATAGTCCTTACGTTTCTTTGATGGCATTGCCACCACACGATTGTTTGCCTCTCGGATAGCTCTGTCGAGCTTTTTCTGTCCACTCATTTGCGTTTAATTTTTTAATTAGTTATTACTTTGTTTCTGTTTTACAATGCAAAGGTACGAAAATTATTTTAAATAGCCAAATTAATTTAAACTTATTTTTAATCATTAACTCTTGTTAAGGTTTGGTGGGATATTTCACCCACCTTACCATATCTTAGGATACTTACAGCCTTACTCAGCAGTAGCCTCAACCGAAGCAGTGGCAACCTCCATTTCGGTAACATCAACCTTTGGCTGACGTGCGATGCCCATGCCTTCCATGATTGGCTTGGCATTCTTTACGTCAATCTTGGGATTGCTCTCCATGCTCTCCATTGCAGCCTTGAAATCCTTTGTCTTGGTGCTGAACTTGTCGTAGTAGCGACAAAGAGCATGAGCCACGTTTGGATTGCGGAACAACTTGTCGTTCTTGTGATACTTGGCGAACATTGCCAACCACTTGAAGATAGTCTCAGCCTTTTTCTCGTCAATCTTGGTGTAACCACCAAGGAAAGTGGGCAGACGATGTGCGTTCTTTCCAACTGCGAAATACACAAGATATGTGATAGGATAGTTGCCATTGGCATTCGACAATGCAGCCAACTTCTTACAGATGTCGATGTGCGTTAATCTCAACTCCTTGTTCTGTGGGAGGTTGAACCAATTGGGCATTCCCTTACCCTTACCACTCTCAGCAATTGCACGAACACGTACATCAAGCGAGTTCTTCTTTACTTCATTTTTCTTACTCATAGTCCTTTTCTTTTTAATTTATTAATAATGTTGTTTCTTAACTTCGATGCAAAGGTACGAAATTTTTTTGAATTGACCAAATGTTTTCTGAAAAATCTCTGGTTCTTTAACCCTTTTTAACAATAATAAGGTTCTACGTTAATGAAATGTTCATTACCCCAATAGATGTTGTCTGCATCGTCACCATTCTCAAAGTCACCATAACTTCTCCACTCTGAAAGTGATATTTCACTAATGGTGTTGTCTTTTCCATACCATACGCAGACCTCATAAGTTCTACCACCGATTTCAAAGAAAGCAAGGTATCTATTCTCAGCCTCATAGTCAAGGTAAGATGCTGTGATTTTGATGTCAAACACCTCTTTCTCGTCAATCTTATTGCCATCAATGTCATTGTGACTTCTGTCAATTGCGATTGTGGCACTCACACCACATGGTGCAATATTCTTGCGTTTGTCGAACTCAGCAATATGGTAGTCCTCAACCACTTTCTTGACAATCACATTACCATAATAGGTTGTTGTACCATTGTTGAAAGTCGTTTGTTCAACTCTTAATTTTGCCTCTCTCATATTCACTTTGTTGTTAATGTCGCTCCAAGAATATTAATTCTATTGTCATCAAGAGATACACTTGCTTTTGCAAAGTGGTCTATCACATCAGTTGCATCAACTGCATCAATCTGAGTATCATCAAACTCATAGTCGATGTCAATCTCCATTGTGTAAGTTCCTTTAATCATAATCTTTTATTTGTTTCATTGTCGAAAATAAACTTTCCATTCTCATATTCCATAGAGATTTGTGCATCTATCAAGTCATCATATTCATCAATGACTTCATCGTTAATATCATAAACTGCATATCGTTTCATAATTTTATCGTTTTTGTTTCTTGTGGTGCAAAGGTACGAAATTAATTTGTAACAGCCAAATGATTTCTGAAAAATCTCTGGTTCTTTAACCCTTTTTAACAAAAAATGGGGTTAATGACCATTTAAATCATTAATCCCAAATGAGAAACATTATAAAACAATAAAAAACTATGCTCAATCCCCTCTACCAAGAATTTGTGACTCTCGCTCACCACAAATGGTATATTGCTTGATGTCAGCCTCCTCAGCCTTATCTCTTGCTTTATCAAGAGCCTCACCCTCGTCTTTTGCATCCACCTCAACGGTGATTTGTGCATTATAATTAAGTTGAACTTTATATTTTCCCATAATACTATAAATCTATTTTTAATTATGCTGCCTTTGGCACAACTTCAACACCATCACGATACAATGTATTGAAAGCAATAAGAACATGGATAACACCAATCTCATCAGCAACTTCCAACTTCTTCTCGCTAATGCTATTGATATATTCCATTACTGCATCAGCCATTTCTTTGCTATCCTTAATTGCTTTCAACTGAGGATAAACCATTTCGTATCTGTGTCCTCTGTAATCAGCACAATAAGCATAACCATCGTAAATCTCAAATGGCATCTTATTCTTAAACCCCTCAATGCTTAATTTCTCTGTGGCAATCTTTTTACCAAAGAGTTTTTCCCAAACTTTACTTTCGTCTTTTACCATTTTATAAATCAATTTAAAGTTTATTACTTTGGCAAAGATATAAAAAAAACTTGAACTTCACAAGGAAATCCAAGTTAAACAATGTTAATATTTAAATTATGGCGACACTTTTATAATAGGTATTGGCTTGTCATCATCAAATTTAATCCAATAAGAACAATGACCCTCAAATGGATTTGGCGACAAACGTATCATGGATATTGATTTACCCTCATGACCTTTGTACAAAATCTCGCCATTGCTCGCCTCCAGATATACTTCCAAATCATAAGCATTAATCCCACATCCACTCTCGTAAGTGTCCACAAACAATGTGTCATCAACAAACGTGAAAACGAGTGTGGAGTCATTTGAAATGAACTTGCCATGAACATTACCACTTGACTTGGTGCAAGCCATCAGTGTGGCTAAAAACACCATTAAACACAATATCTTTCTCATTATCTCCTTAATTTATTTGTTTTCTGTGATGCAACGCAATGCAAAGGTACGAAATTATTTTGAATTGACCAAATTATTTTCAATTTATTTTTAATTTAAAGTGGAAAGGGATATTAAAATCCCCATTCCACATCTAACTCACTATCCAAATCAATTACGAATGGTGTATTTGGTCTCTCAAAATGTCCATTCTTGTAGTCATTTGCTGTCTTATGGTAATGCAATCCCATAATGCTTTTCTTGGGGTCAAGATAACGCATATCGTAACCATTTGCATCCACTACATTCCAACCTCTAAAGGTCTTTGGTAATGTCTCTTTATCACTATAAAAGACAACTGCAACCTTGCCACCATTCTGTAAGAACTTTTCGCAATCGCTCCAATTATATCCGTCATAACTGAAAGTGATGTCGTAGTTTGGGTATCTCTCCATTAACTTGATACGATTTGGATTTTTCGTATAGTCATAGAATTGCACATCAGAGAAGATTTCCAAGATGTTCATACCGCTTATTGGGTCTTTGAACAAGATTGGCGACAAGTCACTTGTACCATTCAATCTAACACTAAATCCATAACCCAATTTCTTTGCCCTTGCTCGCTTGCTTGCAATCTCATGGATAAGGATTTCCATAAACCTTGCTCTATTCTCATAGAATAAGCGAGTTTTCTTAATGCGTGAACGATTAATCTTAGAACCCTCAACGCCTCTTGCAAGAACATCACACTTGTTTTGCCCACTACTATTAAGGCAAAACTCATGACAATGCTGTCCAAAGCCACACACTTGATGTCCACTCATATTCCAAGGCGCAAGGTATAAGCAATACGTCATTGTGCCATTCTCATAAGAGAGACGCATTTTAACGCTCTGTGCCACACTACCAAGGTATGAAATACCTAATTCCTTTAATGCTCTTCCGTACTGATACATAATATAAATCTATTTTAATTGTTTCTTGTGGTGCAAAGGTACGAAAAAAAATTGGATTAACCAAAGGAAAATCCAATTATTTTCAATTTAAAATAAAACTTTTCTCATTTCTTGACAATATAATAATCATTTTAAGTAATTGTTTTTTTAATTAATACAATTGAAACTACAACAGCAACTAATGCACAATATATAATAAACATATTAATCTAAAATAAATTCTACATTTGCCATTTGACAACCACAATCCTCTCTATTGCAAAGGATATTATATCCACTCAACAGATTTTCATCATATATGGTTAATATCATATCATCATCAATCCTCTTCCCACAATTAGGACAAGTGATAATGAAATCACCATAGTTATCCAATGGAAAATATGGTACACCAAATGAAATAAGGTATTTCAATAACTTTCCACTGCAATAACCATCATATATGGCAATAATACCATTCAAGCCATCATAACTATTATTTAGTTTGAAAGCCTTTGTATCTATTGCCTCATTAACAATCAATCCAACTTCCTCAGTAGGGATATATACCCTAATATGATATTGTTTAGCCATAATCTATTAATCTGCTATAATGTCATAATCAATGCCCCAAGCATCAGTGATGAACTTTAAAACCTCTTGGTCAGTCCAACCATCCCAAGCAATTGCATCAACGTCATTATCAACCCAATTTGCTTCGTCATAGTCTTGTTTGAGGTCATCCAAGGTCATTTCTTGACCACACTCATAAACCTCACCATCATCACTTTTAATTCTAATAACCATATCTTATTTAATTGTTTCTGTAATGCAAAGGTACGAAATTTATTTCAAATAACAAAATAAAATGGGAGAAATTTTTGGTTTCTCCCATATTTTTAACACTTAGATTGCAATCATCATGTCGTATGCCATCTGAACTTTCTTGGCAATGTTGCCATCGAGAATGCTATCGAACTTGGTCTCATTGTCCTTAAAGTTCTGCACATTCTGATAGAATGATGTGATACCATTCAATGCCCATTGTGCTGTACCTCTCTCTTGACCCTCTTGACCAATACCATTGTCCAAGTTATCCTTAATGCCAATGAAGATGTTGCGTCCACGAGTCTTAATGTCCTCATGATAGATGTTTCTTGTCTCCAAGAATGCCTTTTTAGCCTCGTCAGCGAGTGTAATCTCTGCAATGATGGTATCAAGGTCACGCTCAGATAACTTGATGTTACGAAGATGGTCATAAGCCTCTGCAAAATGCTTTGCATAAAGGTCTGCAACATTCAAGGTCTTGTATGCAAACTCAGCATTTTCCTTGTTCAAAAGGTCAAGTCTACCCATTACCTTTGAAGAATGACGGAAAGAAATACGACCAATGTTATTTCTCAATGCCAAGTTCAATGTGTTGTTACATACAACACGAATTGGAGTTACCATACAGCGAACTGCACCAGTGCCATCGTGAGATGTGGTAAATACCACATACATCTCAACAAGGTCATCACGCTTTGCATCAAGCACAATTGGCTTTGGGAACTTTGCAGTCACAAATACACGCTCACCATTACCCAATACACCGCAAGTCTCAATACATGGTGTGTTGTCACGCTCGGCAAACTTACCACTGCAAAACATATCAACGAACTTGAAAGCATCTGAGTTCTGCACAATACCATACTTGTCAGAGACAATACCAAGACTCTTATTGAGGTCTGTACGCATTGTTGCCATTGTCTTGTCCATCAACAAGTCACGCAAGATGGAGGCATCAATCATTTCGCCATTCTCCATTGCAGCTACCAATTGTGGTGAAAGAGCCACCACTGGCTGCAACTGAACGCTGTAATCAGCATTGCAAGCCTTCAAAGCCTCAGACACAAACATTGGTCTGTCGAAAATCTGTTGGTCATTACCAAGGTGATGCCATGCACGCTCTTTGCGACCATTCTCAGCAAAACTTGCAACTTCAACACCACCAATCGTTCTAATCTCAATCATGTCAGCCATAATTCTAAAACTAATTTAATTGTTAATACTAATGTTTATTGTAGTGCAAAGGTACGAAATAATTTCGAATTAGCCAAATAAAATCCAAATTATTTTCAATCTAAAGTAATTTTTTCCGCTTTATTTACAAAAAAAGGGGATAATCACTTAGATTTCCCCAATATATTGAAAGTTTGTATTTACTTCTCTCTCGTTAATACGAACAATGTTATATTTCTCACCTTTGCCATTGTCATGCCATAAGAACACATACTCATCATCTTTATCTTCTGAATATTTACACTCATAGAGGTCTTTCGATAATTCCTCTGCTGCTTCACGCAAGTTCTTCCACTTCCCATCAAAATCCTTATTGATAATACCCAAAATGATTTCCTTTGCGCAATCCTTTGAGGAACATACCATAACGTCAGCAAATATGGTTGAGTCGCTATCATCAACGTGTGTAAATCTAACAATCTGTATCATACAAACTCACATAAGATGTCAAATAACTTATCCACACTATTAATGTCATCGAGAGAAATCTCACCAGCACCATTCATATACTCGCTGTGTTCAATCACACCAATCTCACCAATTCGATTGATAAGGGTGAAATTCTTACCAACAAACTCTGTTGAGGTCTTTTTCTTATAGAGAGTCTCCATAATACCCTCAATCTGTGCTCTAACCTCACTTATAAGGTCATTTGCCCTTTCCTCAAATTCATCAAAGGCTTTGCTAATGGTAGCATATTCACCTTTGGTCAATACATCTTTGAAAAAATCATTTCTTGTCATAATCTAAATCTATTTTTTAGTTCGATGCAAAGGTACGAAAAAATTTTTGAACCACCAAATAATTCTCCAACTTTTTTCGTACCATATACATTATTTAACTCAATAAGGATAATCTATTTCCTTGAAATAATCAATGATTTTCTTCGATGTCTCTGCTGCATATTGATTGCGAGGGTCATACCAACCATTTTCACAATTCTCAGCAAGTTGCTTGATATATTCCAAGCATACCTTGAACATTTCATTCTGCAAATATCTATGCTCACGGCACATCTTATTAGCAACCTTTTTCTTATCATGACACTTGCCATTGACAAAGTTACCAAAGAAACGAGCAAATACATCGTCATTATCCTCACCCTCATTCTTACGAGCACAAAGGTCATACTTGAAACGCTCATATACCTTTTTCATAAGGAACTCATGACCCATATCAGTAACTTCATGGTCACCCTCAAGCAATTCAACTATCTGCTCATTAGATAACTGATAGTCCTCATACTCTCTTCCGTCTAATGTAAACTTCATAATCTTATTAATCTAAATCAATTGATAAATAATTACCACCACGAACACCACTTCTGCTATAAATGTCCTTAATACAAGCATTGGTGTAACCATGCTCACGGCAATACTTTGCAAGGTCTTCAGCGTAACTGCGAACATACATCGTAGTATAAACCATAATGTGACGTTCACCTTTCTTAATCTGACGTTCAATCTCGTCAATGTGCTCCTTGTTGGGCACAAAAGGCTTGGTAAATGCCTTTGCTTGCTCTGCTGTAATCATAATCTAATCCTTTCTTTTTTTTAATTTGCACTGCAAAGGTACGAAAAAAACGGGATATGACCAAATAAAAACCAAATTATTTTCAATTTAAAATAAAATATTTCCACTTTCTTTACAATCTCTATATACGTGCGTACATTATTAATATATAATATAAGAAAATTACCATAAATCTAAAAATAATCCCAAAAATATTTGGTGGTCTCAAATAAATTTCGTACCTTTGCGCCATAATTCACTAAAAACGTTTAATATGGACAAACCAAGTAATGTAAGAGTAGTAGGTTTTCCAAAGACCTCCTATGACAAAGAATGGCTTGATACTCTCAAAGATAGAGAGTTAAGCGAAACTGCGTGTGCTGACGGAGATACCCAAATTTGGGGTAGTCTCAACGAATTTCAGAGTGATTTACACCTCGAAGGTGCTGGTCGTAACATCATTGACCTCAATTGGATTTATTTCTTAACTGACTTCGCATGAACACATTAAACAAACAAAGAATGGAGTTGTATAAAGCAACTCCATTAAAACTGAAAAGAGTGGATGAACTCATCTCACTCATTAAAGGATGTTTTGGCAATTCCATTGAAACCAATGGAATTAGATTTGATAATAACCACCTTAAACTTGGTGAACTCACTGTGAAAATGGTGGAAATAGACCCACAAACATTTGGAGGAGTATTAGTTCATTGGTATCCAAAAAAAGATATATCCACAAAAAATGACCCATTCTGCTCAGCATATATGCTCAACACATGGGAAATCAATAAAATTATTAGGGATATAAAGAAAATAAAAGAATACTATGAAACTAAAAGAAAAACATTAATAAGAATTATTGATACTAATGAAAATTGTGAGTGTCATGTATTATAATGGCACTCATTTCAATGGCAACAACGTTGATGTTGTACTTTTTTAAGTCTAAATAAAACCAAATAATACTTAATTTATTTGGTTATCTCATTTTTTTTTCATATCTTTGCATATATAATTTATAACTCGTAAAACATTTATGGCTTATTTCAAAATTAAAGAACCAAATAAAGACCCCAAATGGATTAAAGAGGTCGATGGACTAAATGGAACAATAACATTCCAAAACTCATCAGATGGAGCAATGTCAAGAGATAGCGGATTCTACGCTGATTCAGAATTCCAATTCCTAAAATTCCACTTCACGGAGAAATATCCAGAACTAAAATATATGAAAATTGATTATGATAGTTGGTGATATCTAAATAATATCACCAACACTATTGGTATTGTACTTAATTAAGTACAGCATTGTACACTATAAACCTAACCTAACTAAATTCAAATTAAATTATGGCTTACTTTAAAATTAATGAACCAAACAAAGAACCTAAATGGATTAAATCCGTAGATACAGCGAATGGCACTCTAGAATTCCAAAATTCTAGAGATAATGCTTGGTATAAAGATAGCGGATTCTTCGCTGACTCTGAAGCACAGTTCCTAAAATTCCATTTCAAGGAACAATACCCAGAACTAGAATTTATGACCATCGATAATGAATATATACATGGAGGAGTGCTACAAGGAGCACCAGTAAACCAAGTGGCTGAACCAATTATAGAAATTGGAGATGATGTAGCAGAGGAAGTGGAAGTAGATGTAGCTGAACCTATAGGTGTTGGCGTAGCTGCAAATAATAATTGGGTAATTGCTGAGGATGATGATGCACCAGATTTGCCTTGGTAAATTGTACGCTATCTCATTAGCGTTCGATGACAACAACGTTGCCGTTGTACTTTTTTAAGTACGGCATTGTTATACACAATAAAAGGTGAGAGAATAATACTCCCACCTTTTTTATTTCTCCATTACCAAAAATGATATTTATATGTGAAGACCGTAAACTTTCTTCACATATAAATATCATCACATTTTCAAAAAGTAATAAAGTATTTTTAATTTATATATAATTTCTTGATATAAATCAAAAATGACTACCCATTTCACAATGAATAGTCACCCATAAATCATATGTACTTTTTTAAGTACTATCTTATGAAAAAACTTATCCAAACCAATCACCAACAGCTTCCATATCTGGATATCTATTCTCAACCTCAAACTTAATCTTAGGTCTTGTGATGGCTACACTATATGGTTCATTATCCTCACTGCCACGATGAGTTGTACGAGGCTGGAGAGAATCTCCAGTGGAGTGGAAAGGATTATTATTATTCAATTTATTCTTATCCTCCTCTTCCAATGCATTCCTCAAGTTCATATAGGTAGATTTGATAATTAAATCCGTGCTACCCCTCTTGCATGATATATAGACAGTGCCAAGATTGGTGATAATCTCACGTTGATAACCTTGCAAGTATATCTGACTTGACTGAAGGAACTTATCAAAACCATCCATTGTGTAAAAACACTTTGGAATACTGTTTGGATTGCTCCATTCATAGAAATATACAATGGTACGAGAAGGTAAATAAGGGTTATATGGAATACCACCATATTCCCTCTTGGGAACTTCATACTTCTTCTCAAATCCCTTGAAGAATAATTCCCTTAACCTATTACTTATATTATTAATATATATGTATATCATTATACGCCCAATTCATTTACATCTACCGCCTCATATAACATATCAGCATAACTCTCCTCTGCCATTATCTCATATACACCACGCTCCCTAGCACTAGGATTCAAACATGTATGACTGATGCGATTATAAGCAATGTTCTCAGCAACATAAGGAGGCACAACATAACCATTGTCAGCACAGAACTCATCAAATGCCTTCAACGTCTCAAACTCTAATCTACACTCCTTGTCATTATAATCAACATAGAAATATATCTCCTTACCATTGAATATGCCATCATCATTACTGATGTCAACATAATCATCATATACCTCATTAGGATTCTCTTCCTCACCACTGTAAGGAGTGTTGATGTCAATTATACGACCCTTCTTGCCCTT
>Ga0326511_10002609_pt1 | contig 14589 bp, 13 predicted proteins | sample 0_2496_0518_D_FD_203701 | JGI IMG/M metagenome (GOLD analysis project Ga0326511, IMG submission 203701) | Bovine rumen microbial communities from UC Davis, California, United States - 0_2496_0518 | ecosystem: Host-associated > Mammals > Digestive system > Stomach > Rumen | place: USA... | reverse complement strand
AACACGTTACGCTCTCGCTGCCTAATCGAAGTACAGTAGATTACTGGCTTTATTCTCTTACAAGGTGAGAGAACGAGACGTCGCTCCAAGGATGTTGTTCCGAATCTGAAGATCAAGCGGCGCAGGTTAAATCGGAAATAGTCCGTCAGGGCTCCGACTGACGGATGAGATTTAGGAGATAAGGCAGTTGTTGGTGGTCCAGGTCTTGCTGCTGCTCGAAAACCGAAGTCTGGAATAAGCGTGTAGAAAGCGTATGGTTTCCTTGTGCGGACGAGGGTTCGACTCCCTCCAGCTCCACTACGTTACGCCCTCGCGAGGTTTCACCCTCGTGAGGGTTCTTTCATTCGCTTCGCTCTGTGAAAGCGGCGAAGCCGAGCGCGACTCCCTCCAGCTCCACAGATAACTAAACAAAAATCTTCAAAAATCCAACAAAATGGCTATCGATGAGTTATTTTGTCAGATTTTTGAAGATTTTTGTTTTTGAAACCTTTATTTATTCGTCAGTCTTCTTTCCGAACTCCGGGTCAATCTTCAGCTGCGACGAGACGATGAACGTCAGCGAGCAGGCGGCCATGACGATGAGGAAGAACACGGGATAGCCGACGCTCTCCTGCAAGGCACCGGCAAACATTCCGGGAATCATCATCGACAGCGCCATGAAGGCGGTACACAGGGCGTAGTGCGACGTCTTGTGCTTGCCCTGGCTATAATATATAAGGTATAGCATATAGGCGGAGAAGCCGAAACCGTAGCCGAACTGCTCAAGGAAGACGCAGATGTTGACCACGAGCAGGTTGCTGGGCAGGGCGTAGGACAGGTAGACGTAGACGAGGTCGGGCAGGGTGATGGCACAGACCATCGGCCACAGCCAGCGCTTCAGGCCGTCGCGGCTGGCGACGATGCCGCCGAGGATGCCGCCCAGCGTCAGGCCGATCATGCCGACGGTACCCTGTACCAAACCGTATTCTGCCGGCGACAGTCCTAAGCCGCCGTTGGCCTGTGAGTCGATGAGGAACAGGGCACTGACCTTAGCCAGCAGTCCTTCGGGCATACGGTAGAAGAGCATGAAGCAGATGCCTGCGATGACCTGCGGCTTCTGGAAGAACGTGATGAACGTGCGTACGAAGCCGCGCCAGATCTCCGACCCCGTCTGTCCTGCCGTCGGATGGTCCTCGGCGGGGCGGGGCAGAATGTAGTTGTGCCACAGCCAGAAGGCGATGAACAGTCCTGCCATCAGGTAGAACATCAGGCTCCACGAGTAGCGCACATTACGCGTCAGCACCTCGAGGTTGCCGGCCAGCATGACGAGCAGTCCCTGTCCGAAGATGGTGGCAATGCGGTAGAACGTCGAGCGGATGCCTACGAAGTATGCCTGTTCGTGACTGTCCAGTCCGAGCATATAGAACCCGTCGGCGGCGATGTCGTGGGTGGCGCTCGAGAAGGCCATCAGCCAGAAGAAGCACAGTGAGCCCGTCAGCCAGAACGGCCCGGGGATGGTGAAGGCCACGCCGCCGAGGGCGGCACCGATGAGCAGCTGCATGGCCACAATCCACCAGCGCTTGGTTTTGATGAGGTCCACGAACGGGCTCCACAGGGGTTTGATGACCCACGGCAGGTAGAGCCAGGAGGTGTACAGGGTGATGTCGGCGTTCGACAGTCCGAGCCTTTTGTACATGATGAGCGAGATGGTCATCACGGCCACATAGGGTAGGGCCTCGGCGAAATAGAGTGTGGGCACCCATGCCCAGGGGGACTTTTTCATTTACAATTTGACAATTTACAATTTACAGTTTATTCGTACAGGCGGTGAATTTCGGCGTTACGGTAGTAGAACAGCAGGATCTCGTCGTAGTGCTTGCCCTGCTCGCCCATGACGGCGGCGCCAATCTGGCACAGGCCTACGCCGTGACCCCAGCCGCGGCCGTGCAGGACGAAGGAAATCTCTCCTCTTTCCTCTTTCCTCTTTTCCACCTCGAAGGCGGAGCTGTAAAGGTGGGTCTCGCTAAGTGCGCGGCGTATCTCGAGCTCCTTGCCGATGGTGAACGAGCGCTTCGTACCGACAATCTGCAGTTTCCAGATGCGGCCGCTCTTGCCACGTTCTAGCGGCACGAGGTCTACGATGTCGCCGAGGTCGAGCTTTAGCTTGCGGTTGACGAGATCCGTCAGCTCATCCTGGCTGTATCTGACCGTCCAGGTGTAGAAGTCGGGCGTCTCCTGGTCGTAGTCGTTGAGCACCTGTTTCAGGATGTGGCGGTCGTGGGTGTTACACCACGGGTCGTCCACTGATACGAGGTAGGGCTTCGGCGTGTCTTCCCAGCAGTACTGGAACTCCTCCGTCCTGCCACCGCAGCACTTCGAGAAACGGGCGTCACAGATATCTCCGTCGTACGTCAGTATCTGTCCGCGCGTCTGGCGGATGGCCTCGACCACCGACGGGTTGTCGGCATTGGTGATGCCCTGGTAGCGCTGACAGTGGTCGTCGGCGCAGACGTCGAAGATGGTATGGTCCTCGCGGTCGTACCAGCGTATCAGCTCGTCGTCCTTCTTCGTGAACGAGAAGAAGTTGTCTGTGCTGCCCTCGCTCAATCGGCGGCGCTTCTCCATCTGTGCCAGCAGCCACGAACGGCTGATAACGGCGTGGGCCTTGAGCAGTTCGAGCGACGACGTGGCGGCCATCTCGCTGGAGATGACGCTCGTCAGGTAACGCTCCACGGGCAGCTCGTTGATGGCGGTTATCTGGTCGCTCTCCACGACCAGTCGCAGTGAGCCATTGAAGGTCTGCGTCTGCTTACGCTCCCAGTGGAAGTTGACGCCGATGGTGACGTCGCGCAGCGAGAACGATGCGTCCTGCTGCTGTGGTGTGAACAGCAGTTCGCGGTACTGCTGGCCGTGCCAGAGGATGGCTCCCTCGCTGAACTCCACCACCTGGTCGCCCGTGATGGCAGCGCCCTTGGCAGTATAGGGGGCGTTCAGCGTGAAGACGATTTGCTGTCCGCTGACGATGCCGACGCTGACCTGCGGCTCCTTGCGCCCGAAGAACTGTGGCTCCTGGCGGCTGCGCACCTTCGTCAGCGGTGTGTCCTTCATCCGCTGGACGACCTCGCTGAACGTTGCCTCGCTCAGGGCCACCTCGCGCAGGATGCTGATGGCCAGCTCCGGCGTCAGCCTGCGGAAGTCTTCCTCGCGTGGCGTAATCATCAGCCCCGCCATGTCCAGGGCTCCCGGCGACACGATGAACTGGTCGTCGTCCTCGGCGGTGTAGCAGTCTGGACGGTGCTTCTCGCGGGGTATGACCACGAGCAGGTAGTCGCCGTCGCGCCGCCATCCCAGGATGTTCATCATCGGCTCCGTCTCGTCCTCACGCTGCGGCAGGGCGGCATAGAGATGACGGAACAGACGGTCGCCGGCCTCCTTGGTGGTGCTGCGTATGAGCAGGGCCGGACAGGGATAGTCGGCAACGATGGAGATGTCGGCATCGTCCGAGAGGCGTACCACCGGCGTCAGGTCGCGCGACAGGCGCTGCCATGACTTCTGCAGAGGCACGATGCCGCTGGTGCCGGCCTGCAGGTGGGAGTGGTCGGGTGCCGACGCCCCGCATTTCGGGCCGTTATAGAATACCAGCAGGTCGGGGAAGTCGGTCAGCAGACGGTACATCTCGCCGATCATGTCCTTGATGGCCTGCGGGCGGTGTTTCAGTGAGGGGATGGTGAAATGCATGGGCAGGATGGGGTAGGGGTTGACGAGCAGCTCCCACTTCCCGTCGACGATGTGCTTCATCTGCTCCTTCGGGCGGTTCTCGCCGCAGAGGAAGCAGGGCCGCTCGCCCAGCGTCTTGCTGTCCATCTTCGCTCCCGTCGAGACGATACGTGCGGGATTCCACTGGGCCACGATGGTCGAGGCACCGATGGGCAGCTCGCGGGTCTCCACACGGCGCAGCTCACGATAGCGGCTGCGTGCGTCGCCCCAACGGTCCAGCTGCAGGTCGAAGAAACGCTGCAGCGGCGACTCGTCGAGCTGGTCGCTGTGGCTGCTGTTCATCTGCTGGCGTGCCCGTATCTCCAGGGTGCGTAGCCGGTCTTTATAGAGGTTGTTGGCGTTGACCTTCTCTACGCTGAGTGCAGCGTCGCTGTTGCCGCCCCAACGCCGGCAGAGGTACAGCTCGTCGTAGATGCGGCCTATGCGGTAGTGGCGCGAGAAGGCCAGCCCGAGGGCATAGTCCTCGCCATAGCTGGTGTTGGGGAACTGTATCTGTCGCAGGACGGGCGTGAAGAACGCTCTCGGCGCTCCCAGTCCGTTGATGCGCAGGGCGTTGTTCGGTCCGTTCTCGTCGGTCCACTCACGGTGGTCTATGATTCCCGGCGGCAGGGTGTTAAGCTCGAAGTCGCACATCCGGTAGCTGCCGATGACCATCGCCGCCTTCTGCTTGCGGAAGGTGTCGACCACCTGCTGCAGGGTGTTCGGCGACGAGTAGAGATCGTCGCTGTCCAGCTGGACGGCGAAGCGTCCGCAGCGCACGTCGTTGATGGCCTCGTTCCAGCAGCCGCCGATGCCGAGGTCAGTGCGCTCGGGGACGATGACGTGGAGCTGGCTGTCACTCGGTGACAGCATACGTGACGAGGCCAAGGCTGACAGGATGTCGCCGGTGCCGTCGGTGGAGTGGTTGTCGACGACGATGACGTTGAACGGGAACGTCGTCTGCTGCTCCAGGGCACTGTTCACCGCGTCGGCAATGGTCTTTGCGCGGTTGAAGACGGGTATGACGACCGTCGCCTCGACGGGAAACTCCTGTTCGTTGAAGTCTACCGTGTAGGCGTTCGACGGGTCTATGCGTGCGCCGATGGCCTCCAGGTGTGCCGTGGCGGCGTGTTCCATCTCTATCTGTACGTCGCGGTTGCGCGGGTTGACGTAGTCGAACTGCTTGACGCCCGAGGCACGGGTGTCGAGCTCCACCTCGCTGTAGAGCACCTCGTTCAGATGCAGCAGCTGCCCCTGCCGGCTGAGGAACAGCCGGAGGGCATAGAGGCCGGCATATTGATAGTCGGGCTCGCCGTCCTGCAGGGCGAAGGTGTGCAACAGGCTGGTACGGATAAGCAGCAGCGAGCCGAAGTCGAAGTCGTCGCGCACGCTGCCCAGCTGGTAGTCGATGGCGGGGTGGCCGCTACGGTCGGCATAGACCATGGCGGCACCGGAGTCGCAGGCCACGCGTAGCATCCGCTCCAGGGCTCCCTTTCCGATGGTCACGGGTGCCGGCTTGGTGAAGAGCAGCGTGTACTCGGCACGGGCCTGTCCGGCTATCTGCATGACGGCCTGGCTGCTGGTCATGCCAGCCGTCCAGTAGATGTCCCTCACGACCTTGCTTGCCTCCAGCTGAGCCACGGTGGGTGCCATCAGCTGCCGGTCGATGTCGGGCAGGAAACAGTCAATCTTTTCTCTCATAACTGCAAAAGTTTCCTGCAAAGGTACGCCTTTTTTTTGGAATAACGAAAAAAAATAGTACCTTTGCACCAAAATTATACAAGTTCTAACGATGGACGACGGGAAACGCGTGCTCATGGGAATGACGACGGCCGCCCTGAAAGAGGTGGCGCAGTCGTTGGGAATGCCGGCCTTTACGGGCGGCCAGATAGCGCGTTGGCTATACCAGCAGCACGTCACCGACATCGACGAGATGACGAACATCTCGAAGCAGAACCGTGAGCGTCTGAAGGCCAGCTACACCGTCGGGGCGATGGCTCCCGTCGACTGCCAGCGCTCGAAGGACGGCACGGTGAAGTACCTCTTCCCGGTGCGTTGCGACTCAGTCGCAACAAACGATGAAGGCAAGTTCGTTGAGACCGTCTTCATCCCCGACGGCGACCGCGGCACGCTCTGTGTGTCCTGTCAGGTAGGATGCAAGATGAACTGCCTGTTCTGTCAGACGGGCAAGCAGGGCTGGCACGGCGACCTCACCGTGGGCGACATCCTGAACCAAATTTACTCGCTGCCCGAGCGCGACCTTCTGACGAACGTCGTCTTCATGGGACAGGGCGAGCCGATGGACAACCTCGACGCCGTGCTGCAGGCCACCGAGCGCCTGACGGCCGACGACGGCTACCAGTGGAGCCCCAAGCGCATCACCGTCAGCTCCGTCGGCATCCGTGGCAAGCTGAAGCGCTTCCTTGACGAGAGTCAGTGCCACGTGGCCATCTCCATGCACGCACCGCAGCACGAGCAGCGCCTGCGGCTGATGCCCGCCGAGGGCCAGATGACCATCGAGGAGGTGGTGGCGCTGCTCCGCGAGTACGACTTCACCCACCAGCGCCGCTGCTCGTTCGAGTACATCTGCTTCAGCGGACTGAACGACACGCTGGCACATGCCCGCGACATCGTCCGGCTGGTGGAGGGGCTGGAGTGCCGTGTCAACCTCATTCGCTTCCACGCCATCCCGGGCGTCGACCTCCCCGGTGCCGACGAACAGCGCATGGAGCGTATGCGCGACTTCCTCACGGCCCGTGGCGTCTTCACAACTATCCGTGCCAGTCGCGGCGAGGACATCTTTGCCGCCTGCGGCCTGCTATCGACAGCAAGACAACAAGATAAAACCCAAAACGATATAACGTTATAACGTAATAACGAGAAAACAACTATGGAACAAGACAAAAAGATTCGCGTAGCCATAACGCACGGCGACACCAACGGTGTCGGATATGAAATCATCCTCAAGGCGTTCGAAGACCCGGCGATGCTGGAACTGTGTACACCTATTATATATGGTGCGCCCAAGGTGGCTGCCTACTACCGTAAAATGTTTGAGATGCAGCTGCAGTTCCATAACATCACCGATGCCGGCGATGCCAAGGACGGACGGCTGAACCTCCTAGCGGTCACCGACGACGAGGTGAAGATGGACGTGGGACAGCAGACGCCCGAGTCGGAGGAGACTGCCCGCAAGGCCGTGGAGCGTGCCAAGGCCGACGTGGAGGCTGGTCTGGCCGATGTCCTCGTCACCGCTCCTGCCGCTGCCAACAACAACCTCGGCCGTGACCCGCAGGCACTCGCGATGCTCGTCAACGAGGACCTCCGCGTGGCACTGGTCACGAAGAACGTGGCCATCAAGGACGTTGCCGAAGCCATCACGAAGCAGAAGATTGTGGAGAAAGCCACGGCGCTGCACAACTGCCTGCACCGCGACATGAGCATCTCCTCGCCGCGCATCGCCGTGCTGGCCCTGAACCCCCATGCCGGTGCCGGCGGACTGCTGGGCGACGAGGAGCAGGAGATTATCAAGCCTGCCATCGACGAGCTGGAACAGGCTGGCATCCAGGCCTTTGGCCCCTATGCTGCAGACACGTTCTTCAGCGACGACAGCTTCGTCCAGTTCGATGCCGTCCTGGCCATGTACTACGACCAGGGTATGTCGCCCTTCAAGGCACTGGCGCCTGACTGCGGCGTGCGTTATCTCGCCGGACTGCCCATCGTCATCACCGCCCCCGACCACGGTTCCTGCTTCGACATTGCCGGACAGGGGAAGGCCGACGCTACGGCCATGCGCAACGCCATCTACCTGGCTATCGACGCCGTCCGCAGCCGTCGCAACTTCGACGAGCCGCTGAAGAACCCCCTGCCGAAGCTCTACCACGAGCGTCGCGACGACAGCGAGAAGGTGCGCTTCGCCATTCCCAAGGCCAAGGGCGGCGACAAGCAGAAAGCCGAGAAGGAGGAGAAGGAAGAGTAAGCAGCAAGGGGAATGAAGAAGAAATACCAGAACTCGTTCTTCATTTTCGGCCTCGTGGTACTGGCCGTCATGGTGACACAGCTTGACTTCCACCAGGTGTGGGAGGGCGTCACCCACGCCGGCTACTGGTTCCTGGCCGTCATCGTGCTCTGGGGATTCCTCTATATCTTCAATACCGCCGCCTGGTGGATTATCATCCGCAGCCAGAAGGAGGACGAGAAACCCAACTTCTCCTTCTGGTGGCTCTACAAGATCACGGTGTCGGGCTTCGCGCTGAACTACGCCACCCCCGGCGGACTGATGGGCGGCGAGCCCTACCGCATCATGTCGCTCGCACCGAAGATAGGCACCAAGCGCGCATCGTCGTCGGTCATACTCTACGTGATGACCCACATCTTCAGCCACTTCTGGTTCTGGCTGCTCAGCGTGCCACTCTACCTGCTGACACAGCGCCTCACACCGCTCGTCACGCCCATCCTCCTGGCCGTCACGGCCTTCTGCCTGCTGGCCATCTGGTTCTTCCTGCGTGGCTACAAACGGGGCATCACCGTCACGGGCATGTCCATCCTGAGCCACTTCCCCATGGTGAAACGCTGGGCGCAGCCGTTCTTCGAGCGCAACCGCGACCGGCTGGCTGAGATTGACCAGCAGATAGCGGCGCTCCACAACCAGAACCCGCGGACGTTCATCACGGCCGTACTGCTCGAGCTGTCGTGCCGCGTGGTGTCGGCCCTCGAGATTTTCTTTATCCTGCTGGTCATCATGCCCAGCGTCAACTACGTACAATGCATACTGATCCTCTCCTTCACGTCGCTCTTTGCCAATATGCTCTTCTTCATGCCCCTGCAACTGGGCGGTCGCGAGGGCGGTTTCCTCATGTCGACGGACGGGCTGGGTATGTCGGCGCGTGTCGGCATCTTCGTGGCATTGTTGGTCCGTCTGCGCGAGTTAATCTGGACGGCCATCGGGCTGGCGCTGATTAAGTTGGATAAAAAACAATAATTTTCTGCCAAAATTGCAGTTATGTCAAAATAATTGTGTAATTTTGTCAGCTCAATGAGAAACAGCGATCTTCAAACCATCAAGCAGCGGTACAACATCGTGGGCAACTGCGAAGCCCTGAACCGTGTCCTCGACGTCGCCCTACAGGTGGCGCCGACCGACTTGAGCGTGCTGATTATCGGCGAGAGCGGCGTGGGCAAGGAAATCATCCCGCGCGTCATCCACGACAACTCGCCACGACGCCGCGAGAAGTACTTCGCCATCAACTGCGGCTCCATTCCCGAAGGCACCATCGACAGCGAACTCTTCGGACACGTCAAGGGCTCGTACACAGGGGCCATCAACGACTCGCTGGGCTACTTCGGGGCGGCCGACAAGGGCACCCTCTTCCTCGACGAGGTGGGCGAGTTGCCGCTGGCCACACAGGCTCGCCTGTTGCGTGTGCTGGAGAACGGCGAGTATATCCCCGTGGGTGCCACCGAGGTTCACAAGACCGACGTGCGCATCGTCGCCGCCACGAATGTGAACATCCGGCAGGCCATCAGCGAGGGGCGCTTCCGCGAGGACCTCTACTACCGTCTGAACCAGGTGCCCGTACAGATGCCGCCGTTGCGCGAGCGCGGCGAGGACATCGTCCTGCTGTTCCGCCTGTTTGCCATGCAGATAGCCGAGAAGTACAAGATGGACCGTGTCACCCTCAGCGACGATGCCAAGCAGCTGCTCATGCGCTACAAGTGGCCGGGCAACGTCCGTCAGCTGAAGAACATCACCGAGCAGATCTCCGTGCTCAGCAAGGAGCGGCTCATCACCCCCGAGGTGCTGCGCCAGTTCATCCCCGACGACAAGGAGAGCACGCAGCTGGCCACCATCCGTCCCGAAGGCGGCGACCACTCGTTTGAGAGCGAGCGCGAGATACTCTACAAGATTCTCTTCGAACTGCGCGGCAACGTCAACGACATGCGGCGCGAGATGAGCGAGCTGAAGAAGCAGATTGAGGATGTGCAGAGCGGCGTCGCGCCGACGTCCCAGCAGCTGCCGACCACCCAGTTGGCCCCCATCCAGCCTATCCAGCCCATCTCTACGGCTGAAGACGCAGAGGCCGAGGAGTACATCGAGCCAGAGAAGGAGCCCGAGAACCTGAACCTCAGCGACCTCGGCAAGCAGTTGCTGCAGAAGGCGCTCGACCGCAACAACGGCAACCGCAAAAAGGCGGCACAGGAGCTGGGTATCAGCGATCGCACACTCTATAGGAAACTGAAAGCATATGGAATGGAAGGTTAAAGGTGAAAAGGTAAAAAAGTAAAAAGGTGAAAAAGTGAAATACAAAATGAAAGATAAGTTTTTCTCAACAAAAAGGCAATTTGGTGTAGGCAGAATGCTTTGCCATGTTATACCTTTTTACCTTCTTACCTTTTTACTATTATCTTGCTCCGTCAGCTATAAGTTCAACGGAGCCAGCATCGACTATAGCAAGACCAAGACGATACAGATTGCAGACTTCCCCATCCGCTCCAGCTACGTCTGGGGACCGATGGCCAACATCTTCAACACACAGCTGAAGGACCAGTTCGCCAACCACACTAAGCTGATACAGGTGAAACGCAACGGAGACCTGCGACTGGAGGGCGAGATCACGCGCTACGACCAGCGCAACAAGTCCGTCTCCTCAGAGGGATACTCGGCACAGACGGAGCTCTCGATGACCGTCAACGTACGCTTCACGAACAGCGTCAGCCGCTCCGAGAGCTTCGAGAAGCAGTTCACGGCAACGGCCAGCTACGAGTCCACACAGTCGCTCAACTCCGTACAGGAGGAGCTTGTGACACAGATGTGCAAGGAGATTACCGAGCAGATTTTCAACGCCACCGTGGCCAACTGGTAGCCGTAGCCCCCTCGGCGTCAAGAGGGTAGGGGCCTGAACAATGGAAAAAGAATGAATATGGAACTAACCGAGCTGATAGCACACCCCGAGCAACTGGACCGCGACACACTCTACGAGCTGCGTTCGCAGGTGGCGCTGTACCCCTACTTCCAGACCGCTCGCCTGCTCATGCTACAGAACCTGTTCCTGCTCCACGACCCGTCGTTCGACGAGGAACTGCGCCGGGCTGCCATCTACATCACCGACCGCCGCGTGCTGTTCCAGATGATTGAGGCCGCCCACTACCGCATAACGCCGCAGCCTGCGAAGACCGCCGCACCAACGGACGGGGAGACCGTCACAGAGAAGGCGGCTCCAAAAGACCGCGACAACCGCACCATAGCGCTCATCGACGGATTCCTCGACTCCATACCCAAGGACGAGCCCGCTTCCGACAGCAGCGAGGGTAAGCCCCGACGCAAGCCCACTCCCGCCGACGCCTCCGTCGACTACGTCGCCTACCTGCTGGAGAGCGAGAGCGACGACGACCATGCTGGCGAGGTGCCACAACTCATCGGTCAGGAGCTCATCGATACATTCATAAATGTTGACAAAGGTAAGATCGTACTCGGGGAGGGTGAGGGTGACGGCCCACATGCCGACGAATGGGCTGAAAATGGTGCTGAGAGCCTCGATGAGGGCTGTTATACCGAGACTTTGGCCAGAATTTTCATAAAACAAGGGCGATATTCGAAAGCTTTGGAAATAATTAAGCGATTAAGTTTGCAATATCCGAAAAAAAATGCTTACTTTGCAGACCAAATTCGTTTCTTAGAGAAATTGATAATAAATAGTAACAAAAAAAATAAGTAAAAAAGATGTACACTTTATTGATTATCTTTATCGTTATTGCAGCCGTGCTCATGATTGGCATCGTGCTCATTCAGGAGTCGAAGGGTGGCGGTCTCGCTTCCAACTTCTCTAACTACAACCAGATTGGCGGTGTCCGCAAGACCACCGACTTCATCGAGAAAACAACGTGGGGACTCGCTGTCGCCATGGTCGTTATCAGCGTAGCCTGCGCTTACGTTGCTCCTCAGGCATCGACCAGCGGTTCCGTCATGGAGGGTATCGAGAACCCCGTCACCAACCCCAACAACCTCCCCGGCTTCGGTGCAAGCCAGCAGAAGGACGCTGCAGCACCCGCTGCTGAGGCTCCCGCAGCTAAGGCTCCCGCCGCTGAGGCTCCCGCCCAGAAGGCAGAGTAATCCCTGGCTGCATCAGAAACATACGAAGTTGTTTCAAAATACGAGATTTATATTGAGACAACGGATTTCACGGATTTTTCGGATTTAAGCCCTGCTGATAATCAGTAACTTAGATAATCCGATTAATCCGTGAAATCCGTTGTGGTTAATTATGACACAGCCTCGTTTGTAACTGTTAGAAGTTAATACCTATGTTGGCGAAAAAGCAGCCGGTATGAGCCGCATCGAAGTCATCCTGACTGACGTTCGTCAGACCAAAGTCATAGCCCACCTCCGCAAAGAGAAGGTCGAACTCGATACCACAGCCGATACGCAGACCGCCGTCAAGACGCTTGAACGCATCGTCAGCAAACGAGTTGTAGAGCTGCCGTTGGTCCTGAGACTTGATCTTCCCGCTGACGCCCAGAGCACCTCACGTATTGTGCCACCGAGGGCACGGCCGTCAGCACGGCCAGCATGGAAATCATCATCATTCTTTTCATCGTCGTACAGTTTTATTGGTTTGACGATGCAAAGATACCACAACTGCCGCCTCTTACCAAGTCCGCACCCCTACAATCCCATTCCCTTTTCCCTAAACTTCAGGGGAGATTTCCTATTGCGGAATAAGGTGACCTTTTCGCCGCTAAAGGTGACCTTTTCGCCGCTAAAGGTCACCTTTTCGTCGCTAAAGGTCACCTTTAGAATCGTAAAGACCACCTTTAGCCGTCTAAAGGTCATCTTTTCACGTCTAAAGGTCATCTTTTCGGATGAATTCTCTCGAAAATCCGAAGCTAAAGGTCATCTTTTCTGAAAAAAAACTTACCTCCCCATTGCTAAAGGTCTTCTTTAGGATTGCAAAGGTGACCATCTCACAGCTAAAGGTGACCTTCTCCGGATAGATGATTACTATATAGGGAAAACGGAAAACCACCCACACCCGGCGCACCCGCCACACCTAAATTTACACAAATTAGACTGAATTGCGAACATAAATCTCCAGAATTACCACAAACGAAAGATTGATTTATAAACAACGGATTTCACGGATTTCACGGATTCAAGCCCAGCTGATAAAAATCAACTTAGAAAATCCGTTTAATCCGTGAAATCCGTTGTGATTCATAATGACACACCCTCATTACGTGTTAAGAATTGTGAATTAAGTATGGATAATTGTGTAACAAACGTTAATTTAGGTGTGGCGGGTGTGGCGGGTGCTACCTATTTTCTGTTTTGCAATATATATGCGCGCGCGAGGCTTCATCAAATTACACAGCGGGTCGGTTCCGCTGTGCATTCGCTGTATTGATCACGGGGTCGGTTCTTCTGATCATTCATCCTATATGTCCTTGATGCTGTCGCATCGATACTTAGTCTTCATCTCAGCCCATAGGCACTTCGGTTTTTAGGGGTTATTATTATACTTATAAGGACTCAATCTCCGCTACCGTCAGTCCTGTATAGCGGGAGATGAGCTTAGAATCCATACCGTCGCGCTTCATGTGTTGCGCAGTCTGTATTATGTTCTTGTGGACGGCGGTTTCTTTCACCACTACGAGGTTCTTCTCCCATTCGTCCCAGTCGGTCTCAGCCAGGTAGCGGGCTACTTGCTCGCGGAGGGGCTTCAAGTCATCGCGGATAACCGACCAGACAATGTCGGGGTCTACTTGATAGTATCCGTGCGCAAGGTTATGGCGCATCTTGGTAATCATTATCCACGGCGTCTCGGGGTGTGCCTTGCAGAAAGCTTTAGTGAGGTTATAAGCGGCCTCGCCGATAATCATCGTATGGTAGACTATACCGCCAAAAAGCACCTTGTCGGCATCCAGTCCTTCGCGAGTCATTCCCTCGCAACGGTCAAGGATGGTGTCGATGGCATCAAGGATATGCTCCAGACGTTCACGGTCTTTAGGCTGCTCTCTCATAGATCAGGATTTTATCTCGTTCTACACTCTCGCGGGCGAAGTCGGCCAACGAGCCTTCTGTCACTAAGTCGACGGAGCGGTCGAGCAGCTCCTCCAGGTCGTTCCACATGCCGAAGAACTTCAGGCCGATGGGCTGTGAATGGTCGAGGACGACGAGGATGTCGACGTCGCTCAAAGGCATCTCCTCGCCACGTGCGAAGGAGCCGAAGAGCCAGGCCTTCAGGACGGGTTGCGTCTTGAAGTATTCGGCTATCTTCTGTGTCATGGCTTGTGTAGTCATAGCGGTCTGTTTTGGTGTCAAAATCGCTTTCGCCTGCAAATATACGGACTTTCCGCGAAAGTTCCAAATGTTTCGAACCTTTTTTATTGTGTCAGATGCTCTGCCGCAGAAATCGGCGAAAATAATTGGATGGTGACGGGAAAAGTGCTACAGATTTGCCCACGTTTGCGAGCGACTACGAGCGGTTCCACTACCTCAATCGTCTGGCGGAGGTGGTTTGCGCGATCGGGCATACCACTGACGTGGTGGTGCAAGGCTTACGCCTTGCGCACGGTGGTTGAGACATTATTTCTGACAGTTATAAGGGAAAACAATAGGAAAAAGACTAGTACTCTGTAAAGTCTAAAAGTTGACTAAAGCTCTCTGTTATGCGCGTCAATCAGACTCCATGTCTTGAGCAAAACAGAATTGGCTTAACCTGTTGATTATTAGTCAAATAACTTGCATATGTCAGATATTTTCCGTACCTTTATAGCTGAAAATCAATCACTTGAATTCAGCTATGCCGAAGCGAAAATACGCCGTAAGACTCACAGAAAAGGAGCGCGAAGAGCTCA
>Ga0326511_10002607_pt1 | contig 14596 bp, 18 predicted proteins | sample 0_2496_0518_D_FD_203701 | JGI IMG/M metagenome (GOLD analysis project Ga0326511, IMG submission 203701) | Bovine rumen microbial communities from UC Davis, California, United States - 0_2496_0518 | ecosystem: Host-associated > Mammals > Digestive system > Stomach > Rumen | place: USA... | reverse complement strand
TGAGTTGCCACCTCCTTCGAGTGCGGTCACGCGATCATCGAGTTCATAAATTTTTGATCTAAGTCCGCCCGTACCAGATTCACCATATAAGGCGCGTTCAATACTATTGATACTTGCGTTATTAGTGTCTATTCTCAGAAGTAGTGTACTCTGGAATTGGTCAAGTCTTTCAGCTTCTTGTTCAAGTTCAGTTACCCTTGTATCAAGCTCCGAACCGCCGCCTGCATTGATAGCGTCCTCGACCGCCTGCACCATAGCGACTATCGCATCACGCACCGCTCTGCCCTCGTATGCGTTGGCTATTGCTTCCTTGTACTCTGATAAATCTACTGCCATGTTTTTGTACCTCCTTTATGGGTTTCTCTCGTACACATGATCACAATTGATCTGACCTGTGTTTCCGTTAATAGAAACTGTTGTATCTCCATTGCTATCTTTGATAAATAACTGATTAGTGTCGCCCATGAATGATAACGCACTAACTCCATTCAATCCATAGATGTTGATATTTCCCGACGCTGGGGCGAACGAGAATTTCAGGGTGCTTCCCCAATATCCTGCTATTCGCCCACCAGATATTGTTACGCTCTGCTCTTGATTTTGAGAATTGACGTACGTGCATTTTAGTCCAGTTGCACTATATTCGCTCTTGTACTTTATAGACCCATTATCATAGGAAAGAATGATGTAATCTCTGGTTTCATCATTAGTTTCAATGTTAATACTACCGCCTTCGATTGTGATTGATTTCGCTGTCACATTGCCGTTAGAATTTACTTCAAACGTACCGTTGCCATTGTTGAACTTCAAGCCTGTTATCGTCTGTGCTGTCAGATATGCCGTGTTCAGCAAGCCGTCTATCGTCCAAGCGTAGTCGTAATTACCTGTCAGCGGAGTTCCGCCACCCGTAGACTTTTTCCAGAAGCCTAAGCCGTTATGATTGATTCTCAGCGCATACTCAGCCGTGTCCACATCGGAGCTGTTCATGTAGATAGTTTCGACAGGTTTTCCGTCGTTATCTACCACATCATAGCGGTATCCGCCTTCGACACCGCGTATTATTTCGCTCTGGTGCTCGACTACAGCCTGTATCAGTTCGGGCTGTTTGTCCAGCTGCATCTGGAAGCTCTTGGACTTCTTGCTTGTCATAGTAGTCAAGGTGTCAAACTTGTCTCCGAAAGTCAGTGTGTTCTTCGTCCTGTCCTCTATCTTTATCTGTATTCCAATGAGCCGCACGACTTCGTCAACGCCTATCATCGGATTTCTCGACTTGTACTGGTAGCCCAATTTGAACTCCTCAAAGTCATGGTCTATCAGTGAGAGATCGGCGGCAGTTATCTTGTACTGCTTGCGGATAGGTCTCATAGCGTCGAAGTATGCCTGTGCCGCCGTTTCAAGTGCTGTGGTGTCCGTAATATCATCGAAGATCACTGTGCCCGCCACAATGCCGCCTGCAAGTGTCCTGCGATCTTCATCGTATATGACATCCGGCAGAGCTATACGCTGTTCGGTATTGCCTGTCTTTGCACCGTATGCATAGAGGTCGGTTATCATGGCAGTGGGGTCAATGGTCTGCGTCAGAGATATCAGGTTCACGCCCGCTTCGATGACTGTATCAGAGCCACCCGAGAACGTTTCAGAAGTATAATCAAGGTATCTGGTACCGTCTTCGTATCGCAGACGAATTTCACCGCCCACACCTTCCTGCGAGAGAAGATCCTGCAGGGTCTCCCATGTTTTGCCGTAGCCCCATTCGTAATCGACAGACATATTTGAAACACACTGTCCGAGATATATCTTTTTATCGTCATCGACTTGCGAGTTATGGTCATTAAGCATGGCTGAGAGTATAACGTACATCTGTGCACGCAGATTGTGGTAGAACTGTGTGCTGTCCTGCAAGTAGGATAGCTCGCCCTCGCACTGGACGTCCTTGTATATCAGTCCGCTGGACTCTTGGACAGGAGATATCGTCAGGATACGTCCGTGAAATGTATCGCTATCGCCTGTTATGACATCAGACACGTGAATATGCGTTTTCAGGCATTGCAGCTTATCCCACCCCGCATTATTGCTGTACATACGGAATGAAAAGCTGTCTATGCCGTTGACTGCTTTTGTTATCGTACCCGTCAGAGCATTGTCACTTGATGCAGACGGGTCATTTATCATTGTATTGTCTGCATATACGTTGTACATCAAAGCACCTCCTCTGTCAGGTCGATATAAAGCATCGTGTTGACGCTCGCTATCCGCAGAGTGTTTGTGCCTGGCTTGACTACGAAGTCATCACGCCTGAACCAACTGCGGTCATTATGCTCGATAGCAGGCAGCTGAACACCGTTGAGTACTACTAAGCCGATCTTGTGTCCTGTCGGGGATACAAGCGACAAACGAGGTATTATATCTTTATTTGCGTAGCTGTAAAACTGTATGGTCTGCGTATTCGAGATCACTATCTTGGTTTTGTTCATACAGTCATCCGAGAAGCTGAACAGGTCCCACGGAGTATCAGCATAGTCCTCCGAGATCATCAGCGGGTTCGCAGTGAATGTCGCGGTGAATCTTCCTGTGTGGTCGTTGTACATCTGCTCTATGCTGACATCATCGCACCTTGCTGTGAAGTGATAGTCGCGTATCACATCGAAATACAGATCACTCCGCGGCTGACGCATCAGCCATGCACATACGTCGCGGTATCTGTCCTGCCATATCCTTGCGGTAGGTGTAGTCATGGCGAATTCAAACCGCAGTTTGCGTGGCTGATATATCGGTTCGCCGCATATCTGGGAAAAGTCAAAGCTAAGTGGGCGATTGTTATACGGTATGCTTACGTCAACGGTCTTGAGCTGTACACTGCCGATATCTGCATCGGTCAGTATCAGCCCCATATCACGCCTGCTGTCACGCCCACCGAACTTAATCCCGTGTCTGCCGAGTACCTTACTGTTATACACTTGCCAGCCCCCTTTCGGACAATGCTACTGTGTTACCGTTGATGATATCTATAATGCCCGCTGTGCCCTCTGCGATGAGCCTGTTGGCGTTATCTACCATGCGGAGAGTAATTGTACCGCCCTGTGCTTGTGCCGTTGTAGGAGCGGTCTGTGTGGCTCTGTACGGAGTGTACGAAGGTATCCTCAAAGCACTGTCCATGACAGAGGATAAGTCCTGCATTTCGTTCTCAACTACGTGGGCGTTATCATGTATGCCCTTTGCGAATGAGTGAACCATATCAGGCGCATAGGTCTCGAAGTTGGAGAGCGCACCCTTGTCAGGCTCAGAGAAATGTATGTAGTCGTAGATCATCTCGCCGAAGCTTTCCATTGTGCTTTCCAGATCGGAGAAGCTGTCCTTTATGCCGTCGATGAACGAGGTTACAAGGTCGCTGCCCCATTTCCAAGCTTTTGTAGCAAGGTCGGCTATCTTCGTACCAAGATCGGAGAACCATGTGCCGACGTTTGTGATGTTGGTCTTCAGCGTTGCAGCACCGTTTTTCCAGTCCGTCTTGAAGCCGTCTATAACGTCGAAAGCCTTAGCGCCGAAGTCTTCCATTGACTTTTCGCCCGTTTTCCAGTTATCTCCGAAGTCGCTGACGATATCGAATACTTTTGCGCCGAAGTCTTCAAGGGACTGCTCGCCTGTTTTCCAGTTCTCCTTGAATTCGTCTACAACATCGAATGTCTTTGCACCGAAATCTTCCAGTGCTTGTTCGCCGTCAGACCAGTTGTCCTTTACGAAGGCTACTGCATCTGCGACAGCACTTCCCACGTCCTGCCAGAACTCGTTCCAGCCCTCTCCGAAAGCACTAGTATTGAAAAATTCGTCGATTTCGCCTGCATTGTCCAGCAGTGCCTGTCCGATATCTGCCGCACCTGTTTTCCAGTTCTCTGCGAAGTTGTCAAAATCCTCGTACCAGCCTTCCCAGTCAAGTTCCTCAAAGCCGTCCGCTATAGAGGTAAGAGCATCTTTAACAGCACCAAGTGCTATGGTCACTGCATCGCCTGTCCATTCAGCAAGGGGTTTCAGGAAGTTGTCCCATACGAATGAAATGATAGGCTTTACACCTTCGATTGCTTTTTTGAGTATCCTGAATGCGGCTGACAGCGCATCTATTGCCACAGGTATGAAGTTGTTTGCCGCCCACTCGATGTATGGGGAGATTGCATTGTCGAACAGCCACACAGCAACATCGCCCACTTCTTCAAGGACAGGTGCTAATGTTTCTGCGGCTCTGGCTATCGCGCCGAAAATAGCATCGAAATCTATCTTTCCGGCAAGTTCGGTTATTGACTCGAATATCTTCTTACCGCTCTCCATCAGACTGCCGCCGACTTCTTCAAAAACAGGCAGTAGCTTAGACAGTCCGTTTTTGAGTGTATCGTATATCTTGTTACCGGAGAGTTCCTTGTCTATCGCTGTGAACAGGCTCTTGACGATGGTCTTGCCTGCCTTTACTACCGTTGTGATTATCATCGGCAGATTTTTCACGATAACATCTATCAGTACCGGGAATACCTCCGTAACGATAGTGTCTATCGTATCAAGGAGCCCGGGCAGGATATCGTCCAGAAGGTCGGGGATCATCTTGAAGATCTCGGGCAGGAGTTCTGCCGCCATTCTGCCCACACCCTGCAAGCCTGTCTTGATGACGGGCAGGAGGTTGTGGAGTGCCGCCTGAGCACTCTCAACGAAGTTGGTCACCAGTTTGCCCATATCAGCATCGGGATTTGCAAGGCCTGCTACAAGGTTTGTCCATGCGGACTTGGTCATTTCAAAGGAGCCTTGCAGTGTGCTCGCCGCTTCCTTCGCGGTGGTTCCTGCTATGTTCTGTTTTTTCTGAACAAGTTCTATCGCCTGAACGATATCGGCGAAGCTGTCAATGGATAGATCGCTGGCCTGACCTATGCTTGCGGCGTACTCATTTGCATCAGCAATTAGTCGTTCCATTTCGCTCTTCGTACCGCCGTAGCCGAGCTTAAGGTTATCGAGCATAGTGTAATTCTGCTTTGAGAAGCCCTGAAAAGCATTCTGCACAGCTGCCATATCAGTGCCGAATGTATTGACATTATCGGACATCGCCCTCATAGCAACGTCTGTTATTTCAGCCGCCTTCTTGGTATCTCCGCCCAGCGAATTTATAAGAGCCGCAGAGAAGGAAGTTGCCTGCTCCATGTACTCATTCGCAGAAAGTCCAGAAGTCTTGTAGGCTTCTTCTGCGTAGCCCATGAGCTGTTTGCTTGCATCACCGAACAGCTTGTTGACACCGCCGACCAGCTGTTCATACTCGCCATAAGCCGATACAGCCGACTTTGTCAGTGCTACAACACCTGCACCCGCAGCCGTTACAGCTGCTATACCAGCCTTAGCCGCCGCACCTGCCGCCGCTGAAAATGCACCGCCGAAGGAAGTGCCCGACTTCTTGCCCGCAGCTTCACCGCTTCCGCCCATCTCTTTTTCGAGCTTGTTCTGGAATCCGTCCATACTGGGAAGTATCTGCACATATGCCTTCGCGAGATTCGTGCCTTCTGCCATTATATCCCTCCTTCGATTATTTTTCTTCTTGCCGCCTCGAATTCTTCGGGAGAATCGAAGGTCACAACATCGCTGTCTTTGTTGTCATTATCGCCATGTCCGATCAGCTTGTCATATATCCGTTCGGGTGGGTCGCCACCATCTTGCGCTGACTTCGACTGTGCCCATCTGAGCCAGTTCACAGCATCGAATGTCAGTACGCTGATGATAGTTTCCAGCGGATATCTGGTGTCGGACATTGCTAGTTTTATACGAGAATTATCCCTCAGCCCACACGAAAAGATCGCTGCCATACGTGGTGACAGCGATCTGTAATCGTATATGTGGTATGTCTCCGCGAGGTCGCAGATAAGCGCATCCTCGTCGGTGGCTATCATGTGGCTGAGGACGATCAGTTTTTTATGGTCTTGTTTTCACGCATCGCCGTGAAGATCTCACCGACTTCTGCCATCATAGCTGATGCGGGCACTCTGCCTTCGTCATTACGGCAGTGATCTTTCAGGGCATCAGCCTGCTCCTTGCCAAGCAGAAGCTTTACAGCTGTGCCGATCTTCTGGGTCTTGCCGTCGTCGATGTCTGCAAGTGCTTCAAGCAGCTCCCAGTCATCGAGGGCGCTGTCTTCTATGGTGAATTCAAAACCTGTTGTCGTCTTACCTGTCAGCATGATATACCTCCTATCAAGACTTTGTTACTGTTACAGTGTAGGTCTTTGTAGCGTTGCCGTTTGTGACTGTGACGGTCACTGTGTTGCTCCCTGCCGACCATGTAGCAGCGTTGCCGCTTGTTACGGTAGTTGTGCCGTTCTTGATAACAACAGTCGCTTCGTTATCGGTTGCAGTTGCGGTGATAACGTTAGTTGCAGAGGTGGTAGTCGTTGTATAGCTGGTTGTGCCTGCTGCGAATGTAGGCGACAGAGTACAGCCCGTGATGGTCAGGGCGGACAGTGTGGTATCAGGCACGGTAGGTGCTTTGAGATACTCATAGTGGGTGTTGCCGCTTGCATCGGGTCTTGCGGAGATAGTCAGCGCATAGCCAACAGCACCGCTGTCAGAGTATGTTACCTCGCCGATGGCAGTTATCTTGCCGTAGGGGATAACCACACGCTTTGCGATATTGCCTTTGAGTACCATGTCGCATACCCAGATGCTTTCTACCTGCTCCTCGCTGTTGACCTGTACAGCCAGACCATCTTCGAGTGTTCCGCTTACTCTGCTCTCACCGAATACGGTCTTGAGAACGTCAGCATTCATGGTCTCGATGAGGGTCACAGTGAATGTATCGGTTTTCTCGGTCTGAGTATTCAGAACCACATCTCCGCCCCAAGCCTTTACGGTCTCGGTGGTGATGCCCATGTTGTTCTTGAAGCCCTCATCCGAGCAGTAGCCCTGGTTGACGAAATCGACTGCAAGTGCTGTCACTGCATCGGTAGGCAGGGTAGCTGTAAGGGGCGCTCTGAAGACGGAACCGCCGACTTTGGGCTTGCCGGCTGTTACCTGTCCTGCGTTATTGTTTGCCATATATATCACTCCTCGTAATCTTCGTAGTATGTTATGTCGTACACCGCCTGATAGCGGTATCTTCTGGTGTCGGGGTCTGCCTGTGGGTAGTCGCTGTTGAGGTAAACGCCCACGATGTCGCTGAGTTCCGGCAGTTCGTATAGCATAATGCGTTTGATATGCTTGTTAAGTTCTGCCGCTTGTTCCATGCTACCCGAGTATGAGCGTATTGTTATTACAGCGCCGTCTATGTGGTTTGTGTGTTTGCTTCCGACTTTTCCGACCACCAGATATTCCCGCGGCGGTTTTTCGGGTTCTTCACCGTAAGCTGTATAGCCTTTGCTGTTGAGATATCCTATAAGTATGCTCTCGATCGTCTTAGCCACTTCCGAACACCGCCTTCATGATCGTATTATCACGGTAGTTCTCTCTGCGTGCTGATGCGGTCTCGGCATATACCTTGACCACCGCTTTGCCCGGGAGAGAACCGCCTGTATAGTGCTGGACTTCACTTGTGTATCCGTTACCCAGCTGGGCAAGAGCAGTATCTGCGATTTTCTGCATCATACTGACAATTTCGGGAGAGTTTCTGAGTTCGCTGTATCCCGCTAGATTCGCTTCGACCTTAACTTTGCTCATATCTCATCACCTTGACTTTCTTGTTCCAGCTGAGAGGGATCATATCCTCGATGCCCTGTGTCGGTGCTCCTATGGTCTCATACACCTGACCGAAGAAACGCACCTGAGTGTCTTCCCAGTCGTGTGTATCGCCTTTGGGTATTCCAAGAAGATAGTCCAGACGTTTCCCCGAAAGGTTCAGTTCGTCGGTTATCTCTTCGGTAGTGGGCTGACCTACAAGGACGTTATCCACAGTCACCCATGTGGTTCCGTAGATAGGACGGTTAAAACCGTCTGTGCCTGTCTGTGTTTTGACAGCAAGTTCAATCGGTATTCCGTGGATCCCCATAGTCGTACACCTCCAGTGCACCGCATTTCTGCCGCATGATACCGAGTTCTTTCAGCTCGTTCTTCAAGAAATAAATATCCTGCCCTGCGTTGAGATACGTATAGCTTACGCTGTACCCCAGTGCCGACTGCGAGCCCTGCACTGCGGCAGGTGAAGTATCGGACGCGGCATTAAGTGAGCGGACAACTCCGTTTACCGTCAGTATCTTAGCTATCAGCCCTTTGTCGGGGTCGTTTGCTATCATTGCATCGAGATCGTAACCGCGTTTCTTGGCTTCGGTCCTCAGCAGTGCGGAAGCTATCTCCAACAGCTGGGGAACTTTCTGCTGTTCCTCGGCAGAAAGAGCACGTCCAAGGGTCTGTACATCTTCGATAGTTGCATATACCGCGCCCATGCTATCACCCTTTCTTGCGCTGTCTCTTTGGTTTTTCTTCCTTGATGACCTCTATGACGGGTCTGTGCCTTGCATTGTCAGAACCCAGAAGTTCAGCTATACGCTGAGGAGAGGGGTCAAGCCCCTCCCTCGGATATACGTCTCCAACCTTGTATGGTCTTCTGTCGTCCTGCTTATCGGAGAAATCCTCTAAGACACGGTATGTCATACGCCATCATCCTCACTGTTGGTCTCGGGGTCGCTGTTGGTCTCGGGGTCAGTCTGCTGAGCCTCGGTGATACGAGCGAAGCTTGCTGCATTAAGGATACCCCAGCCGATATATGCCTCTGTTCTCAGTACGATCTGGTTCTTACGCTTCAGATCGCCGAGACCGTCAGGGTCACCGAACTGGATGACCTCCAGAGGGATGTTCTCCGCATAGCCCCACTTGAAAGCATTTGCAAAGTCACCAACGATAGCCCTGTCAGCGCTGGAACCGAAAGATACAGTGTTATTGATATCGCTGGTCAGAGTGCCGCCGAACTTCTCGGGGTTACCGCCGAATCTGTACTCGGGAAAGATGGGCATACCGTTGCCGTTCTTTTTGGCACCCAGAGCTGCACCGAATGCAGGAGCCATAGCAATACCGTTTACATCGCCATCAGCTATCTGGATAAGACCGATAGCAGCATCAACGTTATCGTCAGGTGTTGCCTGAGCGTAGGTCACGGTCTGTGTTACTGCTGTGTCGAAGTTGTTAGCTCCGACAGTTGCAGAAGCAGTACCATCATAGGGGTTTACGCCGTGGAAAGCGGCGATATCAAGTGCTCTTGCTATCTTCTTCGCAAAGCCGTCCGCCATAGCTGCCAGATAGGGGACCTGTTTTTCCTCTGTCATGCGAAGGAACTCGTCTGTTACTCTGTGCTGATAAATGAACTTGATGGGCTTGATGGTCACAGTGCCAACGCCTGCATCACCCGCAGGCTTGTTTTCGCCCTCACCTACAATGCAAGCCTCACCATCCATTGTGAACACGAATGTGTCGATGCCTGCGAAGGGGATAGGTGTGCTGCCGCAGAGTTTAGCCAGTGCGGAATGTCCCTTTACCTTGCTGAAGATCTCATTCACGAGCTCGGGTTTGAAATGAGTGCTCGAAGTAGTTATTGTACCCATAGTGTACCTCCTTAGTTGGTTTTCAGCTCACTAAGCATATCCATGTAAGCTGCATTTGTATTATTTGCCTGTCCTTTGCCACTGGGCTCCGCGCTGAACATCGGAGCAGTAGGTTTACCAGCTGCTACGAACTTAGCCAGATTCTCGGCATCTGCCTTGTACTCTTCTTCGTTCGTGCCGCTTATTCTGTCAGCAAGTTCCGCAGGAATACCATACTCACGGGCTATCTTCGCCTTTACCGCGGCGGTCTCGTATGCCGTGTTCTTAGCAGTGATATCTGCTATCTTTGTATCCTTCTCGGTTATCTGTGCTGTCAGCTTTGATATCTCATCTTCAAGAGCCTTCTTACTCTTTGCAGCATCATCGGGTGAGATATAGCCCTCAAACTGCTTTGTCACCTCTGCGGTGATCTTCTTGGTGTTGCGGTCGAGCCTGTCCTTGATGATGTTGTCAAGCTCTTCCTGTGTTTCGATAGTTTTAAATTCAGACATTATAGTTTCCTACCTTTCCTCGTAGTCGAGTATATATGTAAACGCTGACAAAGGTCAGCAGCTTACTCTTTGCTTTTTCTTTTCAGTCTTGGTGGTGGCGCATATCCAGTGCGCAAGGAGTGCCGCATCCAGCAGGCTCACATCTGCGCCTTCCAGTATGCTGACATAGCCGAAGCCGCCGTTATTGCCGATAGCACGATGTTCAACGTTTGCCGCTATCTGCTCAAGGCTTGGCTGGTCTGAGTGACACAGCGTACCTGAGAGCACTGCTGTCTCAAACATGGAGTTCGCTTCGATGATCTCAGCAACTTTCGGCAGGATCGGCTTCTTCTTGACACCTGCATCTTTCATCTCATCGGCGAGTATCGTCTGACCGTTTGCACCGTCTATGACTATCTCACGGATATGTGGATTCTTCAGATACGGCATCATCCAGCTGTTGCCCTCTCGTGTCGGTCGGCAGTCGATGGCTTCAACAAATATCCTGCCGTCTGAGAGCCGCACAGCCGCCGCTAGTGACACGTTGGATGTGTTCTTGGCAAACTTAACGCCCATGAAGATAGACGGCTTATCGGGGAGCTCTGTGTGCTCTGCGAGAACTTTCCGCCATTCGTCGCGGCTGATAGCTGACTTCTGATTGTAGCTTAGCCACAGACCAAGTCGCTGAATGTTGTAGTCAACTTCGTCCTTGCGGTTCTCACCTCTGACGGAACGTTCTGAGAGTATCAGTCCCAGAGAGGGATTGCACTGATACCAGAGGTCAACATCTTCCACATCGGACATCTTGTTAACGCCCCACTCAGCCCAACCGTTGTCCTGTGTCCTGCCTGTCAGTACATCCTGACGGTAGTTCATAAAGACAGTGCCCTTTGATACTGCTGTCGGCGGTGTGCCGAACATGAGTGTCTGCGGGTTCCGGCTGTCAGTGACGACGTATTGCAGAGCCGTCTCCTGGTCTGACGTGTACTCCTGAGCCTCGTCGATGATGAGCAGATCGTAGCCCTCACCTAAGCCCCCTGTGCCTGTTCGGGTTCGGAAGTTGATGTATCCCTTGTTGTCGCCTTTGAGCATCTCGATACGTTCACCGCCCTTTTGCCGGGTGACTTTTATATCGTCATTCTCGACGAAGCCCATTTCGTCAAGTATCTTGACGATTTTCAGGAAGGCTGCTGTCGATGTGTTTGTCAGGTGTGCGGTGTATAGAACAGCTTCATCGTGGAGCAGACCCCAGATAGCCCTTGCAACAGCTATCTCCGACTTACCGTTTCGGCGGGGTATCGAGTATCCGAATTTGATGTGTACCCACAGCCCGTCATCGTCGGTCGCCATGATGTCATATAGCATTGACTGCTGCCATTCCATAGTCTTACGACTGGACTGGTCATAAAGCAGTATAGCTTCGCCGCCTTTTGTCTGGGTATACGGCAGTACCACCGATTGTGTAGGAAACTGTCTGCCGATGCGCTTTTCAGCTTCGGGCATACAGTTCTACCTCCCTTATAGGTATAAAAAAAGCACCTTGCTTTCGCTTGGTGCTAGTCGTCTATGAGCCCGCTTGCTGTCGTTCCCAGTGTATCAAGCATAGCGGTTATTTCTTCGTCCACCGCAGGAGGTGGCTTTGAGGTCGGTTCGGGTGATTTTGGCATGGTCATTACCTCCGTTTGGGTATGAAAAAACCGCCTAACTTAGTTAAGCGGTCAATCTTCATTGTTTGATTTACCGAAAATACGCTCGTATTCCGCATCTATCTCATCTGGTGTCATATCTTTTAACAGCAAATCATCACGAGTTTCGTTATCATCAAAAAGCATTTCATTATTTTTTTTCATAAATAAACCCTCTCATTCTTGAAACATCTTCCCATGCTGAATTCCTTGCCTGAAAATCATCTTGCCCACGTGAAGTATGCTTTGAATAAGCAACTCTATAATCCCGAATTGCTTCATAATACGGATATTCAACCCCATCTTCAACGAAACGCCCCAAAAGTTCTCCTTGTGTTTCAAATGTACCCTTGAAGCTGTACACATCACCGTTATGACCGACAGCAATGGTTTCATAGCAGCTTTTGTAACTTGATGAAGTTAAGTAATCTGCTCTTGACAATGGCGAACTGTTCGGGTGATTGTGTATTATAATTATACTCTTTTCCCGAGCATTTGTCAAGTGTTGTTTAAGCTTCTCCGACGCTTCTATACCGTTTTTCTTTTTGCCTTTGACATAAGATACTGTTCGCCCAGTCTGAGCATCAATAAAGAATGCTTCTTCATAGAAAGTGCCGTTGCGATTCTTTACAACTTGCCTGCAAGCCTTTACAACTGCCTGCTCGACCTGTTCGTTCTCATACTTGCCCTTGAATTTATCCGCAAATGCCTGACTGTTGATAAATTTCATATCAGCAATAGCGTTGTCATTTTTGCCGGGCTTAGATGCGATAAGTCTGCTTTCAAGCGCCTGTGCCTCTGCCTTAGTCAGCTTCATCGGCTTAGGCAGACCAGCCGCATACTCTATCCGCTGAGCTTTTGCCTGCTCATTAGCCCACTGCTTACTGTGAACATTCTGCCGCCCTTTCTCCGAAACGTAGGACACATCACAGGTGCAGTTGTCATGCCTGCGGTAAACGTCTTTCGGGACTTCATCGGGATAACGATACTTTCCCGCCAGCTTTGCACACCAGTCACAGCAGTTGTGACCGTCCTTGCGTTCTATGTAGCAGTTAAGCCCTGCCTTGCTCCTGAACTCTGCGTTCTTCTTGATGTAGTCTGTTTGGAAACTGCCTGTGATGTTCTCGGCGGTTCTGCCTAGCACCTGTATGGCGTGCTCTGCTGTTTCCTTGACAGCCGCACCGCCTATCGCCGCCCTGATACGCTCGGCAGGGAAGTCAGCTTTCTGCGGTTTAAGTCCTATGCCCTTCTTAGCATCGAGGGCGGACTGGACTTCTTCGCATATGGTGTTCACGTCATCGTAGTTATTTCGCAGGAGCGGTTCGAGTATGCTCTGGGCGATGTTGAAGTACATCTTCTCCCCAGGCAGATCGTCGGGCTTGGTAGTGCTCTCGATGGACTTTCGCAGGAGCTCACCCAGACGGCGAGCATACACCGAAGTATCTTCCATAGTAGCGGTGCCGTTCTCCATCTTGCGTTTGATGTGGGTGAGGGTACTGTCCTTTTCGCATCTCGCATCGAAAGCTTGCTTGATCTTGTTGTGGAGTTCTATGCCGATATCCTCAGCCATAATGTCACCGCCTTACAGCCCTGTGAGACTATGCAGTTTCTCCTCGTCGAAGTAATCGGGGAAGGACTGCTGTATTTTATTGACCGCATCGCCAATGCCCGAGAGTTGACCAGCATCAGGTTCAAACAGCGGTTCATACATGACCTTAGTCTGCGAGATGATCCTGCGTTCATAATCATGGTTATCTCGCAGGCAAGCCGCCAGATATCCCGCATTGAGGAAACCAACAGCAAAGTCACGCTGTGCCTTCCTAGCCGCCAGACGTAGCGTTTCATGGCTCGCCCTGATAGCTTCGGGAGTAGTGGGGTTCGCTGTGGAAAATCCCAGGTCGTCAAGTGTCAGACCTGTTTCGCCTGCGAACATACTCGCTATAGTCTTCAGCTGTTCATTGAACGGGGTCATACTCTGCTGCTGGAACTGTCCGAGCACAGGGTGTTCACCCTCGCTGTCTTTATCGAAACGCAGAAAGCTCGATATCGTTGCTTCCCACTTGTCTGGCATCTCAGCTTCGGGATCCAGACCAAGCAGATACTTCTGCGGGAAGCTGTAGAACTCTGCGGATACCTCCGAACGTTTCAGTGTCCTCATCGCTGCGTCAACCAGATCCATGCACGCCCTGGATATCCTTGACCGTCCGAATGGTCGTATAGGGTCGGGTCTGTGTATCACAGGTACCAGCAGAGCATACGGTGCAGGGTTCGGGTAACTTTCCGTAAGTTTACCATCACGGTATATCTGTGTTTCCTCTGCTGTAAAGTACGCTTCGACAGTCGGCTCGCCGAAGTAGTTGCTGCCTGATGTTTTCACAACTGAGCTGTCACGCTCCAGGACTGCATATCCCTCTGTGAGCATGTGCGTCACAGGGTCGAGGATACCTGTCGCATTGCCGCCGTCGATAGCCTGCAAGCGGGGTGTATCTCCGGCAATGGAAACGTAAATGAAGCTGCACGATGTCACCACAGCTGAACTCACAGCACTGTCAGTAAGCACGTCCTTGCTGTTGAGGTCGTATATCTCACCTAGCCCCATTCCGTCATTCGAGAAGCCCTCGAACACGATACGGTCGCTTATGCTGTCAGCGGCTTTTGCACACCAGCCAAGCGCAGAGCGCAGCTCTTTAAACTGTTCAGGTATCACATTGCTAAGATCTTGTGCAGTGTGCTTCATGTCATAATATCTATATCTTGCCAGCACCCTCGGGCGCTTGCCTCTCAGCTTGTTCCGCAGGTACTCGATGCCTTTATATTCGGGCATTTCTGATGCTCCTTTCACTTGGTTTCGTTATATCAATTCATTTTCCGTATACATTTAGCGAAAAAAATGAGGA
>Ga0326511_10002606_pt1 | contig 14598 bp, 37 predicted proteins | sample 0_2496_0518_D_FD_203701 | JGI IMG/M metagenome (GOLD analysis project Ga0326511, IMG submission 203701) | Bovine rumen microbial communities from UC Davis, California, United States - 0_2496_0518 | ecosystem: Host-associated > Mammals > Digestive system > Stomach > Rumen | place: USA... | reverse complement strand
AGTTGAAAGCGTTACGACCGGGACCATTGAAGCGATCGCCAGGGCGCTGGACGTGTCAGTTCGTATTTTTTTTGAGTAAGGTGTTCGGCGGACTAACAGAAGGGAGCAGAGAACATGGTTTGGCTTGGCCCTGACGCAGTTGCCCAGCGCCTTGGGGTTTGCCGGAAGACTGCGATCGGAATGATGTACCAGATGGAGCACAGCATCATCTCTGGAACAGTACGGAAACGGATTCGCGTAAGTGAGGATGCCCTCGACGCATGGATGCAGAGAGGAAAGGCACAGAGAACTTCCTCCCGGACCGCCACAGCCGGGACAAACAGGAAGATCACGAGACGATAAAACAAGGAGGAGCAGAAAATGACCATCACAGAGATTCGTGAGCAACTGGAAACCATCGGAACGCAGCTTAGCTACCTGATCAAGGAAGCGGAGAAGCTGGACGAGTTTAATGGGATGAGCGCTGCTATCAGCATGAACGCCGGGGCCGATGATTACGTCCGGTTTAATCTGGACAAGCGGGACGATACTGGCTTTGAGGAAATCATCTCGTGCCACAAGACCAGCGTTTTTCCTGACAAATGGATAGACGAGAACCTTGTAAAAGGAGAGTGGGCGAGCAAATGATTTCCGATGCGCCGTGGGTTCTGAGTGCAGAACGATATGGATATGAGGATGGCCCGGACAGATTCGATGAGAACGAGGCCTACGAGCGGGAAGACTGGGAAACAGAACGGATGAGAGCGGGTGATGACTGGTGAGCAAGGCAAGATTCCGATTCAGCGAGCCGGAACGATACATCGACCATCTCAAAGACATTGCCACCTCGAACTTCTACAGGTTTGTGATCCCCTACGAGGCAGACCTGATGCAGGAGGCCGAATACGGAGAACCCCTATGGCACTCAGAAACCCCGATCGACGGAATGGAAATGCTGATCGTTGCGATGGCAAAGTGCGCGGTGGCTGACTATGTAAAGGCCTACCTGGACAAGAACGAATTCAAAATGCTTGAGTGCGAAACATTTTTTCATCAGAACGATTTTCTACAGACCGTGTTCGACAATCTCCAGTGGATCATCCGGAACGCCAAGTCCGAATGGGAGATCAATAGACTTACACGTCTGAGTTATTAAACGAAGGAGGACGACCACCCATGAATGACCCGATTGAATGGCTCGGTGAATGGGAGCCCATCGAATGCATCGGGAAACACAGCCAGATTGTCCCGGCCAGATTCGCCCACGGATACCAATGGAAAGGCATCCAATGCATCGATAAGCGACCCAGGTTTCCGACGGGCGATCCGCTCCGTCACAAGGTTCAGCGGGCGATTCCCGTCGGCGGAACCGTGACCGCTCCTCCGCCCAGTTGGCGAAATTCTCCCCAGGCCAGATTCTGGCTGGATGAACCGAAGAAAAGCCTGTGGAAGCGGTTCCAAGCATGGCTGAGGAGGTAATCAGGATGAAGGAAACATGGTACCAACTGCCGGACGACCAGTGCGAGCGGATGAATCGGACGGAAATGAACGCCGTGAAATGGTGCCTCGCAGCCCTGAACAGCGTCGCCTATGCCAAGGACGATTTGGCAAAGCGACTTGAGATGGTCCCGAACGGGAAGCGCCGGTGGGGCCTGATGTTGGGCCAGCTCCGGTCGCTTGTGAACGATCTGGTCGGAACCATTCCGGTGAAACAGTGCATGACCATCAAGAATACGATGAACGACATGGAACTGCGGATGGTTCCGAAGATGACGCCGATTGGCGACCGGGTGAGCATGAGCGTCAAGGATCTGGCGTACATCGTCCGGGAAGCCAAGAAGGATGTCTGCGTCGGATGCACCTACACCGGGGATGAATGCAGGAAATGCGAGCTATACCGGATTCTGGAGAGCATCGCCCCGCTGGAGGACTGGGGAAGCAGCCTGATGTGCCCCTACAGCAAAGAGGACTGGTGGGACAAATGAGACTGAGCGATATGGCGGATACCATCCGGAGATCGCTGACGGCAGAAAAGGTTGCAAAGGCGATTGGCCTGAATCCGAACCGGGCCGGGTTCTGCAAGTGTCCCCTGCACGGCGAGAAGACCGGAAGCATGAAGCTTTATCCGGGGAGCCGTGGATGGTACTGCTTCGGATGCCATCAGGGCGGGAGTGTGATCGATCTGGTGATGGCCTATTACGGAATGGACCTTCGCGGAGCGATTGAGTTCCTGAACGATGAATTCCAGATGGGGTTGCCGATCGGATACACGCCGACACAGGCACAGGAAGAGGAAGCGAAACGAAGAGCTGCCGAGCGGGAGCAGGAAGAAAAGAGAAGGAAGGCGTTCGAGGAGGTTCAGAAAAAAGCTTTCCTTCAGTACTGCGACATCTCGAAAGCGCTGGCGGATGCGGAGAACGATCGGATTGATTTCGCTCCGAAAAGTCCGGATGAGGAATGGGACCCGCGTTTCAAGCGCGCTCTGGAGCAAATCCTATTGCTCCGGGAGGAGGCTTCTTCGTTGGCGATCGTGTTCAACCAGAAGGAGGAAAAATGAGCGAGAAAAAGGACCACAGCGTCCGGGACAGGCTGAGTCAGGTGATGAAAGAGCGGAACATCTCACCAGGGATGCTGAGCATCAAAACAGGAATCAGCGATCGAATGATCCGGAACTATCTGAAAGGCCAGTTCCAGCCAACAGGATACAGCCTGAAGATGTTGGCTCAGGGGCTCGGAGTAAGTACGGATTGGTTGCTTGGACTGGAGGAGGAGAAAAATGACTGAACAGGAATACCGGAGCCATCCGGGAGTGAACAAAAGTACCCTGTGGGAGATTCGCAAAAGCCCCATGCATTACAAGTACGCGCTGGAGAATCCAGCCGAGGATACGCCGGCGCTGAAGATGGGCCGGGCCATCCACATGGCCGTGCTTCAGCCGGATGAATATTGCAAGGAATACGCCATCATTCCGAGCGGGATCGACCGGCGGACGAAGGAAGGCAAGCAACTCATGGCCGAGTGGAGCGAAAAGCACGCCGGTCAGGAGTGGGTGACCGAGGAGGAGAATCAGGAGATCGTCAGCATCGCAAACGCTGTGTATCAGCAGTCCGGGGGCATTCTGGACGGATGCGAGACGGAGGTCCCCCTGTTCTGGGACGACCCGAGAACCGGGATTGCCTGTAAATGTCGGGTGGACGCCATGAAGGAGCTGGACGACCGGTTCGTGATGATCGACATGAAAAGCACCACAGACGCCGGCACAAAGGCCTTCACCCGAAACGCCATCGGATACGGATACCACGTCCAGGCAGCTCACTACATGAATGGAGCGGTCGCCAACGGACTGAATCACGGTAAGCCGATCGAGTGGTACTTCCTCGCGGTGGAAAAGAAGCCTCCGTACGCAGTCAATCTGGTTAAAGCCGATCAGGCCTTCCTCGATGAAGGACAGTTCGTGCTGATGGGCCTGATGGACAAGCTGGACAAGTGCCTGACGGAGAACAGGTGGCCCGGATACGGGGAGAACGTGATGACCATGCCCGAATGGGCAATCACTGAGGAGGAGTGACCATGACTCACTGGAAGAAACTGAGCAATCCCAACTATCTTGGGAGCTACGCCTTTGAAAAGGGGCAGGAAATGACGCTGACGATCGCAAGCGTCCGGGAGGAAACCGTTATTGGTGCGGACGGAAAGAAAGAGGACTGCATTGTAGCCCATTTCCGGGAGAACGTGAAGCCCATGATCCTGAACGCGACGAACTGCAAGGCCATTGCCAAGCTCTACAGGACGCCCTACATCGAGGAGTGGGTAGGGAAGCAGATCGTCGTCCGGGTGCAGCAAGTCAAGGCCTTCGGGGACGTGGTGGATGCGCTTCGGATCAAGCCGGAGATCCCGACGAAAGCTCCGGAGTTCAAATGTGCAGACTGCGGGAACGTGCTCCAGCCGTTCGGGAACATGAATGCAAGGGGGCTGGCCGATTATACCCGGCAGAACTACGGCAAGGTGCTGTGCGCTGAGTGTGCCAAGAAGGCGAAGGAAGCAAAGGCTGCCAAGGAGGCCGAAGAGAAGCCGGACGAACAGAAGGAGACTGAGACGGATGCGAAATGATTTTATCCGCTTTGGAGCTGATGACGGAAAGGGCGGCGACATCTACGTCAACACGAATTATATCCGCAAGGTTGTGTATAACGACGACGAGAACGAGACATATATCTTTCTGGACGGGGAAGAAAAGCCGATCATCGCCATCGGAGACCACACCGAAGAGATTATGAAAGAAATCGCTAAGATAGAAATCAGTATGAGACTTTGATGCAGGAGGATGATATGACGCTTCCGTCTGAGATGCAGAGAATCATGCCGCTGATTGGTTTCCTGGTCACGGCTTTGATCGTTGCAGTCATTATATGGAGGGCAGGGCAATGAAGAAAAAGGTGCTCATTTTGGTGTGTATGTTGCTGGTCGGTCTGGTCGTGTTCGCCGGGTGCGAATACAAGACCGGGAACCGCATTACCGGCGGGAAGGATGTTCAGACCTTCACCTACGCCTACGTGATGCTGGACGGGAACGAGATCGTGAAGGGCTACATCAATCAATGGCGGGATTACGACGACAGCGACGTGGTGCAGGTGATGATCGGTGGGAAATACTATCTGACGCATTACAGCAACGTCGTGATGGTCGCAGATCCAGAGCATGGGACGCTCCAGTATTCAGACCCGGACCATTTTACGAACGAATAAGGAGAGGAGAAAAAGAATGCAGATTTTGACAATCGTGGGAAACCTTACGAGAGATCCTGAGAGCAGGGACGTCAACGGAAAGACGGTGTCTAACTTTACCGTAGCCGTCAATCGCCAGAAAAAGCCGGACGGAACGCAGGAGGCCGATTTCTTCCGCGTGGCCGCATGGGGCAAGATGGGCGAGAACTGCCAGAAGTATCTGGTGAAGGGCCGGAAGGTCGGCGTGACAGGGACGGTCAGCGTCCGTGCCTATGCAGACCAGTCCGGTCAGCCGAAAGCCTCGATGGAGGTGTTCGCCAAGGAAGTTGAGTTCCTGAGCTCGAACGGCGGTGGGAACAGCACGGAGCATACCGCACAAGCGCATGAACCGCAGCCCGTAGAGGTTCCTGAGGGTGATCTTCCATTCTGATTTTACCACCCCGGATTAAGCGTGGCCTGTGAGCCCGCATCCGATTCCATCATGCGCCATGCCGGCTATAGGCCGGCGGGTGGGGGTTCTTTTCGCGGGATTGTCCGCCCTGGCCTGATCTCCTGCATAAACGGTGGCCCGCACTCTGATTGACATTTAGACACCGTGGAAACAGGCTCAAGGAGATCGGCGCATGATTTTTACGACGATTCCCTGGTGCCACGGAACGGATTGAAACAGATCCAGCCGACTTGGCCGGGCAGAGATGCAAGCGTGTGATTTGAGTCTGCACACGTCGGCTCCGGAACAGCAGTGGTTAAATGGATGTTTGATGAACAGCCAGGTCGCCAATCAAAAAGAAAGGAAGTATGTTTCATGAATCTCTGGCAGAAGACTCTCAGATTTCTTCTGATCGCGCAGATCGTCCTGCTGTGCGTCGCGTACGTCGAGAACAGCATCTCGCCGATGCTGGTCATCTGCTGTTCGGTAAGCGTCATCTGTACGCTGGTCGCTGATATTTTCTCGAAGAATTAAGGGGAACAAAATGCAACTTCATACGCAACTCAGCATGTTCGGAATGGAAGAAGACAGGAAGAAACGGATGATCGGCGAGGTGCTCGAAATCGGTCAGCAGGAAGCGCTGGATTTCCTTCTTCCGCGTCATTATTCCGGGCGAGCTCCGAGCATCTCAAAGGCGTTCGGATGGTATGTAAAAGGCGAGCTGAAGGCAGTATGTACGTTCGGGAAACCAGCTTCCCCATCCCTGTGTATTGGCGTATGTGGGGGGGGGTACGCCCAGAATGTATATGAGCTGAACAGGCTTTGCAGAGAAGATGATTTCAATGAGCCCATGTCAAGCTTTGTGTCAGCCTGTCTGCGAAGGCTGCGCGTCATGCGGTGGATCATCGTTTCCTACTCTGATATGGCGATGAACCATCACGGATACGTCTACCAGGCTTGCAACTTCATCTACACCGGAATGACAACGGAACGGACCGATATCTATACTGGCGAAGGAAAGCACAGCAGGCATTATTCTGAGGAAGACATGAACAGCGAGTTCCGTCAGGTGAGAAGTCCAAAGCACAGATATGTTTATTTCTGTACCTACCTGAAGAAGGAAAAGGAAGAATGGAAAAAGGCCCTGAAATATCCGATTCTTCCATACCCAAAGGGAGACAACAATCCGGACTACAAGCTGGGCGACTTTATCAAGCCCGTGCTTGTTCTCAACAAAACAGCTCGAAAGGAATGATTCGACTATGTTTAATCCAATTCAACTCAAAAAGCGTCTCGTGGAGCTGCGCATGACGCAATGTGAGCTTGGAAAAAGGATCGGAGTGACGGATGTCACCATCAGCAGATACATGAACGGTGTCCACACACCATACTTGCGGACGGTCATGAAAATCGCTGAAGCGGTTGGCGTCGATCCGGATTATCTGATGCAGGAAGATGAGAAGAACACCGTCAAGGTCATGCTGGACGGCGGCGCTCACCTTCCCATCAGGGCTCACAGCGCTGACGCGGGTCTGGACATCCTGTCGCCGCGCTCCTTGCTGATTCCGGCGCACGGGAGCGGAATCATCGACACCGGCGTCCACGTACAGGTTCCGAACGGATATGCCGGAATCCTGATGAGCAAAAGCGGCCTGAACGTGAACCACAACATCACGAGCGAGGGCGTGATTGACTGCGGATATACGGGGAGCATCGTTGTCAAGCTGTACAACCACGGTCCGGAAGGTTATTTCGTGAAACGCGGGGACAAGATCAGCCAGCTCCTGCTGATCCCGGTCGGATTTCATACGCCTGTTCATGTCGATCGTTTCGAAGGCGAGACGGAACGCGGGGATAACGGATTCGGTAGCACTGGGAGGTGACACTCGTGACGGACCACAACTGCGACATGTGCCTGTTTTTTACTCCGTCTCCATCGTTTCTGGACGGGACCTGCTCCAGATACAGGGAGGAGCATTTCCCTACGGACGGAGCGCATTGCATCGGGTTTGTGCGGTATGACGATCCCGATGAACTGAAAAAAGTTATTGTAATGGAAGAGAGCGACGACGAGTAATGGACATCAGGAAACAAACCTGCATCATCATTCGGCGCGGAAATGAGTATCTCGTCGGCCTGAACAGGATCTGTTACTGTTCCGGGCTGAAATGGAGCACGAGTTGCTATGATGCATGGCGGACGCGTGACAGAAAAGCTGCGGAAATGGTCGCCAGGAAATGTGGCGGTGATCTGATGCTGTTTAATCCGATCGCTGGGCAACTCAGAGAGTTTGAGGTGAAGTTGGGATGATTGTTGACGTTGTAAAAAGCAAGGGCGTTCCTTTTAGATGCGATCAATGCCATACCTATTTTGCATGGAAACCTGATGAACAGGGCGTATGTCGCATAATCGCAAGCCACCCCAAATGCAAAGAAAATGAGTGCAGATATTATGAGCAAGCGAAAAAGAAATGCCCGGAATGTGGAAGCGACGATATTAGTGAGATACCAGCGATAGTGTATAAAATCATGAGAGAAATTAGGCGGTGAAGTGTGGTGGGTGATATCAGAAAAGATATTCCTGAGTTGTACTGCGATGACATCACGTTCTGCCAGGAACAATGTGACTGGTTGAGCTGCCCCAGAAACCAGAAAAACATCCGGGACAAAACCATCCCGCATTCGTTCTTTGTGGAGATCCCGAAAGATTGCCCGAAGAAAGGGAAGGCGGTGAATGGAGAATGAAAGCATATAAAGTATACGACAGAATGGGATATAGCTGGTACTCAGTCGTTGTATTTGCTGAAACCGCCGGAAGGGCCAAGGCTCTTGCGCTTGGAACGGATACTTTTCCTTCAAGCGATTGGGATTTTACAGAACTATCAGCTCGGAGAGTGCCATCATTGGATAAGTATTATCACGGAGATTGGGAAATGGACTGGTACAAGGATGAAGACAGATTGGCTCTTATCAAGGATGCCGGATATCAATGCGATGAGGATTCTTTCGATCCGGATGAATGTGAGAAATGCGTTGGAAAAGATTATTGCAGTCGCTATGAAGAGTATCTTGACGAGGAGGTCGAAACAGATGGCTGACCGGGAGAAGGTTGTAGGGCATTTATACGATTGTTTGGCTGCATCCAGGCTTGAGAATACGTGGGTTTTTGTCCGAAAGAATATTGTCGGAGATGCAATAGCCATGCTGAAAGAGCAGGAAGCGAAAAGCCCGGTTGTACGTGAAAAGAATGGCTATTGGGACTATGTTTGCCCTACATGTGGAAGTCGCGATGAAGAACTTTTTCGTGAATGGAATTATTGTCCATTCTGCGGTCAGGCGGTGAAGTGGAATGCCTGATCGGGAGAAGGTTATCAAATGGTTGGAGATTCACACCGGATTGATTTCATCTTGCGAAGATGGATGCCCTTATTTCATAGGAGACGGAAGAAAATGCAAGGACCTGCTCAAAGACGCACTTTCCGTGTTGAAAGAGCAGGAACCGCAACTTGTCCTAAATATAGGGGATCAGATTAGTTGCAAATCAGGGTCTTGCCCAAAGTGCGGGAAGATGCTGAATACAACTTGCAATAAAAGATATTGCGGAGATTGCGGACAGGCGGTGAAGTGGGAATGAAACACCAGGAATATGATTCGCCCATTGGATTGGTTGTGAGCGATATAACAACACAAATGGCAAAGAGCATTGATGAAATGAGTTGGCAGGCTGTTCAAAGAGCCGGGGTCAACGTGGATAAAGACAAATTGCTGGCTGCATTAAACCAGGATTCTGAGCGTTATCGCAAAGCGTATAAAAATGGGTATGATACCGGATGCGAAAGGCGTGACGATGAGATTGTCAGATGCAGAGATTGCAAGCATTTTAACGACTTGAAATGCTCGTACCCAGAACGTGGGACTTGTGACCTGTGGCATATGTTGCATTGGGGAGACTGGTTCTGCGCTGATGCAGAACGCAAGGAAGACGGTGATGTAGAATGAAATTGGGTTGGGAAATAGCATTAAGAGTTGCGATTTATATCGTAACTATTGCCATAAGTATACTCATTGCAAGATGGATATGGTCATGGAACATTCCGGATTGGATGAAAGTTGTTCTTATTTCAAGGTAAGGTCGGTGACGTGGGATGATTGATCGGGAGAAGGTTATCAAGGGGCTGGATGGGGTTTATCGTTGTATTAGCCCTGTGAATCATACATGCGGAGATTGTCCGTATCAAGATAATCATGTTGAGTGTGTACGAAGAGTATTAAGCGATGCTATTGCTCTTCTGAAAGAGCAGGAACCTGTCGAACCGAAGGTCGTTATCGATACATGGGTATGCGGAAGCTGTGGTACAAGGCTTGAAAGGCAGTCTATGGTTGGCGATAACATTCTTTTTACAGAACGGTTTGAGTACTGCCCCAGCTGCGGAAGGAAGGTGTTGTGGGATGCCTGACCTGGAGAAAGTTATCAAAGAAATAAAAGCTAAAATCACGTATGCCGAAACGGCAGATCAAATATATTCTGATGCTGTTAGAGTACGGTTGTTGAAAGATGTTCTGGAACTGCTGAAAGAGCAGGAAACCGAGGACATAGGAAGAGGCATACTATTCCTATGCAAAACGTGCGGATATGGATTCGATGATATTTTTGTGAATGACGAGTCTAAATATCCGCTCGTTCCGAGATATTGCCCGAATTGCGGAAGAAAGGTAAAGCGGGATGAATAAAACTCCAATATATAGAGACCCACCAACATTCCGTGATTATGAAGATTTCCAGATTGGGAGCGCATATACACGCGGATGGAATGATGCGATGGATGCTATCTTCCCGGAAGAAGCCGAGAAAAGACGGATTGAGCAAATGAAAAAGAATCTGCGTATTGTGCCAAAGGAGTGAAGCGTGATGACATATAAACGTGGTGGTATCAGCATATCCGTTTATCAGTTGGACGGTTTCGGGAAAAACCCGTCATTGTGGATAGGTACGGACGAACCGAACCAGATGGTTAAGGTGGCATCGTTCGGAAGCAAATACAAAGCGGATACATTTTGCAAATGGTTGGAATATTTGCTCGGAATCAATAATGATGAACAGGCGGTGAAGCTTGAATGAGCGCAACGATTTATAAATGGATTATTGTTTATGATGACGGCAGGACAGAAGAAAAATGGGGAGAAAGTCCGTATGATTTTGCGGATGATTTGTTGGTAGAAGTGCCTGTTGCTATTATCCGAAACGGGTGGAAAGGTTGGTGAAGGGGAATGAGCGAAAGGCCAGAAAAGCGGAAAATTGAGTTCATCGAATCATACTGGACGGGCGGCGAATTGGGATCAGATTATCAGTGGAATGATAACCACGGAGTGTTGGTGCGGTGTAGGGATTGTTGGAAACGTGATTTTGACAACTGCCCCTTTAATGAATTTAGTTTGTTCCACCCTGATGATGATTGGTTTTGTGCTTATGGGGAAAGGAGTAGAAGTGGAAATGAGTGAGATAAACCAATTCGATTCGTGCATTACCTGCCCGAAATACATCTACAAGGGCGACGATGAGCAATACTGCCAGGCAGCCCGGATGCGCCCGATGTACCTTCGGCGCTGGGAAAAAAAGCCGAAGTGGTGTCCGATTGACAAGGTGAGGAGGAGGGCTGAGAACAATGGCAGCTCTGAGCAGTGAGGACAGAAGCGCATTCACGGATGCGTACAGATTTTTCGAGAAGTACCACGATATGCCGAACACGGACGAAGCGTGGAGAGAGTGTGTGTCCGAGGTCGGTGAGATTTCCCTGAAGCATGGCGAGTCCGATCTGATCAATGGGTTGCTCGTTGCGCTGTACGGGGTGATCAGCGAGCGGATGAAGGCGAAAGCCGGCCGGATTGCTTCCTGATGGATGGAGGATGATCAATGAGCGAACAGGATAAAAAAGAGGTTGTCTCGTCGGATAAAATCTATCCTCCGCGAGATGGATTCTACCCGCCTGCAAGGCGCAGCTACAAACAGTACCATGTGGGGTACTCGTCTCCACGGGCCAGGGAGTGCGTGTGCGGTTCGTTCCCGGTGATCGAACAGTACGTTCTGGACAAGGAAAACGACCGGAGACGGGTACCAGCGCAACTGTTCGTTGCGATCTGTCCAAACTGTGAGCGTCGGGCCGTCGGAGAGGGGAGCCCTGAGCAGGTTCTCGCGTCATGGAACGCAAGGCACATCACGGAGGACAGCGAGCTGATGCAGAATAAAATCTCCTCGATCGACATCGATTCTGTGCTCCATCTTTCCGATTCCGTCGTTGGAAACGCTGTGCGGGACGCTGTCGATCTCGTCAAACGCAAGCATGAGGTCATGAAGATTCTCAAAGACCCGCACATCAGCGATATGAAATCGGAAGCATTCTACAACGAGCTGAAAATCGTGAAGGCCAACCTGCGCGAGCTTCAAAAATTCTTCATGGAGGACCCGATCATGATGGACAAGGACGGCGACGCTCTGCTGTCAGCTATCCGGAAACTGCTCTATTCCGGCCTCACCACCGAAAAACGGCTGGAGATCCCGCTCGATCTGGTGAGGATGTGAATGAGAGAACGTACAGTTGAGCGGGCGCTGGTCAAGGCCGTACAGGCAAGGGGCGGAATCTGTCCGAAATGGGTTTCCCCCGGTCTGGATGGCGTCCCGGACCGAATCGTGTTGCTCCCGAAAGGGAAAATCGGGTTTGTGGAGCTGAAGGCACCAGGAGAACATGCCAGGAGCCTTCAGGAGGCCCGAATAAGGCAGTTGAACAGGCTCGGCTATAAAGCGGTCGTGTGCGACCGTGTCGATCTAATAGACGGCATTTTGAACGAAATAGAGGGGTGTGAAAATGATCCAGATTAAAACTCTTGAGGTGGATGGATTCCTGCCAGCCATGCACGGGATGCGGAATCCTAAGAACAGTTGGGAACGCGGAGATACGGTTCCGGATGTGGAAACGGAATCCGGGGTAATGGTCGGCGAGAACGACCTTGACCTTGCTACCAGACTCGCAAAGGGCGGCCCGGTTCACGCCAAATATCGCCGGATGATCACCGTATATGCGGACATCACTGCTCCGCTGTACTGGTGGAAGGAGTACGATACCTACAAGATCGGCACGGTCGCAAACAGTTGCTCCACCATGCACAAGATCCATGCGAAAGAGTTCGTCCGGGAAGATTTTAGCATTGACCACCTGATTTCCCATTCGTACGGCGAGGCGGACAACTTCAACAAGATCGTTCCGATGGATGCCATGGATCAGGTCATTAAAATGTTGAATGAATGCCGGATGAATTACCTGTTCGCAAAAGAAAACGGGGATGAAACACGGGCAAAATTGTTCTGGTGGCAGATGATCCAGCTCCTGCCGTCCAGCTACAACCAGAAGCGCACCGTCATGATGAATTATGAGGTGCTGGCCAATATCTGCAAATGGCGACGTGGGCACAAACTGGATGAATGGCACCGGTTCATCGAATGGGCGGAAGGATTGCCGTATTCTGAGCTGTTTCTTGAAGGGGAGGTGAAGTGAGATGAGCAAAGAAAAAATTGACTGCCCCGAGTGTGGCGGTGATGCTTATTTCGCTGCCGGATTTGGCGGAAGAAACTACTATCAGTGTGCTGCGTGTGGACTCGAGTTTAGTGTAGAAGAACCCGAAGAAAACGACCCCGTCAACGCTCCTTCCCATTACATCGGGAAAATCGAATGCATCGACTATCTCCGGGACAAGCTGACCAAGGAAGAATTTACCGGGTTCTGCATGGGAAATGTGCTGAAATACTCCAGCCGGTGGCGGAAGAAGGACGGGCTGCAGGATCTGAAAAAGGCCAAGGTCTATTTGGAATGGGCGATCGAGAACGAGGAGAAACATGCAGATGGAGAATGAGATTAAAAACGCCAAGATCACCAGTACAAAATTGACAATGGGGGAACATGGTTGTCTTACGTTCTGGCTGTTTGTGGAAGGTGCTGGATGGGGATGTGGGGTCGGTGGCTACTGCATCGGTCATGGCTATGCGGGTTGCAAACCGGATGAGTTCGACGCCACAGGAGATGGCCTTGTTGCGATGATGCGAATTATGGATGTTGTCGGCGTGGAGCAATGGGAAGACTTGAAAGGAAAATACATCCGGTGTGAGATATGCCGTCCAGGCATGAGGGTTACGACAATAGGAAACCTGATTGATGAGAAGTGGTTCAACCTGAGTGATTTCTTTTCAGGTGATTTGAAGGAGAAGAGATCGTAAATGAGAATCGGCCTGATCGATGTGGACGGTCACAACTTCCCGAATCTGGCACTGATGAGAATCTCCGCGTATCACAAGGCGCGAGGCGATGAAGTCGAATGGTGGTGGACAGACCTGATCCATTACGACATCGTCTACATGAGTAAGGTTTTCAGCGATACTTACAGTCCGGATGTACCGGAGCCGATGAACGCTGACAAGGTGATCAAGGGCGGGACAGGTTATGCGATCCATACCGTTGACGGGAAGGAAATATTCGACAAAAACCAGCACCGAAATCTGCCGGAAGAAGTTGAAAAGATGTTCCCGGATTACAGCATTTATCCTAAGTTTAACTTCGCCGTCAGCATGACGAGCAGGGGGTGCCCAAGAGGATGCAGTTTTTGCCATGTGGCTGCGAAGGAAGGACGGTGCAGCAAGAAGGTAGCTGACGTGAGGGATTTCTGGACTCCTGAGACAGGAAAGAAAGAGATCAAGGTGCTTGATCCAAACATCACAGCCTGCCAGGATAAGAGGGACCTGATGAGACAGTACAGGGAAACCGGATGTTGGATAGATTTCACGCAGGGCATCGACATCCGTCTTGTCAATGATGCGGATATTGATGATCTAAATGGAATGAAAATCAAGAATCTACACTTTGCTTGGGACAACCCAAAGGATGACTTAGAAGCAAAGTTTAGAAGATTTTCTGAGCGATTCAGGCTGAAAGACTTCCGGCGAAAAACCGTATATGTTCTGACAAACTATGACAGCACGATGGAAGAAAACCTCTACCGAATCTACAAGCTCCGGGAACTTGGCTTTCAGCCATACTGCATGGTGTACAACAAACCAGAGGCTCCAATTGAAATTAAACGGTTACAGAGATGGTGCAACAACAAAGTGATCTTCGAAAGTGTGAAACGCTTCGAAGATTATGATTCTTCAAGAAGGAGGTGATGCCCAATTGAAGTTCATTCCTCATGATTACCAGCAGTTCGCGATCGATTTTATCGAATCTCATCCGCTCGCGGCCGTGATCCTGGAAATGGGCTTAGGTCTTGGGTAAGACAATTATCACTCTGACAGCGATCAAGCACCTGCTGGACGCCGGCGAGGTACACCGGGTGCTGATCATCGCCCCGCTCCGGGTCGCTCGCGACACATGGCCGGATGAAATCCGAAAATGGGACCATCTGAAGGACCTGAGTTACGCCGTCG
>Ga0326511_10002605_pt1 | contig 14603 bp, 12 predicted proteins | sample 0_2496_0518_D_FD_203701 | JGI IMG/M metagenome (GOLD analysis project Ga0326511, IMG submission 203701) | Bovine rumen microbial communities from UC Davis, California, United States - 0_2496_0518 | ecosystem: Host-associated > Mammals > Digestive system > Stomach > Rumen | place: USA... | reverse complement strand
TTTCTAAAACAATTTGAACTTTGTCTGAATCTCCAGCTTCTACATAAATTGTAACATTTTTAGCTGTTCCTGATATAACATAAACTCCTGCTGATGTAATATTTATATTTTCTCCATCAGATACATTATATTTAGTAGCATTAGAAGTATTTACATTTTGTTCTAAATCCCTATTCGTAAATAATTCACTACTTTGATATATCTTCGAAACATTAGTTGTGGTCGCACTATTATTATTTCTTAATACACTTAAAGCAATTATTACTCCAATTAAAACTATTACTCCTATTATTAAATACACTTTCTTCATATTATCTTCCTCCTTTTTTTATAAGCTTAATATAAAGGATTAACATTGAAATAACATTGAAAATATATTCTTTTTATTTTTTTATTTAAAATTGATATAATTAATCAATTTTATAAAAAATTCAAAGCTGTAAAATTTTAATTTTACAGCTTCATATTTCTTTTCGTTATGCTTCATCCACTTCTTGTCCATGTTTTTCTTTTATTTCTCTATCATATTCTTCTTCTAACCATTTTGCTGTTTCTGGATCTTCAAATAAGCTTTCCATATTTCCAGTTTCAAGTGCTACATATACTTTGTGTGCATTCTCAATTCTATCAGAGTCTTTCTTTATTTCAACTTCAACTTCGTCTCTTAATTGTTCATATAATCTTTTTTCTAAATCAGCATCTCTATATTCTAAGTATTCTTGAATTGCAGGTGAATTTACTATATAACACAATTTTTTATCTAGTTCTTCTATTTGTTCAGGTGTTGTAACAGATGTAATATCAAAATTAATAAAATCATAATATTCTAAGTCTTCTCTTTCTTCTAACAGAATTTGCATTAATCTCGTAGTATAATATCTAGAAAATGCTTTATATGCTTCATTAAATCTAATCTCAAATTCTTCAGTTGCATCTGGTATTAAATCTTCTGCTCTTCCTGTTTCCTCATAACATCTCAATGGATAAAATTTTCCATAATCTTCTTCTCCTAATGGTGTATCTAAGAAAAATGCATTAGGATTACTGAAATCATACAAATACCCTTGGAATGGATTTAATGAATGTTTACCATCACTCCATTTTACATTTTCTTTCTCTGATAAGTCATGTATTTCTTTTTCACTTAATTCGCTTGTATCTCCACGTTCTATTCTCTCACTTAAGAATTTTACAGTTTCTATATCACCATATTCATTTTCTTTTCTAAAGAATTCAGGTAATTTACTCCAAGGAACTGCAATATCTGCTTCACCTATTTTTACTTTTTCTCCATTTACTTTTTCAGTAATAGGTTTGATTCTTGGCTCATCTCCATGAACTCTTTGCCATTCTCTTAACCATGCTCCATGTTGCATTGCTTGTGATGCTTGTGCTATTGTTCCAATTTTGTCCTTTTGATATTTACTTATCCAGAAATCTTCTATTTTTTCTTTCTTTTTCTTTGCTTCTCTTTCTTGCTCAATCATTAATTCAACTGCTTCTTTTATTTCACTTTGATCTGCATAACCTCCCCAGAATCCATTTCCTTTAAATAATTGTCCTCCTGACCAGCCACCTGGGAATTTTTCATTTAACATATTTATTATTTCTGTTGTACCAAAAAAGTTTGTTTCTCCGTCAGCACTTGTTATTAATAAATTATCATATTTTCCATATAATCTATCTGTAACTGTAGATGTTTTAGAATGTGGTAAATCTATTGATATGTAATCTCTTTTTTCACTTATATCACCTAACTCTTCAACAGCTTCCTGTGCCTGTATTTCTTGTTCAATTGTTACTCCTTGCATTTCTCTATCTCTCATTCTAATATTAGAAATAATTTCTTTTAAATCTTCTTTGCTTATTCCTAATTTTCTTCCTAATTTCTCCATTTCAGGAATATATCCTTTGTCATTAGCTGAAACAAATTGTTCATCTAATGTTAATTCAACTTTTAAAATATCAGCCACTTGTTCCAATGAAGATTTTTCATTACTTCTATCATCTTCTCCATAAATATGATGATCTATATTTATAACTCCATCTTTATTTCCTTGCAATTCAACTCCGTATACTTCTATTTTACTTCTCTTTGCTTTTTCTATTTTCTGTTTTATTTCTTCTTCAAGATTTTCCCATGATGCACCCCAAGCTTGTCCTGTAACTATATATTCTTCTCCTTCTCTTTCTAACATTTCTATTATTGCTTTTGCTTCTAAATCATTGTTTGGTACTATCCAAATTCTATTATTTTTCATAATAATCTTCCTTTCTTTTCTTTATTTGTTATATAAATATTTTTCTTAAAATTTTTGGTATTTTATTAATATTTTCTTTTAATCCATTATTAACATTTATTAAATTTGAAATTTTATTATTCTTTTGTCCTATTAGTTTTTGGTAATCCTCTAATAATTTTTTTGCTTTAGGAATTTTACTATTTTCCTTTTCTAATGTTTCTATAATATTTTTTAATCTAATATTCTCCATTTTTACATTATAACTTTCATTAGATTTTTTTATTTCATTTATATATCCTTTTACCTTTTTATTATCATTTTCTTTTTTATCAAGTTCTATTTTTTTTACTATTTTATCTAGTATTTCAAAAGTTTTTTCATCTATATTTTGATTTTCCAATGGTATATTATTATTTATTGAGATATTTTCATCATACTCAAAATTTTCCTCTATATAATCTATAGTTTCTGTTGGAATCAATTTATATTCTTCTTCTGGCAAATAATCTAGTATTAATTTTACTTGATATAAAGCTTTTTCTTTTGATAACATATTATTTTTCTCCTTTTCCCAAAACTCTATTTATTGACTTCTTTATTGAAGCAAGCGAAATCTTAGATTTACTTTTTGAATTCTCAACACCGACATTTTTTTTCTCTTCTTGTTCTTTTTGTTTGTTCTCTATTTCTCTATAGGTTTTAAATCCAATCTCCTCTGCATTAAATTCAGGAGAACAAAGTAATGCTTGTCTTAATGTTAATTCTGTAGAATATTTCTTGTAATGTGGATTATTTATTATCTTGCCTTTATCTTCTAATTCTGGATTTTCTCCATTTTTTATTAAATCTACCATTCTTTTAGCATTTTCTAACATTACTTCTATTTTTTCGTCTGAATAGTCTGAAACATCTAATATTTTTGTCTTTCCATAATAATCATTATTTAATCCAAATTCATTAAAAGCCTTAACCTGTCTTGGTGTAAAAACTTTATAAATTACAGTTTCACTTGTTCTTCCTCCCATTGTCATTGGATATGAAGTTCTAATACATTCGTAAACTCTAGGAGTATCCATATCTGGATTATCATCATTTATAATTTCTTCTAATCTTTTGTTGTTTTCTCCAATTTCTTTATCCATTTCCTCATTTTTAATTCTTATTCTTTTAGATTCTTCTTTTTTTCTTTTTTCATCTTCAATTTTTTTAATTCTTTTTTCTTCTTCTGCTTTCATTCCTTTTAATATTTCTAGGACACTGTCCATTTCAAACATCCTCCTTTACCTTTAATAATTTGTAGTTTAGAGTATAAAAAGGCCTATATGTATTTATTTATACATATAGGCCTTTTATAATTATTTACGGTACCAAAAAAGACTTATATGCAAAATAAATCGCATAATAAGTCTTGTTATCTCAAATAAAGCCAGATTTCTATGAAATCGGTTGTTGACTCTATTTCATATTCCTTTTTTGGAATATATCAACTACTCCCTTATTACAATTTTTATTATAACACCATTTTGAAATTATGTCAACATTTCAAAAGAAAATTTTGGTAATTTTTATCTATCTATTCAAAATATAAAAACCTAAGTTTAAATATGATGCAAATAATACCCAAAGTAAATATGGTATTTGAAGTAAGCCTGCTACTTTGTTTTTATTATAGAATTTAATTATCATTATAAATACTAATATTGCAAGTAATATAATCCATATAAATGAAAATAATCTCCATTTAAATATAAAGAAAAATATTGACCATAATGCATTTACACCAAGTTGAAGATAGTAAATTAAATTTATCTCTTCATCAACCTTGTTATTTGTTTTTAATATTCCATAAGAGATTCCCATCAAAATATACAAAATAGTCCATACTATTGGAAATATAAATCCAGGTGGTGCAAAAGGTGGCTTTTGTAACATTTCATAATCCATAAATTGAGAAATCAGAAGACCTACTACACCTCCAACTATAACAGGGATTAAAATAGATTTTATATAAACCCATATCTTATTCATAAAATCACCTCTAATTATATTATATTTATGTTTTTTTATAATATAACTAGAGGTAAGTTTATACTTCTTTTTTATTATTATATACCTTATCTAAAAATTCATCTGGATAATTATTATCTAAAAATACATCTACATCGTTTTTAGGTGGAATATTTTTATGTCTTTCATCTTGTCTTACACCAGCCATACATGAAATCACAATATCTGCTATCATAAATACTGCAAATATAGCAGTTCCAATTCTCACCCTTTTTTTGGTAATGTATTTATCTAATTTTTGAATTAATGGATATACAACTTTTAGGAATGCAACAGCAATTAATCCCCAATAGAAACAATATAAAAGACTCGTTCTACCATTAAAATTTATGAATTCATTAGTATAATCCCATGATATTGTTCCAAATATTATTTCTTGTAAGAAAGAACATACATATTCTAAAATACCACCCATAATCATTCCACAAAAGAATGCCTTTTTAGGATCTTGCACTTTTCTTATTAATAAATAATATGCCACTGCTCCCATTCCATATACTTGAATAAAAGGTCCATAAACTAATCCTTGTCTAAATACTACTGTTCTTGTATACACAATTCCATAAACAACTTCAGCAAAATATCCAAATACACTTCCTATCACAAATATCCAAAATATTTTTATTAGAAAATTTATAGCATTATTTATTCTTTTTCTACTATTTTTCATATTTTTCCCCATATTATTTTCATTACTTACATTATACACTATTTTTTGAAAAAATCAACTAGTATCTACTATTATTATATGCTATAATATTTATGGTGAGATTGATGATAAGAATTAGTAATATAAAAATCATGAAAGATTTATCTGAAAATGAATTATTTGAATTTGTGACAAAAAAATATAAAATAAAAAAAGATGATATTATAGATTGGAAAATTTCCAAAAAATCCATTGATGCTAGAAAAAAAGATGATGTTCATTATGTTTTTTCTATTGATTTTAAATTAAATAATGAAAATAATTATAAACATTTTGATAAAATAAAAGAATTTAAAATGCCTGAAATGAAGGTGAAAAATAAAGATAGCAAAAAAGTTGTAATAGTTGGAAGTGGACCTAGTGGACTTTTTTCTGCTTTAACTTTAGTTCAAAACGGCATCTCTCCTATAATAATTGAACAAGGTGATTGTGTTGAAAATAGAAAAAAGAAAGTTGATGAATTTTTTAAAACTGGAAAACTAAATGAGCTTTCAAATGTTCAATTTGGAGAAGGTGGCGCAGGAACTTTTTCGGATGGAAAATTAACCACTGGAATAAATAGCCCCTTTTGTAAAAAAGTTCTTCAAGAATTTGTTAATTTTGGAGCACCAAAAGAAATTCTATATTTATCAAAACCTCATATAGGAACAGATATCTTAATTAATGTAATTAAAAATATGAGAAAATATATCATTTCCAAAGGTGGTAAATTTCTTTTCAATACTAAAGTTATTGATTTTGAAATTATTGAAAATATTATAAGAGGCGTTTATTGCGAAAATGAAAATAAAGAATTTTTTATAAACTGCGATAATGTAATATTTGCGATTGGTCATAGTTCTAGAGACACCTTCGAAAAGCTATATTCAAAAGGTATTAATATGGAAAAAAAGAATTTTTCAGTAGGTCTTAGGATTGAGCATTTACAATCAGATATTAATAAAGCTCAATATGGCACTATGACTAAGTTAAAACTTCCCGCTGCTGATTATAAATTAGCATACCACTCTCCTACTGGTCGTTCTTGTTATACATTTTGTATGTGTCCAGGTCGGAGTTGTTGTTGGTTCTTCAAGTGAAAAAAATACCATTGTAACAAATGGTATGAGTTATTTTGCACATGATGGAAAAAATGCAAATTCAGCAATACTTGTTAATGTAGTTCCTGATGATTTTAATAATTCTTCTCCTCTTGCAGGAATTTATTTTCAAAAAGATTTAGAGGAAAAAGCATTTATATTAGGAGGTTCAAATTATTTTGCTCCAATACAAAGAGTCGAAGATTTCTTAAAAAATAAAAAATCAGAATTTATAGGAAATGTAAAACCTACATTTTTACCAGGTGTTACATTAAGTAATTTAAATGATATCTTACCTGATTTTGTTTCTTCTACATTAAAAGCAGGAATTAGTTATTTTGATACTAAACTTGCTGGTTTTGCAAATCCAGATTCAATCTTAACAGGAGTTGAAACAAGAAGTTCCTCACCTGTTAAGATACTTAGAAATGAAAACTTGGTTTCTAATGTATTAGGATTATATCCATGCCGGAGAAGGAGCCGGATACGCTGGTGGAATAATGTCTGCTGCTGTTGATGGTATTAAATGTGCTATTGCGGTTCTTGAGAATTAATCGTTCTTAATTTTTCTACACTTTCTTTTAAATTTTCTACCAGATAATCTATATCTTCTTTAGTATTGTCATCACCAAAACTTGTTCTTAAAGCACCATTAGCAAGATTGTCACTTAAACCAATTGCTTTTAATACATGTGAAGGATTTAAAGAACCTGTTGAACAAGCAGAACCACTAGATGCACATATTCCTTTTTCATCTAAATTTAATAATAAAGATTGCCCATCTATATCTAAAAAAGAAAAATTAGCATTCCCTGGCAATCTTTTTTCTTTCGGTCCATTAAACTTTATATTATCTATTTTCTTTTCCACTTCAGAAATATAGTAATTTCTTAGCTTAATTAATTTTTCTATATGATTATTCATATTCTTATTTGCTAATTCACATGCTTTACCAAGCCCAACAATTCCAGGGACATTTTCTGTACTTGCTCTTTTATCTTTTTCTTGATGGCCTCCATCTATAAATTTTGTAAATTCTATTCCATTTTTTACATATAAAGCTCCAACACCTTTAGTTGCGTGTAACTTATGTCCTGATAAAGATAACATATCTATTCCCATTTCCTTTACATCTATTGGTATATTTCCACATGCTTGAACAGCATCTGTATGAAATATTATATTATACATTTTTGCTATTTTTGATATTTCTTCAACATTTTGAATTGTACCAATTTCATTATTTGCAAACATAATTGTAATTAATATAGTATCATGTCTAATTGAATTCATCAGTTGTTCTAAATCTATAAAACCTTCTTTATCTACATTTAAATATGTTACTATAAATCCTTGTTTTTCAAGTGTATGGCAGGTATTTAACACTGCTGGATGTTCTATTTTACTAGTAATTATGTGCATACCTTTATTATAATTTTGATAGGCTATTCCCTTAATTGCCGTATTATCACTTTCTGAACCAGAACTTGTAAAGTATATTTCATTAGGTTCACAATTTATCAATTCAGCAACTTTCTTTCTTGCCTCTTCTATTGCTCTTTTACTACTTCTTCCTAATGTATACATAGAAGATGGATTACCAAATTTTTCTTTTAAATATGGTAACATTTCATTTAAAACTTCTTCTGCAACTTTTGTAGTAGCTGCATTATCAAAATATTTTATATTCATAAAACTCTCCATTAATCAATTTACTAATATAATATTATATTCATAAATTTGAAAAATATCACAAACAGAGGCTGTGTGTACCAGCCTCCTATCCTCCGATATTTAATTATAATAGTGTTTTTATTGCATCTAAATTATCAATAACAGCTTGATATCCATATTTATAGCAACTATCTAATTTTTCAATATCTAAAAGACCTGTTTTATCTGTTTGTATTGTTAAAACAAAATCACTTTGACTTAAATTTTCTTCTGATATTTTATTTCCCATTATATCTATTGTTCTCATTCCTAAGTCCATCATATTACTTGTTTCGTCTATATCATCTGCTTTAAAATTTATAGCAATCACTTTGTCTGCACCTTGTTTTTTTACTTCGGCCACTGGAACATTATTTAAAACTCCACCATCTATAAATTTATAATGTTTATATTTACATGGAGAAAAAACACCTGGAAAACTACTACTTGCTCTTACTGCTTTTCCAATTGGTATTTCTGTTATATAGTTATTCTTTTTATTATTTTTTGGTACTATGTTTGTAAAAATATATTCTTTAGATTCTTGTACATCAACTGCTGGAATTACAATAGGCATTGTATTTATATCACGTATATTTTTTATTCCTTTATTTTTAGCAAGCCTTACATACTCTTTTTCAAGTAAATTACCTATATCTTCTCCTATAACTTTTAACTTCTTACTTGCAACAAATTTTTTAACGCCAAAAATTATTGGTACATTTGCATATCCAATTATTTCTTTAGCATATCTTTTAAATAACATGTATATATAGTATGGAGTATAACCCATAGCATACAATGTTGATATCATCGCACCAGCACTTGTTCCTCCAATAATATCTATTTTTATATTATTATCCTCTAGAGCCTTTAAAGCTCCTGCATGTGCAATTCCTCTAATTCCACCACCAGATAAAGCAACTCCTAATTTCAAAATACACACCTTCTTATTCTTTTTATATAGTATGCACTTTTTGTATTTTATTTAATCAAAAAACGATTAGTTCACCTCATTTAAACTAACCGTTTTTTCTCCATTTAATATTAATTTTCATTATCTGTATAGTAACTTTCTCCAAATCCATATTTTACTCGATAGTATCTTCCAATGAAGTATGCTTCTTGATTATCATTTAATACGTAAGTTGGTTCTATAACTTCTTTTCCATTTTTATCTATTGAGCCCCATTTTCCATCTTTTTGTACTGCAGCAAATCCATATTCGTTAAATTCTGTTACTTTATCGTATTTCGCATTTACTATCATATTTCCGTTTTTATCACTAAATCCCCATTTGTTATTTTCCATTTTAGAAAATAATGAATTTGATGAATATACTTCTACTTTATCCACTTCTTTTCCTTCTTTGTTGAAAAATTTTTGTTCATTTTCATTTGAAATAACTATATATTCATTTTTTAATGTTACATTTGCATTTTTCATCTCACAAATCTTATTCATATCTTTTGAGTATAATTTTGTTAATTTTTCACTAGCTTTTACAGCTTGCATTAATTCTGTATTTTGTACTTTTTGAAGTGAATCATTTTCAATTTCTACTTTTATTTTATCTTTATCATCTATTATACCTAATCTAGAATTATTATCACTTACTATAAAATAGTTATCATATAAATATTCAATATAATTATATTTTTCATCTATAATATGTTTTCCGTCTTTACCTATAACACCGTATTTAGTACCATTTTCATTATTTATTCTAATTTTATATTTTTCATTACTTGTATTTAAAATAGCAATATTAGTATCAATATTTGCTTCTGTTCCATTTGTATTATATATAACTGTACCTTGATTATTTTTAGCATACAAATATACTCCTGTAATATCTATTTGATTGTATTCTGTTGGAACTATTACATTTCCTTCTATTGATGCCACTCCATATTTTTTTGTTTTCTCTATTACTAATAATTTATTTGATTCATCATAAGAAATTGATTGATACTCATTTTTTAATATTTCCTTATCGTTTTTCATAAGGCCAAATTGTCCATTTTTTGCTTCTATAAGATAAGAATTATCGTTATCATCTATTTGAGTTATTCTAGAAATTTGGTTATACTCTGTTTTTAATATCATTTCACCTTCTACATTGATATATCCAAAACGATAACCTTCATCTGTTTTACTTGATACTATGTATCCTGCATATTTGTATCCATCTTTTCCTGCATAATATCCATCAACATCAACTTTATCATATTTAATATCTACTAAAATATTTCCTTTTATATTTATAACACCATATTTATCATTTTGTTTTACTAATATCTCTCCCTCTTTATAAGGAAGTCCTTCAATTTCATCATAAACTGGATTTGTAATTTTATCTCCCTTTATATTTATAAGTCCTAATTTACCATTTTCTGAGTATTTTAATACACTTTTTTCATACATTAAATCACTTGCAATGTTTTTTAAACGTATTGGTTCTATACTCTTATATTTAGAAAAAATTTCTTCGCCCTTTTCGTTTAACACTTTATTTTCTTCTGATTTGTAACATACAAATATTCCTTTCTCAGGATTTGGTATTTTTACTTCATCATAATTTGGTTTGATAACTTTATTTCCTTCTTTATCAATAACTCCTGATAAATTATTTTGTTTTAATACAAAATAATTGTAGTTTTCCACTTTTTCAATTTCATATTTTCTACCGTTTTTCTTAATAAAATAATATGAAACTCCTCCAATTATTACAATTAATAATATAGCTAATATTATATTTCTAATCCAAAAATTTTTTTTCATATTTTAGTCCTTCTTTCATTATTCTTCTATTATTTCTTGAGTATGATTTTTACAGGCTTTTACTTTTAAAATTCTTTTATCTTTATATTTTTCTATCTTATATGTTACTTCTTTAGTTTCTATAATTGGCTTTTCTTTTTCAGCAGGTATTCTTCCTAGTTTTTCTTGTAAAAAACCTGATAAAGTATCATAATCTCCTTCTGGAATTTTTGCATCTAATAATTTATTTACGTCATAAATAGCAATATTTCCTGCTAAATAATAAGTATTTTTATCTATTTTTTCGATTTCTTTTTCTTCATCTTTATCATATTCATCATAGATATCTCCAACCAGTTCTTCTAAAATATCTTCCATTGTAACTAATCCTGCTGTTCCACCATATTCATCAATTATAATTGCTATCTGTAGTTTGTTTTGTTGTAACTCTTTGAATACCTCATTAATTAGTCTATTTTGAGAAACAAAATATGCATCCTTTACAACATTTTTAACTTTAAATGTTTTCTTATTTATGTTTTTAAGAATATCTTTAACATATAAGATACCTTTTATTTCATCAATTGTTTCATCATATGCTGGAATTCTACTATATCTATATTCTTCTTTTGATAATTCTTGTAGTAATTCCTCATTGCTAATATTTATATCTACAGCAAATATATCTTTTCTATGTTTCATAACTTCTGATACTGTTATATCATTAAATTCAAAAACATTATTTATTAATTCTTTTTCGTCTTCTTCAATTGTTCCTTTTTCTTCGCCTTCATCTACCATCATTTTTATTTCTTCTTCTGTAACTATCTCTTCATCGCTTTCTCCAACTCCAAATAATTTAGAAATTGTATTTGTTGAAAAAGTTAGAAGTTTTACAAATGGTGATGTTATAACTGAAATAACTCTAATAATTCCTATTGTTCCAAATGCTATTTTTTCATAATTTTTCATAGCTAATCTTTTTGGAACTAATTCGCCAAGTACTAATGTAAAGAATGATAATATAATAGTAATTATTACAATCGAAATACTTTTCCAGACTCCCAAGCTTATAAATGGCATTAATCCATATAATGCAGGAGTTAATTTTTCTGCAAATGTATCTGAAGCAAATGCACTTGATAGGAATCCTGCAAGTGTAATTCCTATTTGTATAGTAGCTAAAAATTTACTTGGTGATTTTAACATTTTCTCTATTTGTTTTGCTTTTTTATTTCCTTCTTTTGCCTGTTTTTCAATCTTGGTATCATTTAATGAAATAAATGCAATTTCACTTGCCGCAAAGAAAGCATTCAATAATATTAAAACTAATAAAACAATCAGTTGCGAAACCATACAAAATTTTCTCTCCTTATTTTATATTATAATCATTATATATGCTTTTTATTTTTTTTTCAATAATATTTTATATTATTTTAATAAAAGCTACGGTTCTCTATATTTTAAGTTTTTTACAGCGTATTTTATTACAGTTTTGTTACAAGATTATTACATTTTAATTACATTTAGTTGTTTTTATTGAACTTTTAATATGAAAGTGTTAATATTAATAAGGGATTTAAAAAATGAAAGGAGAATTTTTATGAAAAAATCATTAAAAATTTTACAATTATTATTTATATTATTATTAATTTTTATATTTTTATTTTCATTTATAAATTTAGTAAATGCTGATAATGATAGTGTTTATAAAAAGACAACCTCATCTAAAAATAACGACACTATTTATTTTCAAAAACCAGACGATTGGGGAAATACTACACCTTATATTTATGCTTGGGATTCATATAATTCAGAACCAGTAAATAAATTAGGTGGTGCTTTTCCAGGTATTGAAATGACATTAGTAAGTAATAATTTATACAAATATCAATTTAATACTGATACAAATTATATTAAGTTGGTTTTTTCCAATGGCACTAGCGAAAAACAAACCTCAGATTTAGATTATATATGCAATGGATATGTATATAGCCTTGATACAAAAGAAAACCTTAGGTTTAATCCTAAATACTTAAAATCTGGTGATTCTGTTAAATTTGAAAAACCAGATTCATGGGATGACACTATTTACATTTATATGTGGAATTCGGGAAATGGCAATAGAAATTCAGACTGGCATACTAGAACAATGGAAAATGAAAACGGAAATTTATATTCATATGTATTAAGCGATGAGGACTGGAATGTTAACGATGGTTTTGATTTAGTTATCTTTTCAGATAGTTCAAATCAAACTAAAGATTTAAGTACTGTTGATTCTGATATTATTTTTAAAGCAAATGATTCATCTATTGATTCAGGAAATGACTATGGAAAATTTGATGGGATATGGGTATATACAGAAGACCATATTAATAAATTAAAACAAATTGTAAATCAATATACCGTAAATAGTGAAGATATCCCTTTTTATACAGAAGATTCTTATGCAATTTATGATGAACAATATAACTTGGCAAAAGAAGTAATAAATTCATCAAATGTAGCTACTTCTTTTTATGATTTTACAAGTCAATATGAAAAATCAAAACTTGCTGTTCCATTTGCATATAACAATTTAAAGATTGACACTAAAATTTTATCAGATAAAATTACTGAAATGAAAAATGTAGATGTCACAAAATATGCTCCTGAACTAGTTGAAGCTTTTGATAAAGCTATAGAAGATGCTGATACTATATTAAACGACCTTGATAATATTACAATACCTAAGATGAAAGATGTAATAAGCAAAATGGAAGAAGCTTATAACAATTTAAAAGTAGATAAAACAGAATTAGAAACTCTTGTAAATACTGCAAAGAATATTGATACTTCATTGTATACAAACGATTCTGTTACCAATTTATTAAATACTATAAATGATTCGGTTAACGTTTTAGAAGATGATGAAACTGGGTATAGAGATGTTATTGAACAAATTGAAAAATTAAATAATTCTATAGATAATTTAGTAAAAATAGAAGATAAAAAAGATGATGAAGGCAAGGAACAAACTTCGAATTTAGATGATTCTAATAAAAATACTGTTTCTGATCAATCTAAGTCAGATCTAATTTCAATTATAAATAATCCACATACTGGAGACATCATATTGATAACTTTAGGTATATTTATAATATCTACCATAGGATACGTATTAACCAAAAAATATTTAAAAAATAATAAATAGTAAAAAAAGTACTTAAAAAAACAAACTTTTTTAAGTACTTTTTTATATTTTAGTTTATTAATTTTTCATGTGATACTGTTATTCTTTTTCCTTAGTACATATAGAAAGTATTAATATTTTATTATTCCCAATTTTACAACTATTTTTTATTACATACCAGTAACCGGTAATATTTTAAGTTCTTTATTTGCTTTTTTTATAGTATCAATTTGTGGTTTTTCTTCTTTGTTATTATTAATTGTAACTGTTATTTCTTGATTTAATTCTATATCTACTTTGATAGGTTGATCATAGATTTCATATCCGTCTATTGTTTTAGTTTCTCTAATGTAATAATTACCTGGTATTAAATTTTCGATGATTATTTTTCCTTCTTCATTTGTTTTTAAGTCTGAATACACAACTTGTTTATTTTCATCTAATAATTCAAATTCTACTCCTTCTAAAACTTTTCCATCTTCTTGGTCTTTTTTTACTATAATAATTTTTGTTTCATTTTTCTGATACTCATCACTTGCACTTCCTGTACCATTTTCAAAAGTTTCAGCTGTCAGTGCATAATCTTGTAAACCACTATCTGGTGCTTCTCCATATAGTATTGGTTTAGTTTCTACTTTAGCTTCTACTTTTATATTTATTGCTCCTTTGTCTGTCATATTTTTAATTGGTACTAATATTTTAAATTTCTGATTTGCTGCAAATTCTATCTGTTCATTATTGTTTTCATCTGTTATTTTTATTCCTCCTAAATCAGAACTTCCTTCTTTACTTAGTGTTATTTTATAGCTACTAACATTTGATTTAGCACTTATACTATATATTTTTGAAACATA
>Ga0326511_10002603_pt1 | contig 14612 bp, 18 predicted proteins | sample 0_2496_0518_D_FD_203701 | JGI IMG/M metagenome (GOLD analysis project Ga0326511, IMG submission 203701) | Bovine rumen microbial communities from UC Davis, California, United States - 0_2496_0518 | ecosystem: Host-associated > Mammals > Digestive system > Stomach > Rumen | place: USA... | reverse complement strand
GCATGGGGTTGTGATCGCAAAACTCGTAGCGCACGGCGTAGTCCATGACCTTCGACAGCACCTGCGTGGCCGAGATGGCCTGAGAGCGACCCATCTTGCTTATCCATTGCTGGACGCGCAGTGGGCGCACGGCATCGCACGCAACGCTGCCCCACGTCGGCTCCACGTGCTTTCGCCATGCCGAGCTGTATTGCTCCAGCGACTTCGGTGCGAGGTCACCCGTTGCGACGCGCTGCTCCATGTCGGGCAGCACCCATCTCTCCCACGCTTGCGCGACCGTGGGGCATGGGGCGTCTTCCGAGTGCTCCAACATCAGCTCTGACCGCAATCGCTCGGCATCTAGGCGATTGCCCCTTATGGTCTTTGAGCGTCGCTTGTAGCCGTCAGTGCCCGATGCCCAAAAGCGGATGCGCCACACGTTTGGCTGGACTTCGGTGAGCGAAGCCCAAGCCGCACGAGTTTTCTTCTTACGGCGTGGCATGGCTACTCACGCTCCGCACGTTCGATACGCTCCCACAACTCATCCAACGTCAAGCCGAAGAACGTCGCAATCATCTTGCAGTTTTGAATTGATGGGTACTGCGTCTTGCCGTTGCACATGAGCGATATGTTTTGCTTCTGGATGCCAGTTGCGCGGCTAATCTCAGCTTGCGTGGTGTTGTGCTCGGCCATCAGCTCCCGCATAACCCTTCCGAACGCATACATCGCAGCTCCCATCTCGATTGTTTCGGTCAAGAAAAATATACCCAATCTCAAAAATAACGCTTGCATGACAAGTTTTATTGACTATTATTAATAGCCGTGAGGACAAGAAATCTTGTCAACTCCAAACGGTTGCAGGTGACCACGCGAGCGACCCCGCTAACGTCTCGGAACCTTCTCACGGACTCAGCTTCGGCTGGCACGAGGACAGAAGACCATACAAGCGCATCTCGCTTCGGCGGGCGTGCAGGCCATGTGCGCTAGTTTATGGGTTTGCACTTCATGGGGTAAGAACGTGCATTGCCATTCATACATGACAAGACTGGAGGTGATTGGATGGCACAGAATCAGCTAGCTAAGGCGCTTGAGCATTACAAGGTGGACTCTGGGAAGACAAGCAGCGACATAGCAGAAGCGCTAGGAGTCACCCGAGCCACGCTTTGGTCAAAGGTCAATGGCAACACGCCAATCAACATCAAGCAGGCAAAGCAGCTTGCAGATATGTTGGGCATTTCGCTTGAGGACTTCTACCTCATCGCGCCAAATATGGAGCAGTAAAAGAAACGCCCCCACCTGCTGCAACAGGCGAGGGCGAGCACTCAGATGAGTGCGAAGCTGCATAGAAAAGGATACAGCATCATGGCAACTAAGAACGCCACCACGATTGAGATTAAGCCAATCAACATCGAGACGGTGGACATTACCATCGTCGGCACGACTCCGCTCATCATCCACGCTTGGAGTCACAAGGCCAAGCAGGAGATGCTTGACAAGCAGCGCGGCAAGAAGGTGGGCGCGAAGCACGACATTAAGGTTCCGATCAACGACTTCATGGCGAGCCTCTACTGGCTTACCGAGCAGCCTGAACCTGGTGCCAACGACGATGAGGCCGAGGCCAACTGGCTCGCGGCTGTCGAGAGCGGCCCCAAGTTCGGCTTCCCCGTCACGGGTATCAAGCAGAGCATCATCACTGGCGCTTACCGCGCTGGCTTGGACGTAAAGCAGACTGAGCTGCGCGGCACGTTCTTCCTTGAGGGTGCGACCGAGGCATCCACGGTGGACATTGCCGAGATTATCGGCCCGCTTCCAGATATGCGCGAGGACATGGTAAAGGTCGGCGGCATGAGCAAGACCGCAGACATTCGCTATCGCGGCGAGTTCAAGACGTGGGAGATTCCGCTTCGCCTCAAGTACAACCGCGACGGCAAGTATTCGCTCGAACAGATTCTCAACATGGTCAACTTCGGCGGATTCGGTGTTGGCATCGGCGAGTGGCGTCCCGAGCGCGACGGTCAGTTCGGCATGTACCAGCTCAAGGTCTAGGCAGGCAAGTTATCGCGGGGCGTGGCAGGACAAAGCTTGTCTTGGTTTGGTTAGGCAGGGCAGGCGTGTTTAGGTGGGTTTCGGTGAGGCAAGGCGTAGTCAGGTGATGCGGGGCATGGCAGGCAAGTTCAGGTCTGTTTTGTCTTGGCTAGGTAAGGCGCGGAATGGCTCGTCATGGCAGGCAAGGTGCGTTTGGGCAAGGTTTTGTTAGGCTTGGTTTGGCTAGTTGAGTTACGGCAGGCGAGTTATGGCAGCCCCCGCTATGGCGCGGTGTGGATAGGCACGGTGTTGTGCGGTCAGTTTTGGCAGGGCAGGCAAGGCACGGAGCGGGCTGTCAGAGCTGGGTTAGGTCATGCTGTGTGAGGTTCGGCAGCTACGGCCATCAATCAATCGTCTAAGGAGGTAATGGTGATTTACAAGTGGAGGTCGGGCGCTCGTGCGCCCGTGTCAGCACAAGTCGCTGGCGAGGTCTGCGAGCAAATGAGCACTAATGGCGAGCTAACGCCAAAGGCACTTGTGGACGCGAGCAGGCCAGAGGATGCGCCTTTGCATAAGGCGTTTGAGTGGGACGATGCGAAAGCCGCCGAAGCGTACCGAGAGACGCAGGCGGCTTACATCATCCGAAGCATCGAGGTCGAGCGCGAGGACATGCCGGAGTCTGTGAGGGCGTTCTACACGGCACCGTCTATGAGCGACCAGCCTTACCAGTACTACAGCGTAGATGCGATTCTGCGCGATTCCAATGGGCGCGATGCCCTACTTGATGCAGCACGGCGCGAGCTGGAAGCGTTCACGCGAAAGTACCGCCAACTCACGGAGCTGGCCGACGTGATCGCAGCAGCCGAGAAGCTGCTTAACGCTGCGTAGTCATTTATCAACCAAACCCAACCGAGCGTCCCGTCCGCTGCGTCCGTCGCACTTCGGTGACCGCTAATGCAGAGCAGCCATGGCAAGCCGCGATGACACTGGCGCAAGAACCGTCGAAAGGCAATGCGGCCAACCATACTTACTCCTTTCTATATATGGATTCACCTCCTTCTCTACCGCACAGCGAAAGGCCCGTGCCTGATGGCGTCGGGCGTGGCGAAGGGGACGCTTGGCTACGAACAGGGGGCGCAATGCCCGACGAAATCAAGGAACACAGCGTTTACACCGTCCAGCAAGCTGCAACGCTCGTCCAGTGCGACCGTCGCGTGATACGCGCGGCAATCGACGCGGGCGAGCTGCGCAGCTTCGTGCCGAACGGCTGCACGAAGGGGCTGCGCGTGTTGGGCGCGTGGCTCATCGGCTGGATGGAGGAAAGAGCGACGCTCGGCAAGGGTGGGAGCCAGCCGAGCGCCTGAGAGAGAACAGAGCGCGTATCCAAGCGCTCAACACTGAAAGGATAGCAGACATGCGTGAAGAGACGTTGGACATCGCACTGCCCTTGGCGGCGCTGTTCCTCTTCGCTGGCGGATGGCGGCTGCTCGTCATACCCATCTGCAAGCTCATGGGGTGGTCGTAGTGCGTACCTCGATGGATGCGCTCGACTACCACACCGCGCTGAACATGGCGATGGAGCGCAAGGCGGGCAAGAGCTGGGAGCAGATTGCAAAGCGCTTCTTGTTCGAGAGCGCGGAGGAAGCGAAGAGCGCCTACTTCCGCTGGCAGCATCGGAACAACATCAAGGTGGTGGACTAATGGACAACATCGACATGAAGATTATCGAGGCCAAGGCAGACCTCATGCTCATCGGCATGCTCGCTCAGGCGAAGCGCAGGGAGTGCGACGCGAAGGTGATTGAGTCCTTTGACAATCACGATGACTCCAACACGCTCGTCGCAAGTCTTTGCAGCGAGAGCTTTCGTGGGTACCTCGCTGGCATCATGACGGCAATCCGCGTGTTCAACGGTGAGGACGCGCTTGAGTTCTTCCGCGAGTTCTCCGATGGCGTGGACGAAGTCTCTCAAAAAGCCTTGGAGTTCAGCTTCCGCGAGCAGGTCGAGCACTACAGCGAGACGGGCGAGGACTAGTGGACGAACAGACCATGCAGGCCATCATGGCCGACCTAGAGCGCGGTCGCTCGTGGGACTACATCGCAAGGCAGTATGGGCTTGGCAACGACGCTCACGCTCGCAGGGTCGTTCGCGAGTGGCAGCGTAAGAAGAAAGGTGGGAAACAATGTCAGACAACGTAAAGATTTCCGCGCTTGAGCTTGAGAACGTCAAGCGCATCAAGGCAATCCAGCTCGTGCCGACCGAGAACGGCCTTACGGTCATCGGCGGTCGCAACGCACAGGGCAAGTCGAGCGTCCTTGACGCAATCGCGTGGGCTCTCGGCGGCAACAGGATGAAGCCGCAAGCGCCCAACCGTGACGGTGCAGAAAGCCCCGCGTCGATTCACATCGAGCTGAGCAACGGCCTCATCGTCGAGCGCAAGGGCAAGAACGCCGCGCTCAAGGTCACCGACTCTCGCGGCCTGAAGGGAGGTCAGGCGCTTCTCGACGAGTTCGTTGGGCAGCTGGCTCTCGACCTTCCGCGATTCATGGTCGCGTCCGACAAGGAGCGGGCTGACTACCTGCTTGGCATCCTTGGCGTGTCCGACGAGCTGAACCGCATCGACGGCGAGATTCAGAAGGCCTACGACGAGCGACGCTGGGTCGGGCAGGACGCAGACCGCAAGGCCAAGGTCGCTGAGGACATGGCCTACTACGCCGACGCGCCAGCCGAGACGGTGTCAATCTCCGAGCTTTCGGCGCAGCTTCAGAGGGCGATGGCCCTCAACTCCGAGAACGCGGCTGCTCGCGACAAGGTCAACCGCATGTACGACGAGCTTATGCGCACCGAGCGCGAGATTAAAGAGTTGACCGCGAAGCTCGACGCGCTCACCCTGAAGCACAACGAGCACATCGTCACGTATAACGCCGAGGCCGAGCGCGTCCATGGGCTCGTTGACGTTGACACCACGCACATCGAGAAGGCAATCTCCGAGGCCGAGGACACCAACGCCAAGGTTCGCGCCAACCAGCGCAAGGCCGACGCGCAGCGTGACGCGGAGCAGCTTGCCGAGTCCCGTGACGCGCTCACCAAGAAGCTCGACGCTCTGAGGGCCGAGCGCGTGGCGCTGCTCGACAACGCTGGCATGCCGCTCTCTGGAATGTCGGTCGACGGCGGCGTCCTCTCCTACAACGGCCACGTGTGGAGCGACATGAGCGGCGCGGAGCAGCTTCGCGTGGCAACGGCAATCGTCCGCGCGACAAAGCCGGAGTGCGGGTTCGTCCTCGTGGACAAGTTGGAGCAGTTCGACACGCAGCAGCTCGCCGAGTTCGCCGCGTGGTGCGAGGGTCAGGGCTTGCAGGTCATCGGCACGCGCGTCGCGACAGATGACAGCTGCACCGTGATCATCGAGGACGGCAGCATCGTCGGTCAGGAGGTGAGTCAGTAATGGCGGAGGAACTTGGGATGGTGCTCACGTCGGAGCTCAACCGACCGAGCGTCATGGAGGCGCTTCCGAGCAACTTCAACCGAGCGAGGTTCATCCAGAACACGGTCGCGCTCGTGCAGAGCAACGAAGACCTCTCGCGCATGCCGCAGGCCAAGCTCGTCCCCGCCCTGATGAAGGGAGCCTACCTTGGCCTCGACTTCTTCAACGGCGAGTGCTACGCGATTCCCTATGGGCAGCAGGTTCAGTTCATGCCGAGCTACAAAGGCATGGTCAAGCTGGCGAAGAACTTCTCGAAGCGCCCGCTCACCGACATCTACGCACACGTCGTTCGCGACGGAGACGAGTTCGAGACTGGCATGGACGGCGGTCAGGAGTACGTTCGCTTCAAGCCCAAGACCTTCAGCGACGCGCCCATCATCGGTGCCTTCGCGGTCGCGCAGTACGTCGACGGCGGCATCAAGGTCGAGACGATGAGCAAGGCGCAGCTCGACGCGGCGAAGCGCGTGAGCAAGGCGCAGAGCGGCACGGCTTGGAAGTTTTTTCCCGAAGAAATGTATCGGAAAGTAGTAATCCGCCGCCTGTGCAAGGGCATCGACCTGAACATGGAGACCGTCGAGCAGGCCCGCATCATGCAGGACGATGACGCAATCGAGGCGGAGGTGACCGAGGTTGACAACCCCTTTGGAGACTAGCGAGCAGTACTACGGCAGGCAGGCCAACTTCGAGTTCATGAGCGCGTCGCAGCTCAAAGCCTTCATCGGCACCCCTGGCATCAGGGCTTGCGAGGAACGCGCCGTAGCCGAGCTGAACGGGCAGTACGTCCGTCCCGCGAGCAACGCGCTCACCATCGGCAGCTATGTCGACGTGATGCTCACCGGAACCGAGGACGAGCAGCACGCCTTTCGCGAGTCGCATCCCGAGATGATTAGCTCGCGCGGCGCGACCAAGGGTCAGCTCAAGTCCGAGTACCGCAGCGTCAACGACATGGTCGCGCGTGCCTTCGAGGACGAGGCCAACGGTGGCATCTTCATGAGGGCGCTGCGCGGCGAGAAGCAGAAGGTCGTGACGGGCGAGATTCACGGCCACAAGTTCAAGGGCCGCATCGACGTTCTCGGCGATGGCTTCATCACCGACCTCAAGACGGTCGAGAACGTCAACAAGCGCTACTACAACGAGGGCTGGTGGGACTTCATCAGCTGGTGGGGCTATGACCTTCAGGGTGCCATCTATCAGGAGCTTGTGTGGCAGATGACTGGCAGGCGGCTCCCGTTCTACATCAACGCGCTCTCCAAGCAGACACCGTGCGACATCGACCTGATTCAGGTGCCGCAGGACAGGCTCGACGAGGCGATGGCGAGGGTGACGCCGAGCGCTTTGGATCGCATCGCGGCGCTCAAGAGCGGCGAGCTGAAGCCTACGAGGTGTGAGCATTGCGACTGGTGTCGCATGACAAAGGTTATCCGACAACCAAGGATTTTGGAGGTAGTGTAATGGCAGACGAGCAGATGTTGGAGCTTGGGCAGACTATCAAGGACGAGCCATCATTCAGCGCACCCGAGGGTGACTACCGCTTCTTCGTCAAGAGCTGGGACGTGTCGATGTTCCAGCCCCGTGACGAGAACAGCAAGATTCCGCCCTGCAAGCAGGTCGACGTGACCCTGCTCATCCCGTATCGCGACGAGATGGGCAACGTGGTGTACGGCCAGAAGGTCGAGCACTTCAAGCTGCTGGCGCGCCTGAAGTTCGTCATCACCAAGTTCTTCATCGCTTGCGGCATCGGCAAGAGCGGCGACGAGTTCACGCTGGACTTCGACCAGTGCATCGGCAAGGTCGGCACCTGCAAGGTTCAGCAACAGGTGGGCAGCAACGGCAACCTGTACGCGAGCATCGACGAGTTCTACGCTCCCGATGTCGCTCCGCAGGTCAGCATGAACGACGGCCTCTCATTCATGGAGCCGACGCCGCAGCAGCAGCCGAGGCCCATGCAGCCGCAGCAGCAGCCCATGGGCTACGGATATGGCTACTAGGCAGCTCAGACCCTACCAACAGGAGGCCGTCGCGGCAGTCCATTCCCACTGGCAGGAGTGGGACAAGGAGCTGCTAGTCTGCGCAACAGGCACAGGCAAGACGGTCATGGCAAAGCAGATCGTGGAAGACCGACTCAGTAACGGGTCGGTCTTCTTCTTGGCGCATCGTGACGAGCTGATAGAGCAGGCACGCTCGACGTTCGGCGGCGCTGGCAAGGTCAAGGGTTCCGAGACTGACATACAGCCAATCACGGTCGGAAGCGTGCAGACGCTCATCAACCGTCCTCGATACGACGGGTTCAAGACGCTCATCATCGACGAGGCGCATCACGCGGTATCGGACAGCTACCAACGCATCCTCGCGCAGTACCCAGACGCGAAGGTGCTCGGCTTGACGGCTACGCCAGACCGAAAAGGTCTTGGCAAGGTGTTTGAGGGTATCGCCTACGAGTACGGGCTTCGACGCGCCGTGCAGGAAGGCTACCTATCGCCGATAGTCGCTAGGACAATCCCAATCGACATCGACCTCACAAATGTTAAGACCAGGGTCGGTGACTTCGAGGTCACTGGCTTGGTCGAGGCGTTGGAACCCTATCTTCCTGAGATTGCCAAGTCGATGGCAGAGTACGCGATGGACAGGAAGACCATCGTGTTCTTGCCTTTGGTCAGGATGGCTCAGGAGTTCGCTGGGATGCTGAGAAGCTACGGCTTCGACGCTCAGGAGGTCAATGGGCAATCGCAAGACCGCAAGGAGAAGCTGGAATGGTTCTCTCACGCTGGCAAGGGCGCGGTCATGTGCAACGCGATGCTCTTGACCGAGGGCTACGACTGCCCAGACGTTGATTGCGTCGTGGTGCTCAGGCCGACCAAGGTGAGAAGCCTCTACAGCCAGATGATTGGGCGTGGGACGAGGCTGGCCCCCAACAAGAGTGACTGCCTTATCCTCGACTTCCTGTGGCTCTCGACCAAGCACGATCTGTGCAGGCCAGCGTCTCTCATCACGGGCAACGACGAGGATGCCCAGAAGGTGTCCGAGAAGGCCGTGGAGGAAGAGCTTGAGCTGTTCGACGCGCTCACCGACGTTGAGGAACAGCGCAGGAACGCGCTCGCCGATGCCATCCGAGCCAACTCGAAGCGAAAGGCGAGGTTGGTCGACCCGTTGACGTTCTTCGTGGACGTGAACGAGCAGGCATTGCTCGACTACGCGCCGGAGTTCCCATGGGAGCAGGAGCCAGCGACCGAGAAGCAGATGAAGCTCATCGAGGGCGCGGGCATCGACACGACTGGCATGTGCAAGGGGCAGGCATCCAAGGTTATCGACGCCATCTTCCGTCGCAGGGACGCAGGATTGGCAACCGCCAAGCAGATGAGGATGTTGGAGCAGAAGGGCTTCCAGAACGTAGGGCTTTGGACGTTCAAGCAGGCCAGCGACATGATGAACAGGCTGGCGAAGAACCGCTGGCGGGTTCCGTACGACATCAACCCAGCGACCTACGTGCCAGCATAAGGAGCAAGCATGATTCACAACGTAACCATCCCGTTCTCGTTCGACACCTCGCCCATCGAGGCGCAGGTCGCGCAGTTCGGCGAGGACGAGGCCAAGAAGGCCATCCGAGAGGCTGTGATGGACGGCCTTCTCTCCGTACTACCTGGCAAAGACAGGGGCTATTACCGCAACCCGAAGCCCAACAACGACAAAGAGATTGACTGGAAGGCGTACGTCGACGAGCGTATGGACGCTTGGATTGACGCCCACATGGAAGACATCGTCGACGAGGCCGCTCTGCTGATGGCGATGAGGGCTGGGCGCGGCAAGAAGTGGCGCGAAGTCCTCGACGAGCTGAAAGCGGAGCGTGATGCCGAGTGAGCCAAGCCGAGGACGTAGACCGCATGTGCGCTGGCTCTGAGCCAGCAAAGAACGGCCTAGAGGAACGTCTGGACATGATAGTCGCGCAGCTGTCCGTCATCGCGTTGGAACTGAACAAGCTGAACGAGAGGCTTCAATGGATGCGCTGACCGACAAGCTCTCCTACATCCCGTCCGACGACTACGACACGTGGCTCACGGTCGGCATGGCGCTCAAGCACGAGGGCTACGGCTGGGAGGTCTGGGACGATTGGAGCCGCAGTTCCCCCAAGTACCAAGAGGGCGTCTGCGAGCGCAAGTGGCGCAGCTTCAACGAGCAGAACGCTGGCGATCCAGCCACGGGCGGCACAATCGACCATCTGGCTAGGCTCAACGGCTGGTCTGATGACTACGGCGAGGAACTGATTCTCGGGCAGACCATCAAGGACGCGTCTCCTACGCGAGACTACGTCTTCGTGGACAAGACAACCGAGAGGGAGAACCTTCCGGAGTTCGACAAGGACAAGTACGACCCGAGGGCTGACGCTTTGGCGTACCTCAACGGGATGTTCGATGAAGACGAGTACATCGGCTTCAACGGAGAGTTCTCCCGCAAGGACGATAGGCTCGTGCCAACGGTCAACGCGCACAGCTTCACGGCTGGCATGGTCGCGAGGGACGTTGAGAACGGCCCGATGAAGAAGGCTGGCGTCTCAGACCTGAACGAGCAGGCCGTGCGCGAGGCCTTCGGCGTCAAGGGCGATGACGGATGCTACGTCCGCATCAACCCGCTCGACGGCCACGGTGACGGCAACTCGAACGTGACGAGGTTCGCCAACGCGCTCATCGAGTCCGACGAGGATGACATCGAGACGCAGTACGCCATCTACCGCAAGCTGGAACTGCCAATCCGCTTCCTAGTCCACAGCGGCCACCATTCGCTGCATGCCATCGTCAAGGTCGACGCCCTGAACATCGGCGAGTACCGAGAGCGGGTGACCTTCCTCTACGCGTTCTGCTCGAAGAACGGGCTGCACGTGGACGAGGCGAACAAGAACCCGTCGCGCTACAGCCGCATGCCAGGAGTCAAGCGCGGGGAAGAGTGGCAGCGAATCGTCGCTCGTGACATCGGCAAGCGCTCGTGGGACGAGTGGCGCGAGTGGGTCGAGGAAGAGAACGACACGCTTCCCGAGGAAGAGCCGCTTGGAGACCTCAGCGACATCCCAGACCTAGCGCCCGAGCTAATCGGTGGCCTTCTGCGAGAGGGTCACAAGATGCTCCTTGCCGCGCCTTCCAAGGCTGGCAAGAGCTTCCTGCTCATGGAGCTGGCCGTCTGCATCGCCGAGGGCAAGCCTTGGCTCGGACACGGCGTCACGCGCGGCAAGGTGCTCTACGTGAACTTGGAGCTTGACGGCATCAGCTGCAAGCACAGGTTCAGGGACATCTACGACGCGATGGGCGGCGGCACACACGGCGGTGACGTGCTGGTGCTCAACCTGCGGGGAAGGTCGGTGCCGCTCGACAAGCTGGCCCCGACGCTGATTCGGCGCTACAAGGATCGCGGCCTGAAGGCCATGATTATCGACCCCATCTACAAGGTCATCACGGGTGACGAGAACGCGGCGAGCGACATGGCGCTGTTCTGCAACCTGTTCGACTCCATAGCGACGGAGTGCGGCTGCGCGATGGTCTACAGCCACCACTTCTCGAAGGGTGCGGCGTCCAAGTACGGCAACGCGGCAGACCGAGCGAGCGGTTCGGGCGTGTTCAGCCGCGACCCAGACGCAATCCTCGCGATGAGCGAGCTGAAGGTGGACGAGGGCAAGGTGAACACCTACAGGGAGGTAAGGAGCGGCACGGTCACGCCTACAGGCTGGCGCGTTTCCGCGACCCTGCGAGAGTTCCCGACCCCGCCAGACTTCGACGTGTGGTTCGACTGGCCGCTGCACGTTCCCGACGAAGCGAGGATACTCGCCTCGACGAGCGACGTTGGCGAACAAGGCGTGGCCAAGGGGCAGCGTCGCAAGGTAGACCATGTGGAGGAACTTGAGACGCAGTTCGAGATGGAGACCGACGTGTCGCGTGACAACGCCATCGCGACCGAAGACCTCATGGCGGTCACTGGCTTCAGCCCATCCGTCATGAAGGACACGGTTACCAAGAGCGACAAGCTGATGGCGGCGACGGTGCTCACACCCGACGCTGGGCCAGTGAGGGTCGTGACCGTCAACGGAACCGAGTGCATCACGTACGGAAGGCGCGAGTACGTACCCAAGAGAAGCAAGGCCGGAAGCGTCATGAAGAACCGCGACTGGCTCCTGAAGGGAGGCCAGACGAGCCTATGAGTTATGAGATACGAAACCCCCTATAAGGGGAATAACTCAGACTCATAACTCACGACCAATCCAACAGACGGACGGAGATGGGAGGGGAGGGGCTTGATGCCCCCCTCCCCATCCCCTGTCCTGTCTGGTGTCTTGGAGATTGGGATTTTGAAACCGAACAACGCAACTGAAGACTGGGAGCAGGCGCAGCTCGTCCAGTGGGCTCGCCACTTCTCGTGGGGGCAGCTCCTATTCCACATCCCGAACGAGAACCACCATCACGACACGCCGCTCGGAGTGAGGTCGGGCGTGCCAGACCTGATGCTTCCCGTGCCGATGGACGGCAAGCATGGCATGTTCATAGAGATGAAGAGAGCCAAGGGTGGGAGGTTGAGCGAGTCGCAGAAGAAGTGGCTCACGTGGCTCAACGAGCTTGGCTACGTCGCCGTATGCTGCCATGGCTGGCTTGAGGCAAGGGAAGCGATAGAGAAGTACATGCACATCGAGAGAGAGAACGAACAATGATTACCTATCACATCGACCTGAAGTTCATACAGCCCGTGCTCGGAACCGCGAGCAGCAACCCTCGTATCCACGAGCAGTTCATCGCCTCGAAGGCACCCGACGCGCCGTCCCTCAAGGAAGAGGTGGCCGCGCTGGGCGTGGACGCGGTCGAGCAGCGCGGAACGACTGTGTTTCCCAAGACCAAGGACGGACAGCCCTTCCTCTGGGATTACATGATCAAGGGCTTCATGAAAGACGCATGCAAGAGCATGCGTGACGCTGACGGAAGCACCTCAGCAGGGCTTGTGGCCTACAAGACCAAGATTGACACGCTCATCTTCCCGTCACCGAGAAACATCAAGTTGAACATGCCAGAGGGCAGCGGAATCCGCGTGCTTGAGCGTCCTCTGCGCATCGACACGCCTCCCTATCCGCGAGTCGCGCTGGCGGCTTCCGAGATGCTTGACGCTGGCACGACCTGCTCGTTCGACGTGAAGATGCTCGCCGAGAAGACCAAGGGTACGAAGTCGAAGCCTGGCGTCTCGCTGACCAAGTGCCTCGTCGAATGGTTCTCCTACGGCCAGCTGCGAGGCCTCTGCCAGTGGCGCAACGCTGGCTACGGCGCGTTCGTCTGCACCATCACCAACAAGGCAACTGGCGAGGTCGTGTTCGACAACATGCGATAGCAAGGTGGAGCAAGGCGTAGCTAGGGCATAGCTCTGATGTGAGGTGAAAAGCAACGGCAAAGCGTCGCAAAGCATCGTGCGGCAACGGCTCAGGAGAGCACAGTACAGCGGAGCGCGGCTACGGCAAAGCGTCGAGGGGCGATGCCCCGCAAAGCTATGAGACGCAACGGCACAGCAAGGTGACGAAAAGGTCTGCTCTGCAAGGGCAAAGAACGGCTAAGACCTGCAACGGCAATGCTGATTCTAAGAACCGCGAGGCAGCGGCACAGGAATGCTCGGATGGGAAATGCGTAGCGATGGATGAGCATTGGGTGGTTCGGCACAGCTATGGCATGGCAGGGTCGAGCGAGGCAACACACGGCAACGGCAAGGCGGGGAAAGGCGAGGCGGGGGCATAGCACGCCTGCGACCTGCACCGCGACGGCTTAGAACAGATGCGTACAGCAACGGCAAAGCAGAGTAAAGCAGGGCTGCGGCAAGGCACAGAGAAGCTATGGCAAAGGACGGCTCCGACCAGCGCCGCGACGGCACGGCATAGAACCGCGTCGGCAAAGCATGGTCACGCCACGGCATAGCAAGGACATGCACCGCGACGGCTCCGGACAGCAATGCGGCTAGTGGCATGGCGTAGGAAAGCATAGCTACGGCAACGGAGAGCACGATTTTTGGCGCGATATGCGCAAGGCACGACTAGTAATCCACTTTGGACGGCACGGGGGCTTAAAACGGCTCCTGTGCCGTCTCGTGGAGAGAGGGAGAACAGAATGGCGATAACGGACGAGCTGAGGCACAACATCGAAGGCGCGGAGCAGTTGTACGGACGAGGGTGCCCGCGCCTCATCGCCATGTGCGACCGCATAGACGAGGCGCACAAGAAGGCGATGGACGATAGCTACCGCGACGGCTACCAAGAGGGCAAGCGCGACGGTGACGACGAGTGGTACGAGGAACACGAGTCGTACCTAGAGGAACACGGCTGGTATCAGGCGCTCGACGCGGACAAGCAGCCGATTAAGTTCGGTGACGAGGTGGAGTGGAGGAACCCCTGCGGTAGTTGCGAGCTGCGACACGGCATCGTGACGGGCATCAAGACCGACTATGTAGACGGTGAGCTGTTCTACGAAATCATCGTCAATGTCGATGGGTTTACCGTGCGGCTCATGTCGAGCGTCCTGCACCACTACCACGCGCCAGAACCCGACACGTGGGAGCGCATCATCAGGGATGCCGTCATGCGCGGCGCGGACATACAGTGGAGGGCTGAGGGCGGCGGTCGAATGACCGACTACTTCGTACCAGAAGGTTACGACCTCGTTGATCGCTGCAAGGCGCTGGCGGGTGACGAGTCATGACCGAACGCATCACAAATGGGCTAAGGACTTGGACTAACGACCATTTTGGTATTGGTGACTGGCGATATGAGTCCATCATGGAGTTCGCTGACCGCATCGACGCGGCGTTGGAAAAGCGCTATGTGGAGTTGCCCGTGGACGCTGACGGCGAGCCAATCCACATCGGGGACGAACTGCGCGATGAGTGGCACGAGCAAAACCAAGGAGAGGTGGAGTGGCTGATGCTTGACCACCACGGATGGTGGCTCATGTTTAAAAACAACTGCGAACGCTTCTATCTACATGAGTTCCATGAATGGCACCACCACCACGCGCCCACCGTCGAGGACATGCTGCGGGACTATGCGTGCCGAATCCTGATGGCAGGCTGCATTGACGAGGAAGATGAGCTGGTGGACGAGTACGCCGCCAAGCTCCAACTGCGAG
>Ga0326511_10002602_pt1 | contig 14612 bp, 10 predicted proteins | sample 0_2496_0518_D_FD_203701 | JGI IMG/M metagenome (GOLD analysis project Ga0326511, IMG submission 203701) | Bovine rumen microbial communities from UC Davis, California, United States - 0_2496_0518 | ecosystem: Host-associated > Mammals > Digestive system > Stomach > Rumen | place: USA... | reverse complement strand
GTACGGAAACCTGCTGATTTGTCACGATATTCACGTTCCAAACCGATGACTCCGCCCAATAGGGCGGCAACAAAAATACGAAGGATAAAATCAAATGTCGGGTTCATATCATTAATATTTGCCACAAAAATACGAATAATTTGGAAGAAACAAAAGATTTTGGAGAGAAAAATGCACAATTGTTTGTTCGTTTGCTTATTTTTCCGTACCTTTGTCAAATACTTATTCACATTACGCATTACGCATTAATTATAAGATATGGAACTAATCATTGGAGGCGATCATCAAACTTTTCGATTGAACGTTTTTGTTGACGGACAAAAACGGCCTAAGACCGTAGGACAACCAGGTACGGTGCCGCTGAGCGTTAGCCGTGAGCACTGTTCCCTTGAGAATTGTCCTGACGGAACTTTCCTGTTGCGCAACCTGAATCCTCGCAACGTAACCTTCGTCAACGGTGTACGTGTGATGCAGCAACAGGTCACACAACAAGACCGCATCGAGTTGGGTGGCGATCACTATTGGCTGCAGTGGGACGAACTGATGAAGATATTCCCCAAACCCCAGTTGGTGATGGATGTCACTCATCTGGCAGATATCTGGAATCAATATTACACAGAGATGAACCGTATGACGGTCAGCGAGAAACGTTTCAACGCCATGCGAGGCATCCTGCCAGTTTTTACCATGGGTGCTATCGCTCTGAAAATGGCTGGAATTGGCGGCGATGGTTTGATGATGACGATGGTTTATGTCATTGCGATTGGACTGTCCCTTTTCTTCTGCGTCAAAGCCTTTATCGATGCCAACAAACTGACCAAGCGTCGCGAGGAACTGAAACGTTGGTTCATGGCCTACTACCGCTGTCCGAATCCAGAATGCAACCGTTTCTTGGGAAACAAAGATTTTGAGTTGGTGATGGAAGACGGCATGTGCCCACGATGCAAGACTAAATTTGTTATGGCAGAATACTGATAAAACCCGATGTTTTGTCAAGAAAACGGGATATTTGATGTAAGATGCCATCGAACGTTCGCACCACATCGGAGAAAACACTTACCTTTGCCCACAGAGAGTTACTAACCATACCATAAACTAAAAACCGATTCAGCTATGGAAAGAATGGATGAAAACACTAAAGTGATTAGAAACCAAGTACCACAAACGCCTCCTCCAGGCACTCCTGGCGGTGCTCCAAGACCCGTGAGACCAGCCCCAACAGCCAAAGGAAACAATGACAACCGTGCTATCATGGCAGCAGCAGCTGTTCTTCTCGGCGGTACACTGGGCGTAGGCGGTGCGATGGCTGCAAATGCCTACAATGAAGAGATGGACGACCTCAGCGCTACTGCAGAGAACAACGCCCGTATCGCTGACGAGTTGAAGGAACAGGTGGAAGACCTGCAGTCTGATCTCGATGATGCAAAGGCAGATTTACAGGCTGAAGCAGCAGCTCCACGTAAAGTAGTCGTCATCGACGATGACATGCCTGATGGCGTACGCGTACATTCTTATACGCACATCACAGGCAGCGATGGTTCAGAAATGGATGTAGCCTATGTCACCCGCAATGGTGTGAGAGGCTATTATGTAGATGCCGATCACGATGGCGTTGCCGATGGATTCATTCCTGAGAACGCCACTTCGCAGGACGACATCATCAACCTGAGAGAATACGGCGAGACCGTTTACATGGATCCGATGGCTGACCGTGTGGGTATCAGCTATATGACCTACGACGGCAGCTTGTATGGCGGAGCCGACAACGATGTGGCTGTTGTCGATAACCCATTCGAAGGCGTAACAACTGGCGAGGTTGATCCTGACATAGAAGGTCCAGACTACACCAACAACGCCAATGTGGAAGGAATGACAGGCAATGTGAATGACGACAACGGATTCCTTGATGACGACGATCCTGGGTTTGACGATCCTGATGGCGGTATGGAATTTGCGGATTCCAACGTGAATGTCGATGAGGAATTCACAGAAGATGACGGATTCATTACTGGCGACGAAGAGTTCAACGACTTCGAGGACGACGGCGGTGACTTCGCCGACAACGATGCCGACACCTATCCGGAAGACACCTATCCTGATGAACCCTATGTGGAGGAAGGAACACTGGATGCTGGCGACGAGTCGTTCATGGTAGATAACACAACCGATACCGGTTTCGATGATGCACCTGTTATAGATGACCAGATTATCTAACACTCTTTTAGAAGATTCTATACTGAAAAGTCCCCATTTCGAGTACTGCATCAAGCGCACACTCGGACATGGGGCTTTCGGCGTGACTTATCTCGCCGAAACAACTGTCAGCTCCGTAGTGAAAGTTGATGGACCGCTGGGGGAGATCGAACAGACTGTCGAAACGAAAATCAAGGTTGCCATCAAGGAGTTCTTTATGCATGAGCTATGCTCACGAACAGAAGACGGAACCATCACCGACTCTTCCTCATCGAGCATGGTATCCGACTATCGGCGCCGTTTCCGCAAGGAGGCCGAGAACCTGTCGATAATGAAACATCCTGGCATCGTAAGAGTGATGGATGTGTTCGATCAGAACAACACCACCTACTATGCGATGGAGTACATCGAAGGTGTATCGTTAGATGACTACATCAAACAGCACATCCATCTTGATGAACAGGAAGCCATAGCCATCCTCAATGAAACGGGCGATGCGTTGGCATACATGCATAAACAGCGCATGCTGCACTTGGACATGAAACCCAAGAACATCATGCGCCGCAAAGACGGGAAACTTTTCCTCATCGATTTCGGTTTGTCGAAACACTACAATGAGAATGGAGAGGCTGAGTCAAGTACGAGTATCGGACTGGGCACACCAGGCTATGCACCCATTGAGCAGTCAGTCAAACAGGGCAGCCAGATATTCCCTGCCTATATTGATGTCTATGCCTTGGGGGCAACCCTCTTCAAAATGCTTACAGGTGAAACGCCTCCGCCAGCAGCGGAAATCATGAACGAAGGATTCCCTTTCGAAGAGTTGCAGAATTGTGGAGTCAGCGAGGAGATGATGCGTATCGTGGCTACTGCCATGAATCCGCGACGTGCTGAACGGTTCCAGTCTGTAGAAGACTTCCTGGCTGCAGCCAACAACCCACAGACATTTATGGGCATCGCACCAGCCGAAGACGATATCATCGACATCAATGACCCTGCTCCGTCTATTCAACCCGATGAACCCACCAGCCTTGTTACACCCATTCCGCCCAATAGCCCCATAGGCCCCACTCCGCCCAATACCCCCAACGGCCCCATTCCGCCCAACGGCCCCATCGGTTCCATCATCGAGGACGATGCCCCCACCACACTGGCTTCCGGCTTTCCTCAGCAGCCCGATGCCAATTATGATTACCCAAGTGCGGGAAGCGGTTCACCCGCTTCCGAATACCCTAACACGGGTGACGCCTACGACCAGGAACCCAACGAGGAGCCAGAGCAAAAAAACAACTTGCTGCGCTATATCATCATCTTCCTGATGGCTGCGCTACTGTGCATTGTTGCCGTATCAGCCTATAAGCTTCTCAGCAAGAAGAAAACACGCCGCATCCATCAGACGGAAGAGGTGCAAAAGCCCACAACAGAGAAGGCCGACTCTATTGCCGCTACCCAAACGGGCAAGAAAGCATCTGAAGCCGATGGAAAGAAGGCATTGGATGCAAACAGTAAAAAAAGTAAATCCAAGCGCCATAGCAGCTCTTCCAACCTCAATGGTGGCTGGTAGCTCGCGCGCGTATATATAATAAGGTGAAATCATGATGAAAACAAGAACACTCATAACCACTCTACTGCTGGCTGTCGTCACAACGATACAGGCACAGAAAACATATTTGGTATCGTGTGGCATCAGTGTCTATCCGAACCCAAGGATGAATACGCGCATCTGTCACAATGACGCAAAAACCATCCAATGGGTGTACGACAGAAACGGCAAAGCCGAAACTGTCTTGCTCATCAACGAGCAGGTCAATGAGGCTGAGGTGCTGGGACAAATGGAAAGCCTTTATGCCAATGCCAAACCAGAAGACATGATCGTGTTCTTCTACAGCGGACACGGCTCTCCTGGTAGCTTGGTATTTTATGATAAAGAGGTAAGCTACGACAACATCTGCAAGATTATGGCCAACTCCAAGGCTAAGCGTAAGGTGGTATTCCTGAACTGCTGCTACTCTGGAAAGATGAGCGATGCAGCAACGAAAGGCGGCACCAATACGGGGAAAACGATTAGCGCGAGCGACTATCGGAATACGTCTGTACTGATGTTCCTGTCATCGCGACCCAGCGAGACCTCGCTCTACAACCCCACAGATGTCAACTGCATCTATACCAACCACTTACAGCGTGCGCTGAAAGGTGGTGCCGACTATAATCGCGATCGCAAGATTACCGCAAAGGAACTCTATAAATATGTGCACAAGCACGTACTCAAGGATACTAACAACAAACAACACCCCGTTATGTGGGGAAAGTTTGACAACCAAATGGTTGTCATGAAATGGTAAACCAAACGACCAAATATAATCCAATGATAGTAAAGCAGAAACTCATCACCTGCCCAAAGTGCCAGAAGCGCTTGCAGGTCAACAACCCACAAGGTGTGGAGGAGAAAGTCATCACCTGCCCCAATTGTAGTAGCCGCCTGCGCGTACGCTTCAACGATATGGTAGGAAGACAACAGGCACCTGCTCAGCAACCCATCTATGATGCTGAGCCAAGCCGACAGCGCGTACAGCAGCCACAACATGAGAACACTATCTACAACTTCGACATCGCGCAGCAGTATCAGCAGCCAATACAGCCGCAGCCTCCTCGTCCACAACGACCTGGTGGCACGCCACCACCTTACCCTGGCAGACAAGCTGGTCCTGTCAGACCGATAGGTGGCGCACGACCATTAAACCGCACCACCATCATACCGAACGATATGGCAAGTGCACAGCCAGGATGGCTGGAGTACAAGGGCGCTCGCTATCCGCTGATGGTGGGACAGAACTCCATCGGAAGGGCCTGCCGCGAACATCGTGCGCAAGTGGAGATTCTCACAGGTGAAGACAATACGATGAGCCGCATCCATGCGTTTATCACCATCACACAATCGGGTGGAGCCTGCGTAGCTACGATCAAGCACTGTCCGCAAGCCACCAACAAGACCTACGTGAATGGAAAAGAACTGACAACGTTCGATGAATTCTACCTCACCGACGGGCAGGTTATCCAGATGGGTGAGTGCATGCTCACCTACCGTTGTCCGCAAGGGGCACCGCAGCAACCGGCTTCTCCATACGTCAACCAGCCTGCACCTCCCAATAGGCCGCCCGTTGCCCCACGCCCACGTAGAAACGAACAAGAAACAATTTACTAACAATATACAATAAAGAAACCCTTATAACCCCTATAAACCCAATAACCCCATAAAAACCCCACAAAATATGAAATACGAAATATTGCTTCCACAAACCATCCATGAGATGGGCCAGCGAGACAATCAGGAAGACAGCATCTTCCCATCCGAGGGACAAGCCTCAGTAGACAACCGACTGTTCATCCTCTGCGATGGTATGGGAGGTCACGAAAGCGGAGAGGTAGCCAGCCAGACCGTCTGTCAGGCGCTGAGCGACTACATCCAGAAAAACTTCCCTGCCGACGAAGTATTCACCGATGCACAACTGCGTGAGGCTTTGGCTGTTGCCAATGCACGCTTAGAGGAGAAAGACAATGGCGCTGCCAAGAAGATGGGCACCACCCTCACCTTCCTCTATCTGCATCGCGGTGGTGCTACCGTAGCACACATTGGTGACAGCCGCGTCTATCACCTCCGTCCAGAGACCGATGAGATTCTCTATCGCACCCGCGACCACTCGCTCATCTACGACCTCTTCGATGTAGGCGAACTGACGTTGCAAGAGATGGAGACTTCTCCCAACAAAAACATCATTACCCGTGTGATGATGCCTGGACAGGAACAGGCTCCCAAAGCAGACATCGTACATATCACCGACATCAAGCCTGGCGACTATTTCTACCTGTGTTCCGATGGTATGCTGGAAGAGATGAGCGACGTAGAGATAATTGACATTCTGAAGAGCAAGGACCTCACAGAAGAAGGCAAGCGCAACAAACTGATTGCTGCGACCACAGAGAATCAGGACAACCACTCAGGTCTGCTCATCAAGATACAAACCGTCATCGCCGAATCAGATATTGCTCCATTCGAGGATACAGAGGAAGAGATGCGCAAGCGCAACCACGTGCTGATGGCTGAACTGAACCCAGCATTAGCTGCTGCAACTCCTCCGATGCCACCAACACCAAACTACAACAGTGCTCCTCCTGTACCGCCAATGGGGGGACAGGAACCTTATGCTGAGGAAGTGGACGAACTGGAAGGAGGAGACTATGACTACAGCGTTGGAGACAGTGAAGAGGATATGGTATCGATGCAAGAACCTCCACAGATGTCGATGCACCATCAGCAACCTGTTCAGAAATCTGGTAACATGGTGCGCATCTTGACGATGATTGGCTTGGTTGTCGTCATCGGCATCGCAGCCTTCTTGATTTACACCACCCTTGTAAAAGACAAAGACAAGGACAGAGACAGGGACAACAAGATTGAAGCCGTCAAGGATGTCATCGAGCATAAGAATTCAGGTCCGAGCCGCAACATCTCATCTCCTGAGCGTCATATCGACACGCGTCCTGCAGCACCAGAGACAACAACAAAGTCCACCACCTCCACCACCAAGGAGTCTGCTGCCAAGAAGAATGACAGCAAGGTTGAAAAAGATGTCATTAACAAAATCTCTGGCAAAAGCAATCAAGAGAACAAAAGCGAGGTTAAGAACATCATGAATAAACAGAACAAAGACAGCAAGAAGCCAGAGTCGAAGAAGCCTGAGTCTAAAAAGGGTAATCAAGGTGGCGACATCGATGTTCCTACAATCAAAAAAGGTGTATCAGAAACGATGGAAGATCTTTAATCTCTAAGTTTTAGGACATCCATTCAAAACCAATTTTCAACCACGGATTTCGTATGAAATTCGTGGTTTTTAGATGATTCTCAACAACGACATATGCCGAATCCGTTAGCAGACAATTTGAAAAATATTCGATGAAATCAGTAAAAACTGAAGAAAAAAAAGAATTTTACGCCTCGTATGACATCTGAATAAAAACTAAAGTCTTATAAAGAAATGTAGAATCTTTTTGTTTACTTTGCCGAATTTTTGTATTTTTGCCGAAAATATGGAAACGAAAACTTTAAAAATCTAAGAATATGTTTGGATTAGGAGCTGGTGAGATTCTTGTTATCTGTTTGATCATCCTGTTGTTGTTCGGTGGAAAGAAAATTCCAGAACTGATGAAAGGACTGGGTAAAGGTATGAAAAGTTTCAAAGACGGCATGAACGGTGTTGATGAAAAGCAGAAACCTGCCGACCCAGATGCAGGCAAGACTGCAGACAAACCTGTCAAAGAATAATCACTACTGGTGGAAGATCAAAAAGAATCTGCAGAGAAGACGCTCACCTTTTGGGAGCATCTTGACGAACTGCGATCGGTCATCATCAAAGCGATAGTGACTGTTGTATTATTTTCCATGATCGCATTCTGTTTCAAAGACCTGCTGTTTGATGTAATATTGGCACCAAGAACCGATGAATTCATCAGTTTTCGCATGATGGGCATTGAACCATTCAGTCTGCATCTGATGAATACAGGGCTGACAGAACAGTTCATGATTCACGTAAAAATAGCCATCACCGTAGGCTTTCTCCTGGCAGCACCATATATCATCTGGCTCCTGTTCCGATATGTGTCGCCAGCCTTATACGACAACGAGCGTCGTTATGCGACAGTCATCGTCGGCAGCGCCTACCTGATGTTTATTTTAGGAGTCTTCATTACCTATTTTCTGGTTTTCCCATTAACCGTTCGTTTCTTAGGCACCTATCAGGTTTCGCCAGTAGTAGATAACATGCTCACCATCCAGTCATATGTTGATACACTTTTGATGCTTTCCTTACTGATGGGCATCGTATTCGAGTTACCGGTATTGTGTTGGATACTTGCTCGTGCCGGAATCATTGATGCAAAAATGATGAGTCAATACCGTCGTCACGTTGTTGTTGGCATACTCATCGTGGCAGCCTTTATCACACCAACAACCGACATTTTCACCCTTTTCATCGTGTCCATCCCTATCTGGCTGTTGTATGAAGCCAGCATCTTGATGGTACGATTTTAGACAAACCTGCAGTCAAGATATTTCAATTGCGCATGACGCATGACGCATGACGCATTGTAAAAGCTATGCTTTTGCGCGCTAAAAGGTATGCTTTTGGAGTGCGAAAGGGCACCTTTTGAACTTCAATAGCTATCATCTCTCACAATGCAAAGGTACAACAAAGTTTTCAGAGCCTAAAGCAAATGAGGTAAAAACCTGAAAAACTTTGTGTTTTTGGTGTGCATCAAATGTGTAAAACGCTAATAGTAAGCACTTTACAAAATTCGAAGTCGCTGCTTATTTACCGCTTATTACATGCTAATTGCAAAAGAGAACAGCAAATAACAGGCTGTAAAACCATGAGATAAGGCACCTGTTACTACCTTCTGACGTACCGTAAAAATGTAAGAATAAATCAATCGAAAAATCTTCAGTGGCGCTACACGCTACATGCGCTACGCGCTACATTTCGATTTTTCGATTTTCTACCTGGATGTGCTACCTTAAAAGAGGAAGATATGTTATATTATATATATTATAATAATATTATAATATATATAATATAAAACTTGTAGCCCCTTATTTACCCCCAAAATTGATTTTTCAAAATGTAGCGCGTAGCGCGTGTAGCGCATGTAGCGCGTTGCTGCGTGCTGCGTTGAGGCTCAAAGATAATGCTGCACTGTTGCAACAGTCCAAATATTAACCACCGAAAATGTTCGTAAAAATTTCTTAAATATTTACCTAAAACATTTGGAGGTTAATAAATATTTTATTATCTTTGCAATATAAATCATTACGAAAAAAGTATCTATTAACACAAAATAAGCATAGACATAGTCGCATACAGATATGACGCTGCCACTTAGAAAAGAAACAACGAGAATTAATAACATATTTTATGAACCCTTTAAAACCCAATGCCTATGAAGAAATGACACGAAAGAAAACTAAGAAAACAAACAAAAAAAGTTTGAAAAACCTAAGAGAATTTAATAACTAAAAACAACGTCTATGAAAAAGAAATTATCTTTGTTGCTAGTTGCTTTCATGGCTATTGCCACGTTTGCCTGGGCTGATGATCTCAACGAGAGCTCAGGAAACCAAGGCGCGAGCAACACAGCCATTGCTGGCACAAGCTACTCGCTTGATGGCAAGTTTGTTGCTGGTAAAGGATCAGTCCAACAAGGCAACATGCCAGATAAGGGCGTAAAGCTGAGAAGTAATCAGGGTAATTTGGTGTTCGAAGTGAACGCAGGTTACAAGATTACAAAATTTGAGTTCTGGGGATGTGGAAATACCACAACAACTGTTGACATTGTATCTGCAACAGTTGATGGTGGAACTACAAACCTGCTATCAGGAACTGTTACCCTTCCAGCAAAAGATGCTAGTACAAGCGGAGATATCGTTCTATCTGATATCGCTGCAGAGAAAAACATCACGCTAACATTTGCTGAGGGAAGCAGTGCCCAAATTGTAGGAACATGGAAAGTGACCTACGAACAAACTGCTGTAATCCAAAAGGAAATTACTGGCGTTACGTTGAATGGTACTCCAATCAGTGAGAATGATCTCGCACAGCTAAAAGCGAATAAGACCGTTACGATTGACGGCTCTTCACTGAATGGTGCTGGTGCAGTTGTGGTAACATTGTCTTCTGGTGCAACAACCGTTGCGAAGACTTTCGAAAACTCAACGGCTGTGTACACGTTTAAAGTAGACAATGACGAATACAAAATCTATGTAAGAGGCGTTGCCAAGACATACACAGAAGAAGGTACTATCGTTGCTTATAGTGCTAATGGTACGGATGCCACTGGTGCTAACACCAAGACTATCACGATGAATGGCATTTCATTCTCAATGGTGGCAGATAAGACATTCCAATATGGAAGCGGCAATGTCACCTTAGGTGAAAACGTATATGTCCCTCTGAAATTATCTACAGGTAGTGCTGTTAATGTAACATTCCCTGAGGGCAAGAAGGCTACAAAGGTTAAGATTTATGGTTGGTCAGCCAATGGAGATGGAAAACTTTATGCAATGAAGGAGAGCGCTGACGGAGAAAAATCTGTTGACGTAAGTAATGATGTCTATTATGCTACCAATACCGGAGTTGACATTTATCCCTCAGTCTATGAATATAATCTTGACAACTGGGAAAGTCTTTGGTTCAATCCTGGTGGATCACCCTCACAGCCATTTGTTGTGATGGAGTTCACCTTTGCAGAGGAACAGTCTGCAGAAGCCAGCTATTATGTAGTTGGAACCATGAACAAGTGGCAAGCGAGTGATGAATACAAGCTTGCAACTAATGCTGCTACAGAAGGTGAGTATATGACTACTCTTCAACTTACCAAAGACGATGAATTCAAGGTAATAAAAGTTGAAGGTGAGACAACAACCTGGTATCCTGATGGCATGGACAACAACCTCAAAGTCGAGGTGTCGGGTGAATATGACATTTACTTCCGTCCAGACGGACAGGGTGGCCAAGACTGGTATCATGGATACATATACCTTGCTTTGAAGGATGAACCTGCTGTATTGTACACCGTACACCTTGACGAAGGCCAGGTAAATGGTACTGTTGAAGCTGACAAGTACGAGGTTGCTGAAAACGAGCAAGTATTGCTGAAGGTAACACCTAACGAGAACTACGAGATTGATCAGGTTTCTGTAATAACTGTAACGGGAGCACCTATCGAGACCAGACAGATTATCGGTGGAGATTACAATTACTCCTTCGTAATGCCAGGTGGCGATGTTTACGTTTCTGCTACATTCAAGGAGCAGGCTACTCAAGAGGTTACCTCTACCTATATCTTTACCACAGCCAAGTGGACTGCAACACTGAATGGTGTGGAAGCTAATTGGACCAGCGAAAAAGACGGTGCAGGCTTCAACAATGACGGCGTTCAAGTAACAGCTAATGGAACAGGTGCGAATGCAACATCTCCGGTTTCATTTGATAATGTTTCGAAGATTGTTGTTACCTATAACACCAACAAGTCAGCTGGTGCTGGAACATTAGATGTTCAGATTGGCGACAATGAAGCTGTAAGCAAAGACTGGGCTTATTCTGGATCAGAAGACGGTAGAACCGCTAAGTTCACCGCAGAGTTCACTTATGACACTCCACAGACTGGTTACGTTAATCTCAAAGCCAACACGAGAGCGAACTCTATTTATGTTGTAAGTGTTGCTATTACGCACACAGGTGGTGACGAGCCACAGCCAGCTGATATCAAGACATTGGCTATCAACGGTGAATTCCCAGGCATGAGTTGGAATCCTGAAGAAGGCATCGCAATGCAGCCAGAGGCAACAGCTGCTGGTCTCTGGACTCTTGAGCTGAAGAACGTTACCGTTGAGGGCAAGCAGTACGACTACAAGGCCTTCGCTGACGGTAAGACTGACGGCTATCAGTTGCCAGCACAAGGAAACAACAACTGGGTATTCGGTACTGACGAGTATCCTGCAGGTACATACGATCTGCTCTTCACTGCTAACACAAGCACACACGAGCTGACGCTTGCACCTACTTATGTTGGTCCTAACACCATTGCTCAGCTGAACGCACTGGCAAACAAGAAAGAGTTCACCTTCACCGGCAATGCGATTGTCGTTGCACATGAAGTAAAGGAAGCAAAGGAAACCATCAATCATTATATTTACATTAAGGATGAAACTGGTGCTTCTCTGATTTATGACAAAGGTGGCGCATACACCAATAGCGAGGAATACGCTCTTAAAGTTGGTAATGTGATCACTGCTCCTTGGACAGGAAGGGTTAACATCTACAATGGTTTGTTCCAGGTTGTTCCTACAGGTGAAGAACAGCTTAAAGCTACTTCAACCGTAGAGGTTAAGTATCCTGAGGCTACACCAGGTGATGTGAAGGCTGAGAATGTCAACCAGGTTGTTGAAATCAAGGGCTTGACTATCGACAATGTTGATGGACAGAACATTAAGTTCACCATCGGTGATGATCTTGTAAATGGTTGGAACCAGTTCGGCATTGAGCTTCCTGAGGTAACTGAGGGTAAGACCTTCGACGTTGTTGGTGCTATCAGCCGTTACAACGACAACATCCAGTTCCAGCCGTTCACTATTACTGAGGTAGAACCACAGTTGAACACCTACACTGCAACCTTCACGACCAATTTGGGTTGGAAGCCAGTATATGCTTATGCTTATAACTACACTCCAGCTGATGAGGCCGAAGGTGTTCAGGAACACATCTATGTACCAGTAGAGTGGCCAGGAACTCCGATGACATTGAATGCCGAGACTGGTGTTTACGAAGTTACCATCGAGTCTGCAGAGGAGCCTAACTTGATTATCTTCAACGACGGAACCAAGGAAGGCTCACAGGTAGGTATCAACCAGACACCTAACTGGGAATTCGAGAACGGAAAGGCTTACGACTACAGTACGCAGCCGTTCAAAGTAACCTTCAATACCGACAAGTGGGAGAATGTTTGGGCTTACACTTGGACTGGCGAAACACCAACCGTAGAGTGGCCTGGTGTAGCGATGAAGGGCGACAAGGGTGTTTACACCTATGAATTCGAGGCCATTGAGGCTCCTGAGATGATTATCTTCAACAATGGTACAGAAGCAGAAGTTAAGGAACAGACTGGTGACCTCCCATTCGTAAATGGTACAACCTACACATTCTCTGAAGAGAAGGCCACTGCTTGGGCAGGTGATCCCGATGTTGCTATTGAAGAAACAGGTATCATCATTCCTGCAAAAGCATTTGCTAAGGATGAAGTTCAGGCAGAGAAGATTATCCACATCGTTGCGAAAGAGATCTCTACAGCAGCTCCTGCAAAGGGCTTCAACAGCGACGTTGCTGAATTCCAGGCTAGCGACATCCTTATCTTGAAGAACGATGGCACGAACGAAGAGCTCGTTCCTGCATCAGCTATTGAAGTTGTTGACGATGGCTATCAGTTCAAAGCTGACTTTGCTATTGTTGAAGAAGTAACAAAGAACGGTCTCATCGTTAAACCTGCAAACGACAAGAAGATTGCTATCGAGTATGTCGAGGTTGAAAAGGCTAAGGCTCCTGCACCTGTAGCTGACATTGTCTATGACTTCGCTGCTGCTGCAGCTGCAAGTGAGAATCCTGATAATCTGAACGGTAGTGCCTCTAATGGAGCCGTATTCTATGGCTGGGAGAACGAAGGTAAGACTTACAGCAAGCGTCAGGACTATAAGGGTTATGCCAACTACACTGGTACAAACTTGCCTACTGAGTGCCATGTATGGCGTCGCAGCGACCGCATCAACGGCAATATCGCCGATGGTGGTCTGAAGTGTCCAAGCCAGAAGGAGATGGCAATCAATGGTCTGTCCGCAGGTAGCAAGGTTGTCATTGAGTACACCGGCGAGGGTCAGATGCTTTATGCAACAGGTTATGATCCCGCTAATGCTACCGCAGAGCCTAACACCGTTGCTATCGTAGGCGATGGAAACAAGGCAGCTATCTCTGGAACTACCGCTATTCCGTCTGGCACTCCAATCCACATCGTATCTACAGACAACGGATACTTTGTATTCAGAGTGCTGAAGAACATGGTTATCACCAAGATTACCATCAGCGAAGAGGCTACTCCTATCGATCCTGCAACTGTTGTTAAGCCTAACAAGGTAACTGTAGCAACAGGCATCGAGAATGGTACAGTAAAGGTAAGCCAGGCTCAGGCATATGCTGGTGACGAGGTTACCGTAACCACCACTCCTGCTGAGGGCTATAAGCTTGACGCAATCACCGTAACAGGTGTCAACACCAACGAGGCAGTCACAGTTACGGACGGCAAGTTCACAATGATTGCTGATGATGTTACCGTAAGTGCAACGTTTGTTGAACTGGCCAAGACTGTTTACGACTTTGCTGCTGCTGCAGCTGCTGGTGAGAATCCAAGCAACGTGAACGGTGGAAGCGGAAACGGTGCTATCTTCTACGGTTGGGAGTCTGCAGAAAAGACCTACAGCAAGCGTCAGGACTATAAGGGCTATGCTTGGGCTGAAGGCAGCGTACTTCCTGAGGAGTGCCATGTATGGCGTCGCAGCGACCGCATCAACGGCAATATCGCCGATGGTGGTCTGAAGTGTCCAAGCCAGAAGGAGATGGCAATCAATGGCCTGACCGCTGGCCAGAAGGTTGTCATTGAGTATGCTGGCGAAGGTCAGATGCTCTATGCAACAGGTTACGATCCCGCTAATGCTACCGCAGAGCCTAACACCGTTGCTATCGTAGGCGATGGAAACAAGGCAGCTATCTCTGGAACTACCGCTATTCCGTCTGGCACTCCAATCCACATCGTATCTACAGACAACG
>Ga0326511_10002601_pt1 | contig 14617 bp, 14 predicted proteins | sample 0_2496_0518_D_FD_203701 | JGI IMG/M metagenome (GOLD analysis project Ga0326511, IMG submission 203701) | Bovine rumen microbial communities from UC Davis, California, United States - 0_2496_0518 | ecosystem: Host-associated > Mammals > Digestive system > Stomach > Rumen | place: USA... | reverse complement strand
GCCCCTTGGCAGAGGCATTTATATGGCCTCAGAATTAGCCTAAATCATGTCAAAATCCCTTTGAAATCGGGAGTTCTCGGACGGGCTGGGGGGGGCAAAAATAATTAAATATAGATTCCCTAAAGAAATACAAGAAGAATGTAACGAAGTTGATTTAGGTAAGATTGACGGTGTTTTTGTGAAAGATAATTTAGAAAGGATAAATTCTGAGTTATCAATCGATGAAGACCTGAGTTGGTTAGATCCAATAAGAAAAAATGGCAAATAAAGTAGTTAAAGCTGGTTTAGGATATACTATTGGTAATTATTTCATAAAAGGACTGGTATTTCTAACACTTCCGATATTTACACGTATCATGAATCCGAGTGACTTCGGGTTGTACAACATCTTTGTCGCAGGAGAAGGCATACTTGCTGTTGTAATTGGTTTTGCTTTTCATACAACTTACAAAAACGCATGGTATAAGTATCGAAGTAGTTGTCCTTCATCTGTGGTGACTTATGATCAATACGTTAGTTCGACAATTATTTTAATATTATTAAATTCATTAGTTTGGTTTATATTTGTTTTACTATTCTCATCTTATTTGACTGATTTGTTGTTACTTGACACTTTGAGTCTTATGCTGTTAGTTGTTTACAGCACTTCAATGGCAATTCTTGGATGTTATAATTCGCACATTGCTATTCAATATAAATATAAAGATTTCATAATAATCTCATTTATTAATGCTTTTTTCAATATTTTACTTTCAGTATTCCTCATTCTTACCATATTTGAAAATGACAGTTATATAGGTAGAATCGTTGGGACAACTTTTCCTGCAATGCTAATTTCTGCATTATTAGCTTATAAGCTTATAAGAAAAGGGCGTACCTTTCGTCCAAAGGCATTAAAATGGGGATTGAGCTATAGTTTACCTATTATTCCAAATGGCATTGGTCAAGTTATTCTAAGTCAATTTGATAGGATGATGATTAATAAGATGATAAGCCCTTTTCATGCTGGTTTATATAGTTTTGCTTTTAACATTTTTGGGATAGTTAATGTGACTGCAATATCGCTGGATAATGCATGGAGCCCATGGTTATATGAAAAGATGGATTCTAAGGAATATGATAAGATAAAAGACAGGTCTTCTATGTATATGCTTGTCATTTTTCTGTTATCATCTTTATTGATGTTAATTTGTCCTGAAGTTATCTGTTTCTTAGCAACTCCTGTTTATTATGAATCAGTCTATAGTGCAATTCCTTTAATTGCTGGTGGTTTTTTTCTTTTTTTAAGTTCGTTACCAATTAGTGTTGAGTATTACTACGAAAAAACCAAGCTCATTGCGGTTGCCACTTTTTTGGCTGCTATTTTGAAAATTATTCTTAATGTCGTCTTTTTAAATGAATACGGTTCAATATCTGCTGGTTACACAACCCTCGTAACATATATTGCTTATTTCATATTTCATTATACTGTTGCTTATAAAGTATTTGGGGGAGCTCTGTTTGACATGTCACACATCTTAAAGTATTCTTTAGGGATAATTATGGTACTATTTGTTTCCATATTATTAATTGACTATCAATATATTCGATGGGCTATGGGGTTTATAATGTTTTTGTCGTTAATATATGTTGAAGAGACATACATTGGTATTATTAGAAACTACTTGAGATCATGAAGATAAACATCATAACTATATTGTTTGTTATAGCCATTATTCTTAAGTTTGGTAATCATTCTTTTTTGTTTGCTTTTTGTGCGGGCCTAGTCTTTTTAAGCTATTTGCTTACTGCAAAAGAAGTGGAATTAAGAAGAATTCTCGGTGTTATAAACAGCAACAAGCTAATCTTATTTTCATTTGTTATAAGTTTGTTTTCTACCATACTGAACTCTTTATATAATCAATCAATTATTTATAATTATATTTTCGAAATTGTTTTATATGGATTGTTGTCGGTCATTGGTGTTTTCGTATATGTTGTAAATGGAGAGAATTATATTGTCAAAGGTTTTAAGCAAATTGTAACTATATCTTTCTTCCTTGGTATTTTAGCTATATTTGAATTTTTCACAAATAATAATTGGTTTTTTAAGTTTGTGAATGTGCCCGATCATTTAACATGGAATACAGGAATTCATTATCGGGTATCTTCCGCTTTCCTGCATCCAATACCGTGCTCTAATGCATTTATGATATCTTTATTTGCTTGTTTTTTTATATTGAAGAAAAACTATTATAGGTCTGTTTTCCTGACGATATTAGTTTTGTCTATCCTGTTAACTCAGAGCAGAAGCACTTGGTTAGCTATTTTTTTTGTAATGTTTCTTTATGGTTTGATGTATTTAAAATCTTCAACTGATACTTTTAGGAGTGTTTTGAAATTTACTATAATAATTGTAGTTATATTAGCTTTATTTCAATATTTTGATTTCTTAAGGGAAATTATTTTGAATCGCTTTGAAGCAACAAAAACCGTTGATTCAGACTACCAAAGAATTGCTACTTACTCATATATATTTGATAAAATTGTTTCATCAAATATATACCAAGTTCTATTTGGACATGGAGCCCATTCTTGTTCATTTGTAATGTTAAAAAAAACTCTGCAATGGGATGATTTTTCGACCACAGATAATCTTTATGTTTCGGATTTATATAATTTCGGACTTTTTTATATAATGGTTGTAATTTTCCAATTTTTCAAAGTGATTAAAATGCTGAAAAACAATAATAATCTGATAAGAATGTTTGTTTGCATTTTTATAGGATCTGAAGTGTGTTTTTTCTTTTATGAGCCATTTGTATCCTATCCTATTGCCTTTTTATTCTTCTTTTCCTTTGGTACTTTGTTAGCAATAAATAGGGACATAAAGGCTAATTCAATTATTAAGATTGTTTCGAAATGTACGCAGTAAGGCAATTCTACATCATTCTTCCCAATGCCTCTCCTGAATCTTGGGGCAGATGGGTGTGGTCTGACGCAGAGGAGCGTGCTGTCGTGTTTCTGAATAATACGATGGTGCAGGATAGAAGGCTGGTGAACCTGAAAAAGGCTCATTTCTCGAACGAACTGAACAAGCATGTCTGGCTGCCGCTGAAAACTATTTGGGATAGTACGTATCCTGTAAGGGCGGAAATGTTTGATCCCAAGCAGAAAAACTATATCATCTTTCATAGCGGGGTGAAGTTCTCGCCACACTATCTGCGGCGGCTGAAGCGGGAGTGTAACTGCCAGACGGTGCTTTACCTGCCTGACACCTTGGCTGGTCTGAATATCGCAAGGAACAAGGAGGAATGGGAACGCTATAGGAGGCACTACGAGATTGACCAGGCGTACTCTTTCGACCTGGAGGACTGCAAGAAATACGGGTTGAAGTTCTTCGACTTCTATTCCGTCACCAATGTGCTCCCTGCCGGTACGCCTGTTGACACGGACCTTTTCTATGTGGGCAGCTGCCGGAGCCATGAGCGTCTGGTGATGGCTAAGGCTATCTATAGTCGTGCCAAGGAAGGCGTTCGCTGTCGCTTCCGTATGATAGGTGTAGCTGATAGTGAAGTGGATGAGGGGGATGGCATCGTCTACAATCAGCCTATGCCCTACAGCGAGGTGGTGCGGCAGAATCAGCGGAGTCGTTGTATCTTGGAACTCGTCAATGCTGGTCAGCGTGGCAATACGCTACGATTTAAGGAAGCTATTTGCTATAATAGAAAACTACTTACCAACAATCCTGCTGTATTACAGTCAAAATATTACAATCCCCGCTGGATTCATTTTTTTGAGACCCCAGAAGATATAGATATTAATTGGATTACGAATGGTGAAATGCCAGATTTTAAATATAGTGGTGAGTATTCACCTTTAAAGTTACTTGAAATGATAGGTAATCAGATCTAATATTATATCTTGTAAAAGTTTCAAGTTGGGTTTGCAAAATTGACTAAATGAATATCATACTCAATTCTTAAATAATCATATAAACAAGATAAGAAATACAACATATGAAAACAGTAGCATTAATCCCTATTAAAATGGGAAGTAAAAGGGTTCCGCAGAAGAATATTAAACCTTTCTTTGATGGAACTCCGTTAATGTCGTTTATTCAGCAAACTTGTTTGGATTCTGAGTTAATTGACGAAGTGTATATTTATTGTTCGGATGAGGCTGTTAAACCTTATGTACTTCCTGGTGTTAAGTTCTTGAAAAGACCTTTAGAGCTTGATGGTGATGATAAGAATGCCAATGATATTATTCGCGCATTTATGAAAGAAGTTGATGCAGACATTTATGTTAATGCGCATACAACATCGCCTTTTGCAAAAGTTGGCACTGTCAATAGGTGTGTTGAGAAGGTGGCTTCCGGTGAATATGATAGTGCTTTCTGCGCTGAAAATATCAAGCAGTTTATGTGGAAGGATGGTAAGCCTATCAATTTTGATCCAGACCATTTTCCTCGCACACAAGATCTGCCCGATGTGTTTGCAGAGACCTCAATAGCGTATGTTTTTACGAAAGAATCTTTCTTGAAACACAACAGACGTTTAGGCTCAAAACCTTTCATTTGTGAAGTAGATAAGATTGAAGCGATGGATATAGACTATCCTGAGGATTTCGCTATTTGCGATGCTATATATAAGATTAGAAAAGAATCAAATAAGTAATAAATAAGATGGGAGCGAAAGTTCATATCGTAGATTGCACCATCCGGGATGGTGGCTATCTTTTTGATAAAAATTCTGACCCTGTATTTGTAAAAGGCATTTTACAGGGTTTAGTAGATGCAGGAATTGACTATATGGAGACAGGTTTTCTGCAGAGTAAAGTCAATGGTGAAACCATAGTTTATCACAATTCTAAGGATGTGATAAAATATTTGCCGGCAGATTCTAAAAAATCTACTTATCTTGGATTCTGTGATAATAGTCGTTATTGTGCAGAAGACCTTGATGATTGTGACGGCAAGTCTTTCAAATGGCTTCGTATTTCATTTGCTAAGCATGAAATTGAGGATTCATTAAAGTTTTGCAAAGCTGCACAAGACAAAGGTTATCACGTGCAATTCAATCCTATGGATAGCATTAGCTACACCATGGAAGAAAGAGCTGCTTTAATTGAGAAGGTCAATAAAGTTAAACCCGCTGTTTTCTCTATAGTAGATACATTTGGTGCTATGTATATGACTGACCTTGAAACGATCTTCCGACAGTTTGATAGCTTGCTTGACAAAGACATTATGGTTGGTCTGCACTCTCACGACAATCTTGGTCTGTCTTGTGCTTTGGCTGAGAGAATGGTACAGTTGGCAGAAGAAACAGGACGTGAGATTTGCATTGATGGTTCTCTCTTTGGTATGGGACGTGGTGCCGGTAATGCAAGGACCGAGTTGCTGGCAGACTACTTGAACAAACATTGTGGTACTAATTATAATGTGCAGTTGTTGTTGGAAACAATTGACAAATACATTGTTCCTGTGTTAGACCATATTCATTGGGGGTATGATTTGCCAATGTTTATTTGTGGTACAAAACATTCTCACGTGGATAATGTGAATCATTTAAAGAAGACAACGGACTGTACTATTACAGATGTTTTTAACGTGATTGATACCTTGACTCCTCAACAACGCACAAGATACGGAGCTGGTTATTCAAAGACAGACTTTTCTCAGTTGGACGAAAAGTACTCTGAATACAAAACAAAAATCAAATAACAATGAATTGCGCAGATTATTTAGTCGATTTCTTGATTAAGCATGGCGTAACCGATGTTTTTGGCTTTGCTGGCGGGTACATTGTGCCGTTTCAGGATGCACTTTATAAGCGTCCTGAAATAAAGGTTCATGTATGCTATAATGAACAGGGATGCTCGTTTGCCGCAAATGGCTATGCTCGTACCAGTGGGAAACTGGGCGTTTATTTTACAACTTCCGGCCCTGGAGCAGTAAATGCTTTTGGTGGCCTAGCAGATGCATGGTTCGACAGCATTCCTATTATGGGTATCTGTGGAAATGTGCCAACTAATGAGAAAAAAGGATATTCTGGCATTCGTCAAAACGGATTCCAAGAGATGGATATTGTCTCTATGACCAGACACATTACCAAATTGTCGGTAACACCTATGAGTGCAACAGGTTTTACGGATATTGTTATACGTGCCTACAATATGGCTATGTTGGGTAGAAAAGGTGGTGTTATCATTGATTTCCCTTATAACATTCAAAAGACGGAGGTAGAGTTATGAACTATAAAGAGTTTAAGAAACCCGTTCTGTTAGTGGGTGGTGGTGTACGTACTGCCGGTGCAGCTGAGATGGTAGTTGAGTTTGCTATTAAGACTCATATTCCAGTTCTGACCACTATGAATGCCGTTGACATAGCACAAGACGACCTTCGTATAGGTATGATAGGTACATACGGAAACCGCTGGTCAAACATGATTTTGGAGAATTGCGACCTGGTGATTGCAGTTGGAGCCCGTTTGGGATTGCGTCAGATTGGACATAAAAGAGAATGGTTTGCCCCCAAAGCAAAGTTGGTTCGTTGCGATGTGGACCAATCAGAACTGAGCCGAAATGTTAAAGATGACGAAGAAAAGCATCTGGTAGATGCAAAAACGTTCATGAATTCTCTGCTGTTAGCAGATTTTCCAGATTGTTCTGAATGGAAGGAGAAGTGTCTGGCTGTTAAAGATATGCTGGCAAAATATGACAATACAGAAGGAAACGATGCTGTTGAGGCCATTGGTGAATTACTACCAGCAAACCCTGTTTGTTGTATTGATATTGGGCAACATCAGTGCTGGGTTGCCCAGTCGCTTGCGCTGAAAGGTCACGAAGGCCGTATTATAATTGGTGGTAGCTATGGCTCAATGGGTTGCGGCTTGCCGTATGCCATTGGTGCATCAATCTCCAAGAAAAACGGAATTGTCTATTGCATAACAGGAGATGGAGGTCTTCAAATGAATATTCAAGAGCTTGAAACTGTTCATCGGGAGAACCTGCCAATCAAGATAGTTGTTATCAATAATCATGTGCTTGGCAAAATCAGCGAGATTCAGCATGGCTCATATCATGATCGTTATGCCCAGACTACACTAGAGAGTGGTTATAGTGTTCCAGACTTCCAAAAGATAGCCGAGGCCTATGGAATCAAGGCAGCAACAATTCCTTCATATCATGAATTGAAGGATTATAAAGAATGGTTTGCAGATAAAGAGCCTTGCCTGATTAATATGTCTCTTGATCCCGAAACACTGTTGATACCAAAAATCAAATGGGAAACAGGAAAAATCATGCCATTGTTGGATGAGAATTTTAATATGAAAGTATTGTCATTACTCAGTTAGACTGCTATGATAAAGTTCCTTGTAATGGATGTGGACGGTACCCTAACTGATGGTAAAATCTATATGGGTGCAGATGGAGAGATGTTCAAGGCATTCGACATCAAGGATGGATATGCATTGCATACATTATTGAAAGAAATGAATATTGTCCCTGTTATTATCACTGCGAGAAAAAGTCCTATGGTAGAACACCGGTGCAAAGAATTAGGTGTGAAGGAAATACACCAAGGGATAATGGGAAAGTTGGATTGTCTTGAGAAGATTTTGCAAAAATATTCATCAGAAAAACAACATTATAGTCTGTCGAATGTCGCTTATATTGGCGATGATTTGCTAGACTTAATGTGCATGTTGCCCATTAAAGAAGCAGGCGGGTTAGTTGGTTGCCCTGCTAATGCGGTAAAAGAAGTTCTTCAAGTAAGTGATTATGTTACCAAGCATAATGCAGGCGAAGGAGCTGTTCGTGAGTTCGTGGAATATATATCCAATTTGCCATACAAGATTATATTAAGTAGAGATTTAATAAATCGTATTAATAGTGTCGTTGAATATATTTCAAAATTGGATTTAATAAATATCAAACCTGGCAAATATGAAGTGAGAGCTGACTTTTATTATACCGTTCAAGAGTATGAGGCGTTTAGTGAAGAAAATAGTGTCTGGGAGTCTCACAATAAGTACGTAGATGTACAATGGCTGATCAGTGGGCAAGAAAAGCTCTATATTACGGATATTAGAAATCTTCAATCAAGGGATGATTATGATTGTGATCGCGATGTAATTCATTATTATCCATCTTCAGATCAATCTTCGATACTCCTTGTCCCAGGCAGTTGCGCAATTCTTTTCCCTAAGGATGCTCATAGACCTGCAAGATACTTGGGAATAGATTGTATAGTAAAAAAGATTGTTGGTAAATTACGTATTTCTTAGTGTTTGTCAAATTTATATGAAAAAAATATTAATTGGGGTAGATTCTGTTTTTCAATTTGTCATTGCATCTAATTTGCGTTTGACTATTTATGAGAATGACATAGTTGACTTAATTATTTATAAATCTTTCCTTTCTGCTCCTGATCTGTTTTCTCGAGTTAAGAATTTATGTGTCTTTCGAAATGTTTTTCTTGCGGATACCTCATTGACAAGATGTGGAAAAAAATATTCTTTTTTTGAAAAACTACCAAAGTTCTTTATCTATTTATATAGTTTGGCTGCTCCCAATAAGGTGTTAAAAAAAATTATTGGAAAAGAATTAATAGAGGAATATGATGAGTTCCTTTTCAATGGATATGGGGCTCTGCCAGAATGCATTTTCAATTCTTGTTATAAAATTAATACAAAAATTGTTTGTCATAGGTTTGAGGATGGCTATTCCAGTTATTTTACCATATATAACAGTAAAAAGAATATTATTCGTAGAAGTATAGAATCTTTCTCGTCCATAATGTTTAATCGAAAAAACATTGATAGTTATGTATCTTCTTTTTATTTTCAGGAGCCAGAAATGGTGATGTCTAATTTGCCATATGATGTAGTCGGAGCTCCAAAGTTTGGAAGACATAATAAGAAGTTAGTAGATTTTCTTAATAAGGCATTCAATTATTCACCCAAAGAGGAATCAGTGATGAAATTCTTCTTTTTCGAAGATGGTAGAATGTTTTTTGAGTCGGATACAAACGAGGAAGTCGAGATAGTGTCATTGATAAGTAAGTATATTGATCCTACTTCAATCGTTGTAAAACTTCATCCACGAACGAAAATAAATAGGTTTAAAGATCTTGGGGTTGACGTAATGAATGCTTCTGCTGTCCCTTGGGAAGTAATTCAGTTAAACCATGATTATGGTGGTTGTATTTTTATAACTATTACTTCATCACCCATTTTCTCTTCAGATATCTATTTCGGTGACAAGTGCTACAAGATTCTACTTTATAAGTGTCTGAAGACGCCGCCATCTTCGATTGATGCTAAGTTTGAAGCTTACGTTCAGAAGTATAAAGAACGTTTTGGCTCAGATTATCTATTTATTCCCGAGTCGTATGATGAGCTAAAATCTATACTAATGAAGCTAACAAACAAATAGATTGTCTAAAACCTGGATTGTGGATTTGATTTTAGGCAAACGAAAAACGTTCTGCTTTCTCTTTAATTAAACATGTTTCATTTAAGTCAAATACGAAGTCGTCATATCCTCGTTGTGGGAGATGTGATGCTTGACAATTATTATGTGGGTGATGTCCGGAGGATATCGCCTGAGGCTCCGGTACCTGTGTTTAGGAAACGTTCGGAGCGGAGTGTGTTAGGAGGTGCTGCGAATGTGGCTGCCAATCTGGTGGCTGCCAACCAGCAGACTTCTATGATGTCGATTATTGGCAGGGATGCCAATGGTCAGACAATGATGCAATTGTTTGAGAATCTGGGAATCAATGCTGGGTTGGTATCAAACCTTCAGCGAAGCACTACGATTAAGACGAGGTTCCTGGCGGATAATAACCAGCAACTGCTACGTCTGGACGTGGAGGATACTGACCCCATCACCAAGGTTGAAAGCAACAGAATTCTGAATAAGTTGCAGAAAGTGATTGACGATTTCGACTTGATACTAATGTCGGACTACTTGAAGGGACTCTTGACACAAGAATTTACGCAAGGGGTTATCAAAATGGCAAGAAAGCATGATATCCCTGTGGTAATAGATGTGAAGGATCCTAAATATGGCAAGTATTATGGTGCGACATTGTTAAAACCCAACTTGAATGAGCTGCGTTCGCTTACTGGCAAGAACGTGCAGACGGATGAGGAGATCGTTGAGGCAGCAGAGGAATTAAGAAAGCGTAGCAATTGCCAATATGTGCTTGCTACACTTGGGGCTAAGGGAATGGTGCTGGTAGGGGATGGTGAACCCTATTTCGTAAAGTCATTGGCTCGTGAAGTCTATGATGTTTCTGGTGCTGGAGATACGACAATCGCCTATTTGGCTACATGTATGGCTAATGAAATGCCAATACGTGAGTCTGTGGATATAGCCAACTATGCTGCTGGCATTCAGGTTGGGAAGGTCGGAACGAGTTCGGTCTCTTGGCAAGAGGTGCGTGACCTGATTTCCAACGAGGATCATGGTATTGTTCATAAGATATTATCAGCAGAAGAGTTGAATAGTTTCCGTAGAGATAATGCTCAGAAAAAGATCGTCTTTACCAATGGCTGTTTTGATATCTTGCATGTAGGGCACAAACGCTATTTACAGCAGGCCGCTACATTAGGAGACATCTTAGTGGTGGGCGTGAACAGCGATGCTTCTGTACGCAGATTGAAAGGTCCGACACGTCCAGTGAATAATGAGCAAGATCGTGCAGAGATGCTTTCTGCATTGGGCTTTATTGACTATGTGGTCATCTTTGATGAAGATACGCCCTACGAACTGATTAAGAAAATACAACCTGATGTTCTGGTAAAGGGTGGAGACTATAAACCAGAAGAAGTAGTTGGTAAGGATATCGTGGAAGCAAGAGGCGGACGACTGGAATTGATTTCATTTGTTGAAGGCAAATCTACGACTAATATTATTAAAAAGATCAATCAGCAATAGCATGGGAAATATAGATGTTATCAAAGAACGTATTGGTGACAGCATCAAGGTGAAAGAATCACTTCTTACTAATGATCAACTGCTTGATACTGTTAGTAATTTGGCTGACGAGATAGTTGCTTGTATCAGTCATGGCGGCAAACTGGTGATTTGCGGCAATGGGGGGTCTGCCTCTGATGCCTTGCATTTTGCTGGAGAAATTGTAGGGAGGTTCGTCAAGGAACGTAAGGCTTGGCCCGCTGTGGTGCTGAATGCTGATGTCGCTACGATGACAGCTATAGCTAACGACTATGGTTATGACGATGTCTTTGCCCGCCAAGCAGAAGGTCATATAACCCCTGGGGATGTGTTTATTGGTATCAGTACGAGCGGCAATAGTGAGAACGTCTATCGGGCCATGTTGAAGGCAAAGGAGATAGGAGCCCAAACCGCAGGGCTGTTAGGCAAGGATGGTGGAAAGATGGGACGTGAGGTAGATTATCCTATTATCGTACCTTGCAAGGTGACCGCCAGAGTGCAAGAGTGTCATATCAATATTATCCATATTCTCTGTGAGCTGGCAGAGGCAAAACTCTCAGAACTGTAAGTAGATGAATAAGGCCATATTCTTGGATCGTGACGGAACGATCAATGTGGAGAAACATTATCTTTATAAGATTGAGGATTTCGAGTTCTTGCCAGGAGTGGTGGATGCACTGAAAATCCTTCAAGAGGCTGGCTATCTGCTCATTATTATCACCAACCAGTCGGGGATCGGTAGAGGTTATTATACGGAAGAAGATTTCCAAAAACTGAACGACTGGATGATTTTCACACTAAAACAGCAAGGTGTGATGATTGCTGATGTCTATTTCTGTCCTCATCTGCCTGATGCGCAGGTGGCAGAATACAGGAAAGAATGCAATTGCCGAAAGCCAAAGCTCGGAATGTACAAGCAGGCTATACTTGACTATAACATTCAAGTAGGAAAGAGCTATGCCATTGGTGATAAAATCAGAGACTGTGCCATTTGCCAAGAAATGTCTTGTCGCGGATTTCTGATTGGTAATAATGAGAAACCAGAAGTGATATCAGAGGTGAAGGCAGGAAAATATGAGAGAGTCAGTTATGTTGACAGTCTGAAGGAATGTGCAGAATTAATTGTTAATAACCAAAATTAAAAGATATGATAATAGTAACAGGAGGAGCCGGATTTATCGGTAGTTGCGTGGTACGCACGTTGAACGATGAAGGTCGTGATGATATCGTTATCGTCGATAATATCGCGGAGACAGACAAGTGGATGAACATGCGTAATAAACGCTATATCAAGTATGTTCACAAATCAAAATTTCTGGAAGAATTGCCAGCATATGAAAATGTCGAGGCTATTATACACATGGGAGCTCAGTCATCTACAACAGAGCGTAATTTTGACTATCTTTGGAAAAATAATTTTGAATATACCAAAGCTCTATGGAACTACTGCGCGGAGAAGCAGATTAGTTTTATCTATGCCAGTAGTGCGGCTACATACGGTGACGGGAACTTAGGTTTTAGTGACCAGATGGATATTGATCAATTGCGGCCGCTCAACGGTTATGGCTATTCGAAACAACTCTTTGATTTGTGGGTAAAGCATCAGGCTCAAGTGTTCCCAAGACAGCATGTAGGTCTGAAATTCTTCAATGTCTATGGCCCGAATGAGTATTTCAAAGGATCAATGGCCTCGATGGTGTTCCATGGATTTAATCAGATTATGCAGGATGGTGAAATAAGGCTCTTTAAATCGTGTAATCCAAACTACGAAGATGGAGGACAGTTGAGGGATTTCGTCTATGTGAAGGACATCTGTTCCGTCATCTTATTCCTTTTAAGGAATCAGAACATAAAAGGACTGTTCAATGTTGGAACAGGTCGTGCACAAAGTTTTCGAGAATTAGCTGAAGCTACTTTCAGAGCTTTAGGTAAAGAGCCGAACATCCGTTATATCGATATGCCGGAGAAACTGCGTGGTAAATATCAGTATTACACCCAAGCTGATATGACGCAATTGGCAGGTGTTGGTTATCCAAGAGATTTTATGGATGTTGAGACAGGTGTTAGGGATTATGTGCAGAACCACCTTGCTCAGGATTATCTGACTTATTAAATTATGCAGAGACTTCTAATTGCCATCTATGCTATTTGGACATGTTTCTGCAATAAATTAAGTCCAAAGTCTTCGAGTAATAAAGTATTGATTATTTTCCAGCAGATCATTGGGGATTCTGTGTTATTTTTGAATCCATTGGTGGCTTATACTTCTTTTTATAGTAAACAGGGTAAAGATTTGACTATACTATGTAGGCCTATAATTAAGAAATTTTGGGATTCAACAGCAGATTTACCTAAAGATCTCAATGTAGAAGTAATTGATTTTACAAGGCTTTTCAATGATTTCAGATATTTCAAGGAAATAGTAAAACAATATAGACATTATGCTGATACTATCATTGCCCCAGGTTCGACACTTTCATCTGATTTGTTGTCCACAGTTTTGTGTGCGAGGCATAAGATAGGAATGATTGGACATAAAAAAACAAATTGGCCCTTTCATATAGCTTTATTTCAAAAACTTGCTTTTACAGAGATAGTAATGCCTGAAAAGGAAATGATGATGATACAACGTCATCGTTTACTTTTAAACTATCTTGGATGCAAAGACTATCAAGGTAAAATATCAAAATTAAAAGTATTTCCCTCAATTGTTAGTGGATATTACTGCGTGATATGCCCTGGTTCTTCTTTGCAAGTTAAATGCTGGCCAGTTGAAAGGTATGCGGAAATTTGTGATTGGTTAATAGGCACTTATGGAATAGATGTTTATTTATGTGGCGGAAAAGAAGAAAAAAAAGTTGCTGTCCAGATGATGTCATTAATTAAATTTAGAAGCAAGGTTATCAACAGAGTCGGTGATACAACTTTTGAGGAATGGATCTCATTGATTCAGCACTCATTAATCGTTCTTGGTAATGATAGTGGCTCCTTGCATATTGCAGCAGCATCCAACAAAAAGTCTGTATGTGTAGCAGGTGTTTATGACAAATATCAGTTTTTCCCTTATAAGGTAGATGCTTTAGATGATGGACAAGTATTACCTTCGACGCTTTATGTGGACATGAATTGTGAGTATTGTAAGTCTCGTGGTTATTTTCATGGATACGGAAATAAGGAATGCCAACATGAGATAGGCAAAGGAAACTGTGCATTATGCGTAAGTGCTATTAGTGTGAATAGTGTAAAAAAGGTAATAAAGAACATGTTAAGTTGATATGGACAATCTGAAGACATTTATTAAAAATGACCTTTGGCACATTAATTATATTGTACCATTTACGGCAAAGTATTTGCAATATGGGAAGTTGGGCTATCTGAAAAGAGCTTTACCTGTGATTGCAAAAGTGCGCGTTGTTAAAGGTGCTGGAAAACGTGATGTGTCAAAGGATATTTTGGAACTGATGCATAACGTGAATCTTGAAGTCATTGAAGACAGTAGTTTCTTTTACTGGATTGATGAATATAAAACGATTGCTGTTAAAGGGAATGTGCTGAGTAATTTCTGCATTGACTATGACAGAGTCGTCAATGGTTCGTTCAATGACATTGCTGATAAAGCAGTTAGTATAGGAGGCATTTATGGGGAAAGAGCTGCCCATGTCAAGGAAGC
>Ga0326511_10002599_pt1 | contig 14619 bp, 12 predicted proteins | sample 0_2496_0518_D_FD_203701 | JGI IMG/M metagenome (GOLD analysis project Ga0326511, IMG submission 203701) | Bovine rumen microbial communities from UC Davis, California, United States - 0_2496_0518 | ecosystem: Host-associated > Mammals > Digestive system > Stomach > Rumen | place: USA... | reverse complement strand
ATATTCTTTCGGAAGGATTAAGGCTTTTAGCCTGATAAATAACGAGTAGGGACGGTTCAGCCCGATTTTACGCCTGTGGAGTTAGTAGGTTACGAGGACGATGAAGCAGGAAGCCCATTGGCTTTAGACAATGGGTAGTTCACATAAAGCATCATAAGATGTATAATTCAATTAAATGGACAACATGGAGGAATGCCGATGAAAGAAAAAATAATAAAGTCCGTGAAACAGTTCATAAACAACGAAGAAAACTTCCGGTTATTTTTTATAACTACATTCTTTTTTGCGTCTCTTTGTCTGATAAGAGATTTTTTCTATGTACTTGCCGGTATACTTATGATATGGGGAATATGGCTTGCAGGGTACAAAATGATATATAAGCGTCATATACTTCGTATGCGTAACAGAGTAGGAGTATATCTGTTTTCAGGGTCGGCACTTTTAAGCTGTCTTATACATATACAGGACAACTTTTTCAGGAATATTTATATATGGATATTCATGTTTTTGTGTTTTGTATTTTTCTACGGAATACATACAGGCAAAAGCAAAAATGCCTGCCGCAGAGAAATGAAAAGGCTTCTTGAAATACTAAATCTGCTGACACTTGTAATAATGGCGGCAGGACTTGTACTGCTGTCGGTTTTCCCGTCTGGCTTTGAAATAAACGGAGATGCATTTGTAATACATAAAAACCGTTTTGTAGGAATACTTTTCAATGCGAACGTAACGGCATTTTACGCACTTATGGGAATAATCTTTTCCAATATCCTGTGGGTAATGAAAAAAGCTGTGAATAAGCTGACAGTTAAAAAGAGGATATATTATATCATCTGCATAGTTATAAATACAGCTGCAATGTTCCTTACAGACTCAAATGATTCAATACTTATGCTTGCGGTATATCTCAGTTTCATTGCTTTTTACGCACTTTTCAGAGGATATAGACCGACTGTACTGAATTTTATTTTCCGCATAGTAGCACTGACCCTTTGCTGTGTACTTATAGGAACGGTACTGCTCGGAGGAAGAACATTATTTCAGGAGGGTGTAACATTTATTATGCGTCAGACAGAGCCTCCTGCCAAGATAACCGAGGTAATAACAACACCCGGAGGAAATGTAACAGTAAAACCCAATCCGCAGAAAATACCGACAAGCTTTGAACATCAGAATACAAACCTTGACAGTGGTCGTTTCACCATATGGAGACAATCGCTGGGGCTGTTTGAGAAATTTCCTCTTTTCGGCATAGGTAAAGAGAACATAGTATATTATGGAAATATATATCTTGGCGGACTAAAATACGGAGATTTCCATAACGGACTTATAACGATACTGATAAGCTACGGTATAATAGGATTATTCTTTTTTATGGTACTTGCAGTGAGCATCGGAAAGAGTATGCTTAAAGCAATATTCAGATACAGGGATGACAACCGCAAAGACGGAAGAGTTCTGATGTATATAACAGCATTCTGTGCAGGGTACTGTGTATATTCAATGTTTGAAGTCGCACTGCTGGTTGACCTTTCATACAGGGTACTGATATTCTGGCTGCTGATAGGGTTGGCTTTGAGTTATGTTAATTCATACGAACATAAAGCACTGAGAAACCATGAAAACATACCTGCGATTTCAAGAAGCATATACCGTATATCAAACTATGTAAGCCGTATGCATTCGGGAAAGTCGAAAACACTCTTATAATGCGGTTTTCGTTTATCTAAATATACAATTCCTATTGGTTTTAAAGCAAATTATTTGTCTTATCCTATAATTAATTTGCCATAGTGTAAAAAATAATAAGGAAATGTTTGACAAAAAGAAAAAATGCAGTTATAATCGTATTAGTACCGAGCAGGTACGAAGGAATAGTATATGTTTAAACTAAATCTGAAGAAAGAGGGCTACTGAAATGGCTAAGAAAGCAACCACTAAGAAGACAGAGGAAACAAAAGTTACAGAGACAGTTAAGGCTGCTGAAGAAGTAAAAGCAGAGGCTGTTGTTGAAGCTGCTGCAAAGAAAGCTCCGGCTGCTAAAAAGACAGCTGCAAAGGCAAGTGAGCCTGTAATCAAATGCACAATCGAATTCAATGACAAGAATACGGCAGTTCGTTCAATCGTTGACAGCATCTATGAAGCTGAGGGCGGCAAGGAAAACATCAAGACTCTTGAGGTTTACATCCAGCCCGAAAACAATGTTGCTTACTATGTAGTAAACGGCAATGCTGAAGGTAAGTCTGTACAGTTCTGATTTGTAGGCACATCAAAAATTTGCCGCTGCACAATTTGTGCAGCGGTATTTTTTTATATAAAAGATAAATTGAATTCCACACTATAAAAAGGCTGTTGTGCCGACAAATAAGCACAACAGCCCTTTTCTATTCAGCGTATTAAATTTTAACAGCAGTTTTTAATTGTCATCAGCGTGGACCTTCTTTAAAATATCAATAGTTCTCTGAACAGTATATTTGGAAAGACAAGCATCATTCACTTCGCATTTAAGCTCTTTCTGCTGTTCTTCAAGATATGTTTTGTAGTCATCGCCCTTCATGGCATGGAGTACGGTATGTGATGATACATTTGATGTCGATTCGCTTTCTTCTTTTACAAGCTCTTCAGCTTCTGCATCAATATCACCTCTGTAAAGTAGATACTGTGTATCGTTTATAACTTTGATGGTAGCCTGTTTAGCTTTGAGTTCTGTAATAGCTTTCTGAAGGTCTTCTGACATATTGCTGTCCTTGAGAACTTCTGTATTCTGTACACCTGGTACGCTGTCTGTTTCAAAATCCGTTTTGTACTCGGTTTCGATATCATCGATACTTTTACCCTCGTTGAGTTCCTTCGCATACTTTGAAAAGTCAGACTTTACTTTATCCTTTGTATCGTCATCTACATCTATTGTTTTTTCGGAATCTTCGGGATCTGTAGTTTTGAGGGAATAGGGGATGTAGTAGTAGCTTGTATAGTTATCGGTGAAATACTTCTTTATCTCATCATCTGACACAGCTTTCTGACCTTCTTTGCCGTAGATATAATCGAAAAGCTGCTCTGATCTTTCATTATACATTCCGAAACAGTCGGTGAATGTATCAACACTTACTCCGAGTTCTTTATAAAGATCCATATAACCAGCATCGAAATATGAAGTATATGTTTTTTTCATATTATTGTAGGTTTCTTTATTCAGATCAAGCTTATATTCGGCACAAAGCTTTTCAATGGTAAGATAATCCTTTGCATCTTTTGTAGCCTCTTCCTTTACCCAGTCGATGATACTCTTATCCCCGACTTTCATTGATGCAATATCATCTTTTGATACATCAACGCTTACTTCAGTGTCCTTTTCGATCTGAGTAAAAGCCTCGCTCAGAGCCGCATTGGTATAATATATCCATGCACCATTTGAAAAGGTCTTTTCTTTTGTTTTAAAGCTCCACGATGTATCGGCACAGCCTGCTGCTGACAAAAGCAGTGCCGCAGCACCTGTAAGTGCAAGCGGTTTTGTAATATTCTTTATTTTCATTATTCTTCTTCCTTTCAGAATGTATTAAGCCATACACGATTATTATACATCAAAAATTGCATAAAGTCTATATAATTTTTTCAAAAACGGCAGTATTTTATATTTTTTTACCTGAGAGCCGTATCAAAAATAATACTTATTGCCTTTGCGGCACTTTCATCACGTTCCATGATAACGCATATATGGGGGATATTTCCTACATTAAGATTGACTTTTCTTTTTAGCTTTGTCATGCGTTCAACTATATCAGCAGCACCTTCACAGCGTATTTCATTAAAATATATGAATATTTTTCCGTCACGTTCCCTTATGGCATTTACTCCCATTCTGAGAGCCTTGCTTCTTACAAGTGCAACATTGATAAGTGCCTCTACTTCATCCGGTATGTCACCGAATCGGTCAATCATTTCATCAATAACATCACCTGCATCGGCATTTGTACGTATATCCGCAATACGTCTGTACATTTCAAGACGTTGAGTAAGATTTGATATATATTCTTCCGGTATATGTGCATCTACTTTTACATCAACAACACAGTCCTTGTCTATATCCGCTGCTTCTTCTCCCTTTATCTGACTTACTGCTTCATTCAGAAGTTTCATATACATATCATATCCTACATCTGTAAGATGACCATGCTGACTTGCTCCCAGCATATCTCCCGCACCTCTTAATTCAAGGTCTCTTAGTGCGATTTTAAAGCCTGAGCCGAATTCGGTAAACTCCCTTATGGCATCAAGTCTTTTCTGGGATATTTCGCTGAGTATCTTATTTCCCGGAAATGTAAAATATGCATATGCCCTTCTTGTTGAACGTCCCACTCTGCCTCTTAGCTGATGGAGTTGAGAAAGTCCCATTCTGTCCGCATTTTCTATAATAAGTGTATTTGCGTTGGGAATGTCTACCCCTGTTTCTATTATTGTAGTGCTGACAAGTACGTTTATTTCCTGTTCAAGCATTTTTCTCCATACCTCAGAAAGCTCTGCTTCATTCATCTGTCCATGACCATAAGCAACTTTAGCTTCTGGAATAGCCTTTGCAATAGACTCAGCAGTATCTTCAATACCGTCTACTCTGTTGTACAAATAGAAAACCTGACCTCCTCGGCGTAATTCCCGTCGTATAGCTTCGTTTATAACGGCCTCGTCATATTCTAAAACGTATGACTGAACAGGATGCCTGTCCTGCGGTGCTTCTTCAAGAGTAGACATATCTCTTATACCCGACATAGCCATATTAAGTGTACGCGGTATAGGCGTAGCCGAAAGAGTAAGAATATCAATATCCTTATATTTCTCCTTGAAATTCTCTTTTTGCTCAACTCCGAATCTTTGCTCCTCGTCAATAATGACCAGACCTATATCCCTGAATTTTATATTATTCTTGATAAGGCTGTGAGTACCCACAACCATATCAATATCGCCTCTTTCCAGCTTTTTGATTATTTCGGCTTTTTCGGATGGTTTTCTGAATCTGGAAAGAAGCTCCACTTTTATAGGATACCCCTCAAAACGTCTTAAAACAGTCTGATAATGCTGCCATGCAAGAATGGTCGTTGGTACAAGAAAAGCACATTGTTTGCCGTCGGTAACGCATTTGAATGCGGCTCTCAGAGCGACTTCTGTTTTACCGAAACCTACATCGCCGCACAAAAGTCTGTCCATTGGAACAGGTCGCTCCATATCGTCTTTTATTTCACCTATACAGCGGAGCTGATCTTCTGTTTCTTCATATTCAAACTTAGCTTCAAAATCATGCTGCCATTCGGTATCACCCGAAAAAGAATATCCCTTTACCTTCATTCTTTCAGAGTACATACGTATCATTTTTTCTGCAATATCCTTTACAGCTTTACGCACTCTGTTTTTAGACCTTTGCCATTCACTTCCTCCCAGACGTGAAAGACGGATACTGCTCCCATCCTTTGGACCTATATATTTTGAGATCATATCCAGCTGATTGACAGGCAGAAAAAGACTATCTCCACCGGCATATTTTATTATGATATAATCCTTTATTACACCATGTATCTCTTTTTTCTGTACACCCTCGAATATACCTATACCCTGAGTGGTATGTACAACATAATCCCCCACAGATAAATCCGCAAGACTGAAAAGTGAACCTTTTTTCTTCTTTTTATTTTTAGTTCCTGTTCTTGTTTCAGATACTCTTGAGTGAGAAATAAGACTGAATTTAGCAGACGGATATTCAAAGCTTGAACTCAAACTTCCCTCTGTTACATAAATGCCGCTTTGTCCTACAGGGACATTATCAGCAAGCATTTTAACATCAAAGCCCTTTTCTCTGAGATCATCATAAAGATTAAGAGTATTCTTTTTTGTGCCTGCCATGACAACGCATACTTTATCGGTATCGGCATAATTTTCAAGGTCTTCGCAAAGTATACTGAAAGACCCGCCCCAAAGAGAAAGCTGTTTTGCATTGAAGCTGACAAGCTCTCTCAGCGGCAGTTCACAGCTGCCCCTTGTAAAATTATCTATAAGAACAGTATCTCTTTGAGCGGCGGCATGAAGATGTTCCTGCCACTCACCCATAAATTCATCCAGCCCTTTGCAGAGTATACCTTCTTTTTTATAATCCTTGAGGTCATCCGACCATTGAAGAAGTATACTTCTTATTCTTTCTTTAAGAGCTGGCTGTTCCGATACAAATAAAATTTCATTATCTGTAAAATAATCATAAAGCATTGCAGGTGTATCATATATCAGGGAATAATATTTGTCGATAGAAGTAAGTCTTCCGTCATCTCTCAGCCGCTGGGCTTCCTGATATATGATCTCCTTTGATTTGCCGGAATACTTATCCCTGAGAGTACCTGCCTTCTTTTCCATTTTATCTGCAAGTTTCTCAATGCTTTCAAATAAAAGTTCACTTGATGGAGTTATAACAAATCCATCGGTTTTAACTGTTCTTCTTTGAGTTTCAACATCGAATTCGGAGATAGTATCGATTTCGTCACCCCAGAATTCTATACGGTAAGGTACTTTGGCAGACGGCATGAAAAGATCCACGATACCGCCACGAACACAGAACTGACCACTGCCTTCTACCTGTTCACTTCGTACATAGCCGCATGAGGACAGCACAGAGATAAGATGTTCAATAGATATTTCCTCTCCCTCTTTTACCTTTACAGTATTGGCTTTAAGAACATCGGGCGGTAATGTGTACTGCAAAGCACCGTCAATACAGGCAATAACAATATCACATTCATCATTTGAAACAGAATAAAGTGCATCTATACGCTTATGAACAAATTCCCCCGATACGCCTGTGACCTCTCTGAAAGTAAAATCCCTTGCAGGATAATATTTTGCCCTAAGTCCCATTTCGTTTATATCGGAGCAAAGCTTTACAGCCTCACCCTCGTCAGCTGCGATCACAAGTGCCTTCCTTTTAAGACGGCTGCACATCGAGTATATGAAATGTGCCTTATGTATTTCGGCAAGACCGGTTGCCATTACGGGAGTTGCACCTTTCTCAACTGCTTTTTCGAGAGTAATATATTCATCCGTTCTGCTCAGAATATCATCAAGAAATTTCATGTTTTTTCCTTTCTCAATACAATTTTTTAAAGCACTTTAACCGCAAAGGAGAGTATCTCCCTTGCGGTGTTTTTTCAATAAGTAATAATAAGTCAATTATAAAGATTCATAGCCTTGTCAATCTGACCTGAGATGATAAGCTCTGCTGCATCAGCGGCTTTTTCTCCTGTCTCAGAAAGAAGCTTATATTCATCCTCGGTAAATCTTGACAGAACCCAATCAGCGAGGTCTCTGTTTTCAGGCTTATGCCCGATACCGAGTTTGATGCGTGGAAACATATCACTGCCCGAAAGGTAAATGATATTTTTCATTCCGTTGTGTCCGCCGTCACTGCCTTTGCGGCGTATACGCATTTTCCCCACATCAAGCGATATGTCATCAAGTATAATAATGACATTTTCAGGGGGAATCTTATAAAAATTCATAGCCTCAGTTACTGCCTGCCCCGAAAGATTCATATAAGTTGATGGTTTCATCAGTAATACTTTTTGGTTTGCTATGGTGCAGGTAGTGACAAGGGATTTATATTTTATCCTGTCGATTTTTACGTTCAGCTTTTCTGCAAGTATATCTATAGCGATAAATCCTGCATTATGACGAGTATTTTCGTATTGTGTACCGCTGTTTCCGAGTCCGACAACAATATATGAAATGCTGTTTGAAAGTGGTTCTTTTTTCTTGAAAAACATAATTTCCTCTCCGATTATCCCATAAAAGTGATATAATAAAATATTACCGAACTTATACTATAAATTACTGTAATACTGCAAAGTGCTGTTCCGGTTATCTTTCCGGCAATTTTAAGTCCGTTTTTTTCGGTATTTAGTAAAATCTGTACCGTTCTGCCGAAGAAATAAGCTCCGATGACAATAAGCGGTACGGCATAGCGTATATTTTCAGTACATACCTGAGGGAATTTGATACAGAAAATATAATACGAAATAAGTATTACTCCGTAAATTAAACCTAAAAATATCTTATGTACTCCGCTTGTTTTTTTATCAAATATCATAACAAAAACCATAGCAAAAAAAGCGATCATTCCTACTGCTAAAACAGAAAAGAACAGGAATTTGTCCCATCCGGCAACGGCTTTATAAAAATGTACGGTATAAAGTTCATCGAAAGCTGATGTCTTGAAAAGTGCTATAAGGGGGTTATATTCGTTGTAAGCCCCGTCATACATCATGAACTGATCTCCGACATTTTCAAACTGAGTAAAATTGAAATCAAACAGACGTTTCATAACGGGAATATCGCCTATATACTGTTCCGACCTTTCGGAAAGCTCCATGACATAGGTAATTGGAACTTGGTAGAGTGCATAATTGCGTATACCCCACCAAAGACCGAGAGCGGCACAAACCGGAAGAAAAGCGGCATACTGAGGTATATATTTTTTATAGCTTCGCAGTTCGGTAAAGAATACATAAATGAATATGAAAGCGATAGCAGGGGCGACCATCCAGCCCGAAAGCTTTGACATCATGGCACAGCCTACAGATACGGCAATACAGATGATTCTGCCGAAATTACGGCTTTTATACCAGTATAAAGTATTATAAACAGCAGCAAGCATAAATGTAAGACAAAGCATATCATTATTGACGCTGCCCGAAAGAATGAATAAGGTGGGGTTAAAGCATATTATCGCCATCGCACTGCAAAGACCTGTACCGTCAAGTGAAAGTTTACGGAATATCTTATAACAAAGTATCATGCAGCAGCATGAATAAAAGAGAGTAAGTATCTGAACATTTTCCCAGATATTATCAAAAGGAATACCTAAAAGATTCTGTATTCTCACCCACATGGCAGCAATGATATGATGAAGCGGCGGATGATAGAACTGATAAACATTTCTTACATCAAAATCGGGCAGATGAAGATTATATGATAAATAGGCGATATACCCCATATGCCCGTCAAGTTCCTCTGCACTTCCAGCATCATGCTGATGATACCTTACAGTATTGTTCATAATGTATGCAAGTCTTAAAAGAAATCCCAAAGCAAGCATAAGCATTACAAATCGTCCGGTATTAAGATTACGGCTGAAAAACATATATAAGCCTGCCGCAATAACAGATATAATACCTGTCATAAGTATGGTAAGATAAGGTCTCTGACTTTGAGATATAAAATATCCGAAAATAGGGGAGAATATCCCGACAGCAAAGCAAAGTACACCTATAAGCGACACACGGCTTTTTTCGGGAGCTTTTTCTGATATGAACAGTGCGGAATATACCCCAAAAACAGCCATTGTAAGAGCAGGTATTATAAAAGCCAAAGGAGAAAATTCTGTTCCTGTAGTGATAAAGGTACTTAAAAGACATACTGCCGCAGAGGTCAGGAACGGGTGCTTGGTAATACGGGATACAAACTCAAGCAGAAGTGATATTTTATTTTGTTTTTCCATAGGCTTCTGCTCCTTTTCGGTCATTTTGTTTCATGGTAATCCTTTTCGGTATTTACATTCCATATATCATGTTTATCAGTAGAGCCTGATTTGATTGCACGGGCGGCATATATAGCCGTAAGCATGGAGTGATCCATGTTGTTGTAACGGTGCTGACCGTTTCTGCCGATACAGAAAAGATTTTCGTAACCGTCAAGACAATTTATAATTTCATTCATATGGGAGTAGGTATCAAAATAAGCGGGATACGCTTTTTTAACTTTTTCCCTGTGGCTGTCCAGAACATAACCGGCTTTAATTACTCCCATTTCCTCAAGTTCGCTTACAGCCTGTTTTATACATTCATCATCGGACATATTCCAGAAATCGTCTCCCTCACTGCAGAAGAATTCCAGACCTATCCATACGGTATTTTCGGGGTCTTTGACCATATAGGGAGACCAGTTGTTGAATATCTGAATTCTGCCGAGTTTAACTTTTGTTTCTTGAACATATATCCAGCAGTCCGGAACGATATTTCCTAAAGTTTTTATATCAGTTTTATTTTGCAGGTCAAGTCTGTTTACAAGCAGACCTACAGTAACGAAATCCCTGTAGGGCAGACCTTTTGCATAATCTATTATTTCATCATCGGGCTTATCTCCCGACATACTGCATACAAGGTCTTTTACGGGCATAGAGGAAATAAAAATATCGCCGTCAACTTTTTTCTCTCCGTCAGGAGTATCGCATACAACAGATGTTATTTTTCCGTCTTTGCATAATATCTCTTTGACCTTATGGTGTTTAAGTATAACAGCACCATTGTCCTCGGCTTTTTTTGCGGCAGTTTCCCAAAGCTGACCGGGGCCGTATTTAGGATACCAGAATTGTTCTATAAGAGAAGTTTCGACTTCTTTATTTTTCTTTTTACTGCCGAATGCCTTAGAGAACATATCTTTAATGACTGCACGGATAGAAAGTCCCTTAACTCTTTGAGAACCCCAGTCGGCAGAAATATCTCTCGGATGTCTGCCCCAAAGCTTTTCGGTATATCCTTCAAAAAACATACTGTAGAGTTTTTTACCGAAACGGTTTATATAGAAATTCTCAAGGGAATCTTCTTTCTTTTTAAATATAGAAGCTCCGATATAGCTGAAACCTGCCGCCATAGTAGTAAGTAAGCCCATATTTTTAATAGTGGAGGCAGACATTCTGACGGGGTAATCAAAAAATTTCTTATTGTAATAAATTCTTGACACACGGGTTCTCACAAGCATAACAGTGTCATCTTTTTCTGGGTCAGGGCCGCCTTGATTCAAAGGCTTGTCCCTGCCGAGTTTTTTATCATCGAAAGAAGGATGCCCCTGCAAAGGCATAAGGTCGCTCCACCATTTCATGACCTCGTCACTTTTGGAGAAAAAGCGATGACCTCCAATATCCATTCTGTTACCGTTATGCTGCACGGTCTGAGAGATACCTCCGATAGCCTGAGTCTCCTCAAGTATAACTACCTGATATTCATCATTATTATTTTTAAGGAGTTCAACAGCAGCGGTAATACCTGCCGGGCCTGCTCCTATAATTACGATTTTCTTCATAAATAAAATTACCCTTCTGTGTTTTGTGAATCAATTTTATCATCGGTATGGTTATAGAGCAGGAATTTACGGGCGAAGAAGTTCCACATATAAACAAGCACAACAGCAATAAGTTTACCTATTATATAATATTTATCGGCAGGGATAAAGCTGCCGAGTAAATTATTTTTAACGATTATCCCCTCACCGAACAGACCTTCCATAGCGAAAGGAGCAATGATGAGCTGAGTAAGCCCCAGACCGATAATACCTATAACAGCAAAGACGACAAAATCGAGAACTCTGTTTTTAACTTTAGCCTTAGCAAATACCCAAAGATTTGAAACGATATAATTGACGGTCAATCCCGCAACAAATCCGAAAACAGCACAAATATCCTCAGGAAGTCTGAAAATTTCCCTTACAGCGATAAGCACCGCCATATCGACCACAGTAGCTATACCGCCCACAAAAAGACTCCTGAAGAATTGAATAAAAGTATTATTCGTACCCTCTATAAATATTTCCTTAAATTTCATCTTTTAATTCCTTACACCCGAAATTTGGTATAGTACCACAAATGCTATTTTAATCCAAACCTCCCAAAAAGTCAATACTGCAATTTTAGTTTGAAATGTAAAAGGGAAAATAAACAGAAATGCCAAGGTAAAGCCGAATAGCAACAATTTCATATTCCACATTTCAAACTGAAAAAAGCTGTTGTACCGATGGAAAGCACAACAGCCTTTATTTTTATTGAGCATATTAAATTGGAATAACCTATAAACTCCACACTGAATTCATAGTGTCAGTTTTTCTTCTATTTTGTCTGCGGCAGCAGAAGCAGCTTCATTAATAACAGTTTCGATTCTGCCCTCATCGCAGGCTTTTGCATTTGCAGGATCTATCGGCAGACGAGCAAGTATATCAAGTTCGTATTCCTTTGCAGCCTTTTCAAGATTGCTTTCTCCGAAAGGATAATGTTTCTTTCCGCAGTCGGGACATACAAAATAACTCATATTCTCCACTACGCCAAGTATTGGTATATTCATCATGTTTGCCATTTTTACAGCCTTTTCCACTATCATGGATACGAGCTCCTGAGGAGATGTAACAATGATTATACCATCAAGAGGTAATGACTGGAATACGGTAAGTGGTACATCTCCTGTTCCGGGAGGCATATCGACAAACATATAATCGACTTCTCCCCATGCAACATCTGTCCAGAACTGTTTTACAGTTCCGGCAAGTATCGGTCCTCTCCATACTACCGGATCAGTATCATTCTCTAAAAGAAGATTTACCGACATCACACTTATTCCGCTGTGTGTTTTTACGGGTATTATGCCGTAGTCACTTCCCATAGCTCTTTCTTTTATGCCGAATGCTTTTGGTATAGACGGGCCTGTGATATCCGCATCGAGAATTGCTGTACTGTAGCCTTTTCTGCTGAACATTACTGCCATAAGTGAGGTGACTATAGATTTGCCTACTCCGCCTTTGCCGCTTACAATACCAATAACTCTTTTTACAGTGCTTGCATCGTTTACGGGTTCATGCATATCCTTTTGCTGCCCCCCCTCTCTTGATGCACAATTTGCTCCGCACGTTTCACAATTATGTGTACATTCTTCTATTTCTGCCATTTAAAAAACTCCCCTTTAAGATTTCTTTTTGGATTATTGACCTTATTATAATTATTTATGCATCGTCTGATACATCGCTGGTCTCAGGCGATTTTTCTTCTGTTTCAGATTTCGTTTCATCTGTTTTGTCAAGTTCATCAGGCTCACAATCTTCAGTTATTTTTTCTTCCTTTTCGCTTTTGTCCTCAGCCGGTATATCGAGTTCATATCCGCTGAGGAATGTATAAGGTATGCCGTAGCCGAGTGCCGCACCTGCCATATATATAATCTCAGGTCTTGCGGCTAAGTCAAAGGGAAACGGCAGTCCAACTGCAACACTTGCCAAAAGAATATATATTGCTGGAAGATCAAGTATTATAAGTGTAGCAGGAGAAAATCTCTTTACCTGTTTTCCGTCACCTACTCGTGTAGCGTAAAAAAGTATAAGTCCGAACAGTGCAAAAACTGCCGCTGTAAGCAATCTTTTCAGGGAATCCTCCATGCCTGTCGAACTGAATATAAGTCCGATAAAGAAATATGCACATACTACAAATGCTATTATCAGAAATGCTGAAAACGCAAGACCTGTTTTATCCCTTTTCTTTTCCATATCTACTCACCTCAATATCCGTCATTCAAGCTTTTTTGATGACCAGACATATCCAACCCTTTTCTTCAAATTGTTCAGTAACTGTCAGACCTTCGGGCAGTGCAGCCAAAACATCGTCAAGTCTTGTATCTATTATTCCGCTGGTAATATAAATACTGTTTTCATCCATGAATTTCATAATATCGGACGAAAGCATAATTATCGCATCCGCTACTATATTAGCCGTTATTATATTATAAGTACCTTCTGCTTTATCAGCTAAATTGCCCTTTATTCCTGTATATCTGTCCTCGACACCGTTGAGCTTTGCATTTTCCCTTGATGCTTTTACTGCAAGCTCATCAATGTCTATACCGAAAGCACTTTCAGCTCCCAAAAGAAGAGATGCCACAGCCAATATACCGCTTCCGCAGCCTACATCCAATACCTTATCGCCTTTTTTGACATATTTTTCAAGTGCCTGCAAACAAAGTCTTGTTGTTTCATGTGTACCCGTACCGAAAGCAAGACCGGGTTCAAGATTTATTACTATTCTGTTGCCCTTTTCGTAATCATCTCTCCATATCGGTCTGATAAGCAGTTTTTCTCCTACATTTATGGGACAGAAGTATTTTCTCCAGCTTTCAAGACAGCTTTCAACATCGCAGTCATCTATTTTTATTTCATACTCAATGTTTTCTGCCTTGAGCCTTTCGTGTATATATGATATTGCTTCCTCGGGGTTTTCTTCGGGACTTATGTATATATGCACCTTTCCGTGTTCTCTGTCCTGACCGAGAAGTTCTTCGTCTATCATATCAATTTTTGCTATTTCCATAACCTCGTTTTCAAGGTCGGAATAGTCTTCTATATAGATACCATAGGGTACTGTCATCTGAGCAATATCACTTACAGTATCTATCTTTTCTGAGGGTACTGTCAATACGATTTCAGTCCAGTCCATTTGTTGATCCTTTCTTTTTCATGCAGCGGTCTTTCTTTTTCCTGCCGTAATGACCATTTGCCACTGCACTGTTATCATGGTTATTATTGCCCATTGAAATATATACTCCATGCTTTACAGGCGACAGTGTGAATCCTATAACAACACCAAGACAAAGCATGAATCCGGCTAAAAATAAAGCTGTAATTTTTTTCATAATGATCCATCTCCGTTATCTTAAAAGTAAGAATGGCAAAGCAAATCAGAACACCTCTGATTGTTATTGGTTTTCGATGAAGCTTTTGAATGCTTTGTATACCATAGGATGATCAAAGGTGAAGCTTGACATTGGCTCGGTGAGCTTATTTAATATT
>Ga0326511_10002597_pt1 | contig 14622 bp, 11 predicted proteins | sample 0_2496_0518_D_FD_203701 | JGI IMG/M metagenome (GOLD analysis project Ga0326511, IMG submission 203701) | Bovine rumen microbial communities from UC Davis, California, United States - 0_2496_0518 | ecosystem: Host-associated > Mammals > Digestive system > Stomach > Rumen | place: USA... | reverse complement strand
CCGCCAGTTCCGTGACGGCCTCGCCCCGTGCGTTCAACATGTCCGCAAGCACCTGGTAAGGGCGCTCCTCCAGTGGGAAGGCGTCCTGGATGGTGTCGAGAAGATGCTGTTCAAGCGCAGTCATATTCAATGTGAAGTGAGAAGTGAAAAACTGATTGATAATTGATGATTGATAATTGATAATTTCACATCATCCATTATCAATTATCCATTAATCTCCTCGTCGGTCAGGTAGCAAGCGGGGTCCTGTTCCCAGAAGTCGCCGGTCACGGCCTCGGCACGGGTGCGGAAGTTGCCGTTGCAAAGGTTCAGGTAGGCGCACTTGGGGCAGCGTCCCTTCAAAATCGGCTTGCGGTTCTTGAGGCCCGCCATAATCGGGTTGGATTCGTCGCTCCAGATTTCGCCGAAGCTGCGTTCACGCACGTTGCCGAGCGTGATGTACTGCGTGAACTGGTCGGGGTGAACGTTCCCGATGCTGTCGATGTTGCCGAACGCCATGCCGCTGCGGTTGCCACCGTTACGCTGGATAAGTTCCAGCACCTTAGCTGCACGGGCCGGGTCTTCGCGCTTCATGCGCAAATACAAATAGACGGCGTCGGCATGGTTGTCCACCGTCAGGATTTCCTTGTCGATGCCGCGCTTCTTGAAGTCGAGCGTGCGGTCGATAATCAAGTCCATCGCCTTGCGGCTTTCTTCGTGGTTCAAGTCGTTTTCGACCATCGCGGAACCGCGCCCGCTGTAAACCAAGTGATAGAAGCACACGCGGTCAATATTCTCGCTTTCGAGCAAGTCGAAAATCGCGTTCAGGTCCTGCACGTTATAGCGCGTAATCGTAAAGCGGAGTCCCACCTTCTGGCCGGTCGCCACGCAGTTGCGGATACCGCGGAGAGCAAGCCTGTAGGCGCCCTCCTTGCCACGGAACTTGTCGTGCGTCGCTTCGCAGCCGTCCAAGCTGATGCCCACGTAGCCTACGCCCATGTCCTTGAGTTTCTTGGCGACATCTTCGGTGATGCAAGTGCCGTTCGTGCTGATGGTCGGGCGGATTCCCTTGCTTGCCGCATAGTTCGCAAGTTCAAAGAAGTCCGGACGCAAGAGCGGTTCGCCACCGCTGAACAAAAGGACCGGCACGTTGAAAGCGGCCAGCTGGTCAATGAGGGCGATTCCCTCTTCGTGAGAAAGTTCGTTCTGGTACTTGATGGCCTCGGAACGGGCGTAACAATGTACACAGCTCAGGTTACAGGTCTTGGTGCAGTTCCACACCACCACAGGGCCGCGACCGGGTGCCACACCGTTCTTGCATTCGTGGGCGCGCGGTTCGTAACGCAGCTGGTCACCGTAGTTCGGCGTATCCATCAGGAGCTTGGTAATGCTGATCATGGGCACAAATTTAGAAAAATCAATTCCGGAGCACAAAAAAAACGCCCCACCCGAAGTGGAGCGTTTTCAAATCATTAAGGAGTTTTACTTATCAGCAGCGAATTTCTTGGAAGCAGCCTTGACCTTCGGGTCGTTCTGGGCTTCCTTGATCTTCTGCTTGATACCGTCTTCGATGTGCTTCTTGAGCTTTGCGGCGAGGGCGGGGAAACGTTCTTCCAGGGAATCACTAAAAGTTGCCGGCTTCTTAGCAGCGGGGGCGCCAGCCTTGCGCTTGGCGTTCACGGGGCGCTTTTTCTTGGCCGGAGCCTTCTTTTCTTGGGATTTTTCTGTAGATTTCGGTTCCTGAGGCTTGACTTCTTCAGTGGATTTGACTTCTGTTTCTTCTGCCATAATATACCTCTTGGAAAATGATTAATAGACGCGCCCAAAGATAGTAATTTTTGACAAAAATATCAAGTCGGAGCGGTTCTGTTCTCCAGCCAATGCGCAAGGACGGTGATATCGGCGGGGCGAACACCAGGGATACGGCTTGCCTGGCCCAGCGTAAGCGGCTTGTGAGCGTTCAGACGCTGGCGGCTTTCGATACTGATGGCGGTCACCTGCATAAAATCCATATCGGCAGGAAGCTTGACGGATTCCATCTTCTTCTGCTCTACGATTTCCCGTTCCTGGCGGTCGAAGAATCCGGCATAGAGTTCCTGGGCATACATGTACCACTGGTCGCGACGGCACAGCGGCATGCCGGGCAGGGCGACCTTGAAGAACGCCTCGGGGTCGATACCGGGACGGCGGAACACATTGATCCAGCGGGTGCGTTCGGTAGCAAGCGCCTGGCCACCCGGAGCGAGAATCTCGTTCGCCTGTTCGGGCGTGGCAGATTCCTCGACCATGCGGGTCCGGGCGGCGTCCATCAAACCGCAGCGACGCTTCCAATCTTCGTAGTCGCTGTCCGAAATCATCCCGATGTCGTGGGCGCGTTCCTTGAGGCGCATCTCGGCATTGTCGCTGCGCAAGAACAGCCTGTATTCGGCGCGGCTCGTGAACATCCTGTAAGGCTCGTCGAGCAGGATGTTCGACAGGTCGTCCGCCATTACCCCCAGGTAACTGTCGGAACGACCTAAAATAAAGGGGCCCTCCCCCTTTATTTTCAGAGCCGCGTTGATGCCCGCCAAGAGTCCTTGGCCTGCAGCCTCTTCGTAACCGCTCGTACCGCAGACCTGGCCCGCGAAGTAGAGTCCCGGAACCTTCTTGCTTTCGAACGTCGGGTAGAGCTGCGTGGCGTCGACGGAATCGTACTCCACCGCGTAGCCGATCTGCAAGACCTTCGCGCGGGTAAGCCCCGGAATCGTGTGGATGGCCGCAAGCTGGATGTCGGCCGGAAGGCTCGAACTGAAACCATTGATATAGACGCGACCGATGTCCGCCTGTTCCGGTTCAAGGAAAAGCTGATGGCCATCCCGGTCACCGAACCGGTTGATCTTGTCTTCGATACTCGGGCAGTAGCGCGGCCCCTTTCCGTGGATGCGCCCGCTGAACATCGGGCTATCCTTGAAACCGCTCCTCAATATCTCGTGCGTCTTGAGGTTCGTGCGCGTAATCCAGCAAACGCAATCGTTGCGTATAAACTTGTTCGTTTGGTCGCCCCAGAAATAGTCCGCATCGCGGCCAGGGACAGTTTCCGCCAAATGGCGGTCACTCATCGGCCACGGAGCATCGTCGCCGTGCTGCACGTCGCATTCGTTAAAATCGATTGTGTCCGGGTCAAGCCTGCTGGGCGTTCCCGTCTTGAGACGACGCAACGCAATCCCTTCACGGGCAAGGCATTCCGAAAGTTTGTCCGCACTCGGTTCCCCCACGCGCCCGCCGATGCTCGTTTCAAGCCCGGTGAACATCTTGGAAGCAAGGAAGGTCCCGCTCGTAATCACGAGGGAACGCGTCACATACCGATCGCCGTTCAATAGCGTGAGTTCCAGGCGGCCGTCGGGCATGCGTTCGAACGAAGCGAGTTCCCCCTGGATTACAGAGAGTCCGGGAAGGTTCGTAATGACCTCGCGGGCCACCTCACTGTAATACTTCATGTCGCACTGGGCGCGCGGGCCCCATACGGCAGGTCCCTTGCTCATATTGAGCATGCGGAACTGGATTCCCGCCTTATCGGTCAAAAGGCCCATCAGGCCACCGATGGCATCGATGTCGCGGACGATCTGCCCCTTGGCAACACCCCCTACGGCGGGGTTACAGCTCATGCGTCCGATGGCGTTGATATCCATCGTGAGCATAGCGGTCTTTACGCCTAATTTCCAGGCAGCATGGGTCGCCTCGATACCGGCATGGCCGCCACCGATGACGACTACATCGTATTGTGAAAGTATAGATGACAATCTGCGAATTACTTCGTTGCCGGAGCCGGGGCAGCAGCGGGCTTCAACGTATCAACGGTTGCCGGAGCCGGGGGCTCAACCTTCCATTCCACGTTCTTTCCATCGAGGAGTTCGGCGATTTCCCTCTTCAGGTCTTCCTTTTCCTTCTCGAAGGCGGCATACTGCTTGTAGGTGCCATCCGGGTTCACGAGGTAGATCTTCGGAACGTATCCATCGCTGTAGAGTTCACCGAACTGGCGGGATTCATCCCAGACGACCTTCTCGTTATCATCGTAACCGGCGTTATCCGTGAACTTGCGGATGCCCGGCTTGTTGTTGCCACCGCTGAAGACCGTCACGGCAGTGAGGCCCTTCGGCACAAATTCCTTGGCCATTTCCACAACCTGCGGAGCAGCGTGGGCGCAGTGGCCGCAAGTGGCAGAGAAATAAGAAATCAGGAGCGGCTTGCCGGCATAGGCTTCGAGGTTTTCATCCTTCGTCGAAATGCCAGTCACCTTCACCTTGAAGTTCATCTTCACGGGCATACCGTTCGGAAGCGTATCGCCACGCAGACCGGCAACGGCTTCCTTGAGCTTGGCTTCTTCTTCCTGGGCCTTCTTCATGGCTTCTTCGCGGAGGACCTTCATCTTTTCGTTGTAACGTACGCCGACAGCCTTGAGGGTATCTTCGGGCAGGGGCATCACGAAGTTGGAATCGCGTACCTTGGCGGCAGCGTCCTTGATACCGAGCACAAAGTATTCAGCGTCAAATTCAGTCTGGAACTGGGCACCGATATTGATGAGCTGGTTACTGATCTGCATACCCAGGAGGTAAGAGAACTTCTGGTTTTCAGTCGGATTTTCACCCAAGACAACCGGCTGGCCGGTCACAGGGGCTTCGGGTTCAATCGGGAAAGACTTCAAGACGGAGTCCACATAGGCACGGTACTTTTCCTGACTTCCTTCGAAAGAAGCCACGGCAGCGCTATCCGGCTGGGCCTTGCTCATACGGTTACGGGCCTTGATGTTGTAACGGCCGGCAAGTGCGCTCAGAGAATCGACAGGAAGCTGGATCTTGAAGGTCGTATCCTTGTTGGCCTTGACATTGTCAAAGATGGCCTGGATAAGGCAATCCTGGTCAATGTGTTCACCAGACTGAACCGGAACGACTGTAAAGTTCTGGGTTCCAAACTGGGTACCGATCATATAGGCAAACTTCTGATCATCCGTAGAATTGGCACTAATCGCCGCAGGCTTGGAATCTTGCGAATTACAGGCAATCAAGGCGAGCGCGCAGGCTCCTAGCACGATAAACTGAGATTTCATCTTGTACTTCCTTTATTAAAAACTTACGGGTATAAAATAGCAAAAAGAACTTACTTGGAGAAAACCCTGAAACATTCCAGAGTCCTTTCGGCGACCTGTTCGGAGTCTACCGTCGAAAGTTCGATGACCGCCTGGACAGGCGTTACGTTCAAAAGGCGCATCGGGTAAGGCGAAGCCGGGCACATCGCGAGCAGTTCGCGCGGGTCCGGCGGCGGGTATTCCGCAAATGTCACCGCCAACAGGCCCTTGCGCTGTTGCAGCCCCTGTACGCGCATCCGGCCGGCCAAAAGGCTAATTTCCGAGACCTTCATCAACATCTTCGCCGGCGTGGGGACAGGCCCAAAGCGGTCCTCGAGTTCCTGCAAGATACTTTCCACTTCGGCCGTCGAAGCGATACGGGCAATCCTCTGGTAAAGCGAGATGCGGGTCAGGCCGTCCTGGATGTAGTCTTCCGGCAGGTAGGCGTCGACGCCGAGTTCTATCCTCGGCTGGATAGGCTTGTCCGTCGGAGCGCCGCGAAGCTGTTCCACAGCCTCGCGAACCATCCGGATGTACGTTTCGAAGCCGACTTCGGCAATAAAGCCGTGCTGTTCTTCGCCGAGCAGGTTCCCTGCCCCGCGAATGTCCAAATCGCGCATGGCCAGCTGGTAGCCGCTCCCGAGGTCGGTGTACTGCTCCAGCGCTTTTAGGCGGCGCATGGATTCCGCCGAGATTTCCCCATGGGCAGGCACGACGAGGTAGGCCTTCGCCAAAACGTCACTGCGGCCGACGCGACCGCGCATCTGGTACAGCTGGCTGATGCCAAAATGGTGCGCGTTCATGATGATAATCGTATTCGCGTTCGGCACGTCGAGGCCCGATTCGATAATGCTCGTACTCACCAGCACGTCGAAATCCTTAGCGAGGAAGGCATTCATCACGCGTTCCAGTTCGCGGTCTTCCATCTGGCCGTGGGCCACGGCGACGCGGGCGTTGGGCACCCAGCTTTCCACATCTTCGGCGAGCATATTGATACTCTGGACGCGGTCGTTCACGATAAAGACCTGGCCCCCACGGGAAAGTTCGTCTTCTACCGCGGCCGCGAGCACGACATCGTCGCGCTTGAGAAGCTTTGTCTCTACGGGCAGGCGGTTCATCGGGGGCGTATTGATGAGCGAGATGTCGCGGACGCCCGTCATGCTCAGCTGTAGCGAGCGCGGGATGGGCGTGGCGCTCATGCTGATGGTATCTACCGCCAGGCGGAACTCGCGCAGTTTTTCTTTCTGCTTCACACCGAATTTCTGCTCTTCGTCGATAATGAGCAGGCCCAAATCCTTGAACTGGTTCTTTTCGCTCAGCAGGGCGTGAGTCCCGATGACGATGTCCACCTTCCCTTCGCTCACCTGCTTGAAGACTTCCTTCTTTTCCTTGGGAGTCTTGTAACGGTTCACGAGCGCGATATTCACGGGGAACGAAGCAAAACGTTCCTTGAAGTTTTCGTAATGCTGGGCGGCCAGAATCGTTGTCGGCACCAAGATGGCCACCTGCTTTTTGGCACTCACGCACTTGAAGGCCGCACGCATGGCAACTTCCGTCTTGCCAAAGCCCACGTCACCGCATACCAGGCGGTCCATCGGGCGGCGGGCTTCCATATCGCGCATGATATCGGCGGTTGCCTTCACCTGGTCCGGAGTCGGTTCGTACTCGAAGGCCTCATCGAATTCCTGCTGCATCTTGTAGTTCGGCGGGAAACCGAACCCTTCCACCAACTCGCGCTTGGCGTACAGCTCCACGAGTTCCCTCGCGATCTGCACCACCTTTTTCTTGATGCGCTTCTTGAGGTTTTCCCAGTTCTTGCCACCGAGCTTGTCGAGCACGGGAATCTTGTCTTCGGAAGGATTCAGGCGGTCAATTTTCTGCAGGTCCGAAACGGGGAACTTGAGACGGTCCCCGCCCGCATATTCCAGCAAGGCGCAGTCCACCATACCGCCGTTGACGTTCACACGTACCAGCCCGAGGTAACGGCCTACACCGTGATCTTCGTGGGCGACGTAATCACCGCGGGAAAGCGATTCTACCATCAGCGCGCTCGCCACCGAGCCCGCAATTTGGCGCTTGCGATGCTTATTCGCATGCCTGTTGAAAATGCGCGTCTCCGTCAAGAAGGCGATATTGTCGTCTTCCAGCCAGAAGCCTTCCGTCAGGTTCCCGACAAAATAATCCTCGACCGGCAGGTATTCAAAAACGTGGCGCAAACGCGAAAGCGCGCCAGGAGTCGGGGCCACTACGTAAACGCGCCCGCCCAACGCGGCAAAATCTTCAATCTGCTTCGCGACGGCATCCGTCCCCGTACTCGAGAAATCCTGCGGCCTGAGGGTCACGTTCATCCAACCGTTCGCATCGGCTGTCGCCCCCGTCATATCCAGGCTCGCGCGCCCCGGGAACAGCCTCGAAAGTTCCCCCATGTTCCACCAGATCTTGGACGGGGCCGCATCACCGGAGGTCGCGCCGCCCAAATTGTCGTAGGCATCGCCATAGGCCAAAAACAGCTTCGACGCCTTTTCCGAAAGCTCCGATAGATTCTCGAAAACAAGCGAACAATCCGGCAGGTAGTCGAGCAGCGAGCAAGAAAGGTTCTGGTAATCGGAACGCTTCCACCAGAGCCCCGCCAAATCACCGCCCATCTTGGCCGTCTGTTCCACCGGAAGGCAGAATTCGCCCATGGGGTAAATATTCACGCGGTCCATCTTCTCGATCGAACGCTGCGTAAAGATGTCGAACGTGCGGATGGATTCCACCTCGTCGCCATAGAACTCGATACGGATCGGATGGGTATAGAGGAAGCAGTTGATGTCAACGATACAGCCACGGATGGAGAATTCCCCGACACCGCTCACCATGGGCTGTTCGTTAAAGCCGTGATCCAGGAGCCACGGTCGAAGCGAAGCGGGGTCAAATACATCCCCCACCTTGACCATCCGGAACTGTTTCTGCACGGTTCCCGGTTCCGGGAGTTTCATCAAAAGGGCATCCAGGGGGCAGACCGCAATGCGGACGTTCCCGCGGTCGGCCGCCCGTTCAAAAAACTTGAGGCGTTCTTCCAGGACCCCTTCGAACGGGACCTTCTGCTCGTACGGTTTTAAGCCGATGGAAGGGTAAAAAAGGACGTTTTCTTCGCCGACCAGCCCCTGGAGGTTTTCAATCCAGGCCTCGGCGCTCTTGTAATCCTTCGCCACGACAAGAATATTTTCGGGAGTATCGAAAAAGCGACCCGCCACCATCATCGAGGCCATCGGTATCGACGCGCCACAGACATGGAGGGGCTCCTTCCCCACGTTCGCAAACGCCGACAACGAGCCGGAGAGCGAATCCCGGAGAAATTCTTGCAAAGTTTCCATATGGAGTAAAGATAGAATATAGCGCGAATTTAGCGCGGCGCACAAGATGGCAGGGGCAAAATAAAAAACCGGCTCCGAGTTATCGGAACCGGTCTTTCACTGAGCTACGAAGGGCTCGAACCTTCGACCCACGCCTTAAAAGGGCGTTGCTCTACCAACTGAGCTAGTAGCCCGAGCGACCCAAATATACCAAACTTGGCTCCTTTTGTAAAGGCATATTACACTTTTTTGTCTTTTCTTTTGTAAATTATGGGCTATGAATTTTACAGGGAAATTGTCAGCCCTCATTGCCGTAGCTTTGCTCGCTCCAGCAAACGCTTTGGCGTTCTTCGATCATGGCGACGCCGGCCAGGAAGTTTTTTCCTTTATGCGTACATTCGACAGCCCGCGTAACGCCGCCCTCGAAAAATCCGCAGCGGCAAATCCGAGTACCGACCCTTCCATTACGCAGTTGAACCCGGCAGCACTCAAGCTCCCCGAAGGAACCGACCGTATTGCCTCCATGCACTGGCAGACCGGCGAATTCGCCGACAACCAGGGGACTATTTCGTACACGACGCACTTCAATACCCTCCTTTACCAGATTAGCTACAACTGGCTCGACTACGGGACCATCGAAGGCTATGACGAATTCGGAGAATCCACCGGCGTAGACTACGAGCCGTTCAGCCAGCTCGTTACGGCGACAGTCGCCTTCCCATTAAAGCATTTCCAATTCGGTACGACCATCAAGTTCGCAAGCGACCGTCTCGCCGAAGAAGAAGGCGACCGCACCGCTTTTGGACTCGCGTTCGACTGGGGTATCGCCTGGCAGTCCGCCAGCAAGATTTTCGGTCTCGCCTTGACCGCCCGTGACATGGGCTGCATCTTACGCGACTACGTGGACGACGACGAAAACGACCATTACCCCATGTCGCAAGTCATCTCCGTCGCCGGCTATTTCCGCCCGCAGAGCGTCCGCCGCCTGACGTTGTACGTCGACAACGACTTTCCTCGGTTCGCCGAGGCGACCCTCAATCTCGGTGCCGAATACGCCCTGGGCAGCTATTTTTCCATCCGCGCCGGTTTTACACGCGCCTGGCTGGACCTCGTCCGCGACTTCAAGGAACTGGCCTCGTCGGACAGCCGTCCTAGCGAATCGAACGAAGCACGCATGTTGAGCGGCGGCCTCGGCTATTCCAGCAGCCTGTTCTCGCTGGACTACTCGTTTTCTTACCTGGCCCAAGGCCTCGGATTCGAACACCGTATTGGCCTCCGCGTAGGCTTCTAATGAAACAATTCGACGTCATCGTCTGGAGCGACCGCGACAAAGGCGATGCTCCTTCGCCCCCATTTACGGACCCGGCCCTCGGGTGGTTCTTCGGGAACGACATCAACGAAAACCTTGAAAAGAGCGAAGCCGAATGGATTGTGTTCGCGCACGAATCCGTACAGATTGACAGGCCGTTCCTGAACGAGCTGGCCCAGTCCATCGAATGCTTCCCGATGGTCGACGCTTTTGCACCGCGGGTCGCTACGGGCAAAGGCAATTCTTTTTGGGCGGGTTACCTGCTGAACGGCCGCAAAGGCCTTTCGATGATTCCGGACGATGCGAAGCTACGCTACGTGGCCGCTCCCTGCCCCTACGTTGCCGCCTTTTCGAGACGGATCGTTCGGCTCACAGGCGGTTTTGACCGCGACCTGTCCATCCGCATGGCGCTCCTGGACTTTTCGTTCCGCATGCTCCACGCCGGCGGGAAGATGTTCAGCATTCCCTACCTGTGCACCGCCACAAACCACCCGGACGAAACCTTCTTGGCCACAGCAAAGCAGAACTCCGCCGAGCTTGCAATTACTTTGTTCAAAACGTTCGGTTTCTTCGCGACCTTCCCGTTCATGGCAACGCATCTCGGCTCCATCGCCCCCCTATGGAAAAATCGTCGTAAGATTTGCGAAAAGCGCAATTCAGCCATTTTACTTAGCAAACTAAAACCCGAATACACCAAGGAAATATCCCAATAGGCGTTTTTGCTATATTCAAGATATGGCCAAGGTCTGTATTGTACTAGCGACTTACAACGGTGAAAAGTATCTCCCGCAGATGCTCGATTCGCTGTGCGCGCAGACAAGACCTGCCGACCTCATTATCGCCGTTGACGACGGTTCAAACGATTCGACCGTTCAGACCTTGCAGTCCTACGCGGCAAAGCTTCCGCTCCAGATCAAGGCGCTCCCGCAAAATACGGGGCACCGGAAGGCTTTCGCCTGCGCTTTGGAGATGGCCGCACCGCAGCTTGGCGATGACGACCTCGTCGCACTTGCCGACCAAGACGACATATGGCTTCCGCAGAAACTTGAAATTCTCGAAAAGGCCTTGAGCAGGAATAATCCGAGTAATGGCGGGACTATGCCGAGCATGGCTTACGGCGATGCGCAGATTATCGATTCGAACGGTGCCACAATTGCGGAATCGTGGATGAAGACGGAACGCCTGCTCCCCCAGCTGCCCATCAAGAGCCAGCTGACTGGATTCACAAACGTCACCGGCTGCCTCATGATCTTCAAGGCAAGCCTATTCCCGAGTATACTCCCGATTCCCGAAGGAGTTCCCGTACACGACCAGTGGATTACCCTGTGCGCCTCCGTACAGGGCGGCTACACCTTTATCGACGAAGCGGTCATCCAGCACCGCATCCACGGCGGCAACGCCATCGGAAAAGCGGAAGGGCACGCCTGGACCGAAAAGCTCAAAACCAACCTGCAGTGGGCCAAGGCCGTTCGCCATTCCAAGCTGTATGCGCAACTGGCTGCCGGAGAAAAAAAGTTCCTCGACCGCTTTATCGCCTACCTCGAAGCGCGCTTCAGCAAAAAGTTTTCTCTCGGCTACCTCCCGTGGCTCCTCAAGAATTCCAAGTCCATCAACCCGCATGTACACGGAGCTTTAGGCCACCTCGCCCGAAGCTTCTTCGGTACCGTGGGAATCCCTGTCGCCACCCGTTTTTTGGGGAAAAGATGATGAAACGAATCTTCTCGACACTCCTCCTGTGTTCCCTGGCCGCCTTCGCCCGTAACGCTGGCGACCCTACGGAAACGCACTTCTCTTTCGCGGATACCGCCAAGGACTACCAGCTGAACATCCGTGCGCAGCTCGTCGACTCCGTCGCCATGACGAACCTCACGAACGCGCCGACGCACTACGACAACTCGATGTCCGTCCGTCTTTTCCTCGACGGGCAGTTCACCTCGGCGCTCTGGTTCGACGCCCGCGTCAAGATCAGCACCGACTATACAAACCGCGACATCGCCTTCAACTACTATACGCCTATCGAAGGCATCCCGTTCAACAAGCAGAGCGAAAACAAGCGCACCTGGGACCTCTTTGCTGCGAACGTGAACTACCAGCTGAAACCCGTAAGGCTCATGGCCGGTTTTGACTACCTGGAATGGGGCCCCGCGAGACACAACCACGTTATCTTGCGCGGCGAACGCAACATCTACCGCCCGTGGCAAGACAGCAGCAGCCGTATCTTTGACCCAGCGCCCACGCCGTATTTCGGCTACCAGTTCGCCATTGGCCCCGTAACGTACACGCAATACGCCGCAAAGTTGTTCGAAAAGAAAAACGCGGGCAAGTACATGCATGCGCACAGGCTTGACTTCGCCTTGCCCAAGAACATCACGCTCGGCCTTTCGGAAACTTCTATCTACGGGACTACTACCGAGCCCGCCGGCACAAACCTCAACGAAGACGGCGACAGCACCGGGCGCGAATTCGAATGGGCCTACGTCATCCCGTTCATCCCCTACGTATTCCAGGAGCACCTGCAAGGCGACCAGGACAACATCTCGCTCGCCTTCGACGTGAGCGTCAAGACAATCCCGCACTGGGAATTCTACGGCGAACTCCTGTGGGACGACATGAAATCGCCTACATCCATGTTCGATGACAGCTGGTGGGGCAACAAGTGGGCCACCTCCGTAGGTATCGCCCGCGATAGCCTCCGTTTTGCAAACGCCCTTTGGGAAGGCTTCGTCGAATACACGCGCGTGGAACCCTGGGTATACACGCACCACAAGGGCGGCGGCTATTCGTACCGCAGCTATGCGCAGAGCCTCGGAACAGACCTGGGCCCGAACAGCCAGGAAATCCATGCCGAACTCAGTTCGACCTTCGCTTTCGTCAAGGCATCGCTCTGGGCAGGCGCTATCGCCAAGGATACCGCGTTCGGCGGAAACATCACCGATATACACGGTCCCGAAGATTCGACAGGCAAGAAGTTCCTGAACGACAAGACGACGTTAAAATACCGCGAACTGGGCGGGTCCATCGGCATAAGCCCGTGGAGCTGGATGAGCTTCCGCACCGGATACACGAGATTCTTCGGCGATTACGAAGGCTTCCGCGCTACGGCGACAGGCAGCCTGCAATGGTAACAGATTAAAACAGGGCTTTCAATTCGTCCTCGCTCGTTGCGGCGAGGGCTTTCTTTTTCCAGTCGGGATCAAGCAAGTTCTTCGCGACGCCGGCAATAGCGATCGTGTGCGCGGTTGCCGACTCCGCAGGAGAAAGCAAGACGCAAAGGAACTGGCCCAGCTCATCGCCCCGAGTCTTGATGCCCGAGAAACCGTGCGGGCAAACGGAGAAAGACATAAGCGGTTTGGGAAGGCCGAGGATTCTCGCATGAGGGAGCAACAGGCCCTGCCCCATGTAGATTCCCTGATTCACACGATCCTTAAGACTATTCCATACCGCGAGGGCATCGAACGAATAACCAGCATGGACAAGCGCATCGTAAGCAAGCCCGAGCGCACGGGCAAATGTTTCCGGCTGAGAGCAGTAGCGAACATGGCACGGGACAAGACTCATGTGTACCGTATCGCCTACGAGAGCGCCTTTTCTATGAATTCGATGGCTTCGGGTTCGGTCGCCTTCACAATCTTCTTGAATTCGCCGAGCAACGCAAGAAGCTGCTTTTTACCGGGCTCGATGTACTTTTCAAACTTCTGGATACCCTTGACCCTGCTGAGGAAGCAGTAGGCACCGAGAGCCTGCATCAAGCGCTGCAAGCTGGCTTGGATAAAGCTGTCCCACGCGTCTTCCTTGGTATAGGCCTGAACGCGCTTGTTCTGCATGCGCCAGTATTCAAAGAAGTCCTTAATCATTTCAACCGGCAAGGAGACATACGGATCCCACAGGAGGCTCGCGATATCGTAGAAAGCGGACCCACGGCGGGCACCCTGGAAATCAACAAAGGCGATTTCGGAATTCGGGCGGACCATGATGTTCTGGCTCTGGAAGTCGCGGTGCATCAGCACCTTGGGTTGAGCATCTACAGCCACGGCCAGGAGCGAGAAGCAATTGCGCACGCTCTGCGGAATTTCCTTGATACCCTTGAGGCCTTTCAGGTAATTTTCGGTAAAGTAATCCGTTTCCCACTTGAGGGCAGCAAAATCGAAGCGCCTAATCCATAGTTCCGTATGGGAACTGAATATGGACTGGCTAGCCTCCTGCCACTTGACAAGGGCGTCGATGACCGTCGGGTAGATGATGCGTTCGTTGCCGGAACGCACTCCTTCACTTACGGGAGAAACTTCATCCAGAAGGTTGCGCTTACCCAAATCTTCTTGCAACACCTGGCACGCCGTCTCGTCGACAGCGTAGACCTGCGGCACCGGCAAGCCGTAGTTCCTGAAAGTCTTGGAATAATCCACAAAGTGGCGGAAATCGTCGTTGACTTCGGCACAGACCTGCAGAACGCAGGAACGCTTTTCTTCGGAAATACGGAAATACTGGCGTCCCGAGCCCGCACCCGCAATCGGGGAAACGGTAAAATTCTCGGTAAAACCGCGGGAAAGCAGATTGCCTTTGATAACAGGAGAGATTTGCAAGGATTCGATACTCATGTTTAGGAATATAGTAATTAAGAGTTACTAGTTAATAGTTACTAGTTACTAGAATAGGGCACCTACGGTGCAGTTACTAGCTATTAGTTAATAGTTACGCCCTACGAGAACTTGATGCGCGGGTCAACAAGCGTATAGAGGATATCGCTGAAAAGGCGGCCCACCATCGCCATGAGGCTGCTCAGGAAGATGATTCCCATGACCACGTTGTAGTCGCGGTTCACCATGGAGTTGTAATAGAGCAGGCCCATGCCGTCAATATCGAAGACCTTCTCGATGAGGAGCGCCCCCGCAAACATG
>Ga0326511_10002596_pt1 | contig 14622 bp, 15 predicted proteins | sample 0_2496_0518_D_FD_203701 | JGI IMG/M metagenome (GOLD analysis project Ga0326511, IMG submission 203701) | Bovine rumen microbial communities from UC Davis, California, United States - 0_2496_0518 | ecosystem: Host-associated > Mammals > Digestive system > Stomach > Rumen | place: USA... | reverse complement strand
GTACTATTGATAAACATGATATTATCCTTAATAAATTAAAGGTCAGCTCTGAGGGTAAAGAAGAAGATATTGATAGCGTAATTAAGAAGATAGAAGAGGTAGCTAACAAGGGGGATATGCACATTATCAATGAGCTTAAGTAAATAGTGGTATAATCATAAGCAGTTGCTCACCCTGAGGGGTTAATACAAAATCATGTCTATGAGGGCAACTAATCTGGCGAAAGATGGGGTAAACGCCCCGTTATCGCCTCCATAAAGTAAAGTGTTTAATACAGGAAAGGACACATAGCTATGAAAACTAGCAAAACTCCAAAGTCAACATTAAAAGAAGCTTTTGCACTTTGGGAAAACAAAAAGGGTGATAATGTCTACTATACAGGTAAGACCTCAGAAGAGGATAGCATCCGCTTGGTAGCATTTATAAATAAAGATAAGAAAAACCCAAAGCAACCAGATATACAGGTTTATGAGCAAGTAGAAAAGGGCAAAGAAAAGCCACAAGTTGCATCTTTGTGGCAAAATGAAAGCAAAGCTGGAAAGGTTTATTATAGTGGTACATCCAATGAAAATGAAAAGCTAGTTGCTTTCATCAATGATGATACACAGGATGGTAAGTATCCTAGTATCCGTGTCTATTATTCTAATGATGAAAAATAATTACATAGTAATTGATTTTATAGAAACTCCTATTTACAAAAAGAAAAAGCGAAAGCTTTGTGTTAAAATATAAAAGCTAAGCAGTATAAAGTAGAGCATCCACCAGTTGGATGCTTTATTTTATGTTAAAATGGTTATGGAGTTTGTAATTAAACTCTAAAGGATGTGTGTTGTCCTTTTCCTTGCTTAACAGCCCTTATGCAGGGCTGTTTCTTGTTATGCTATAATATGTTTAAGCTTGAGTTCTTTAGTAAAATTTGGCAAATAAGCAAAAAACACCTACACTAACTCCCATCTCCAAACTTATTAGATGACCTCGTCTCTCCTAAAATAAAAATGTTTGTGGTTAAATAAAATACCCTGTATCACAGCTCACAGGGTATTTTTTCAGGCGACAGTAAACGTCTATTAGTATATTAGCATAAATAACTCTTGGATACGAGGATCGTTAATTATCATTTGCTCAATGTTAATAATGGTTTCACGGTATTTAATAACCAAGTCCTGAGCAGAGACAACACCAAAGTTACCTTTGGTGGTTTCTAGTATGCTCTCTTCCTCCTCACCCTCAGATGTATTAGAGCCAGTTGAGCCAATAGTGCCATTACTAGAGCTATTGTTGGAAGTTGTACCATTTGTTTTACTCCAGCTAGCATCATCAGCATATTGTACAGTGTCTATACCAGTATTAGCTATTCCTAGTGAGTCTTGTGGTGTTTTTGAGTTAACAGCTTTACCATATTCACTATTAGTGGTGCTATCAGTACCAGTTTCTGAGGTGGTTGTTTGGTTGGTCTGGCTACCACTGGAGCTATCGTTTTTATTACGGTCTATAGTTTTTCTATAGTCCACATTGTAAATAGGGTTGTAGTCTTGATCAGCAGAGTAAAACAGTTGATTATACTTTGGCATAATTTCTTTTAGGGCTGTTTCCAGCTCAAATAGCCACCTACCAAAGGTCTCCTGTCCAATTTCACGGAAGCGGTAATAGTTTAAGATTTTATCATTAAGCTCTTGTCTAGTTGGGATAGCATAAGCTGTTCCATATTCTCGGACAATAGTGCTATTTGTCTCATAGAGTGGGTAGGTACTCATAGCTAAATCTATCTCAGCTTTAGCTTGCTCATTGTGTAAGAGGTTATCTAGTACCTCTGTATATCTTGCTGTTATTATCATTACTCAGACTCCTGTACATCTTCTTTAAGTATTTCTTTATACTCTGGTATCTGGTTAAAGTTACGACGCTCAACAGAGATATTAGTGCCAAAGATACGGTTAATTTGCTTACAAGCTTCTTTGCGTACCTTAAGCATTACATCCTCTGATGCTTTTACTTGCTCATTGTTAGCCTCAACCTCATTAGTTACCATACGCTCTCTTTTATCCATGTTAGCATTATTGATACCTAGATCTGTAAACACTTCATTAAGTACCATATGCTTTTGTACTTGTAAATCTGGAAAGACCATAGGTGGGTTAAGGTCTAGTGTGGTTATCATATCCTTATCAAATGAGTTGTCTGCATAAATGACAGGCTCATTATCTTTACGCTGGTTGATAGCGTTTTTAAGGCTTAAGCGTTGCTTATCTGTACATCTAACTAGTATAGGACTCTTTTGGGCTTCTATGTTAATGTCTATCGCTCTGTCAATATTACTGAGCTTATAGCTGTAATAGCGTATAGTAGGGAAAGTTGGCAACATTAAATCATTGTTACGGATAACATAACAGTTTTCACCATTGATAAGTTGTCCTCCAGAGTAAACATAGTTAGGTGCAACAGGGTATACTTTTGTAGGATCACCATAACAGTTAATACTGGACTCCTGACCGAAGCCAGCAACCATTTCACCCATAACAGGGTCTTTATAAAAGATGCACTTGCCACTAGTAAATAGGTATTTTTCTATCCACCTATCATCCATATTATTAGGCAAATCTTTCCACTCAAACAATGCTCTAGCTATCAGCATGAGCTTGTAGTAATAGTAGCTAAATGTCATATTATTAGCCATTTGTGCTACAGACTTGTAGCTCAGTATTTGGTAACTATCTTTATCTACATCCATTTTATACTATCCCATTATTTACACTATAGTTGAGGAAGTTAGCTGGATTCCTCCAGAAAGTAACACCCTCATTATAGGCTCTTTTTATTCTGTTTAGCTCATCATTAGGTATATCACCTGTAATGTTAGCATCAATAGTTTTGGTGTACCACCAGTTTTGTCTATGGGCTTTATTTGGTACTTTCACTCTACATGTTTTATATCCGTAAAGATCAAAGAAGTCATCTAGAATGCGGGCATATTCTGCTTTTATACTCATTCTTATAAAGTAAAACTTGTTCATATCATTACAGGTGGTAATGTCTCCAGCGTTGGTGTTTCCACCAGCTGTCGGTGGTAATATACTATGCTCATATTGTTGTTTAAGTATGTTACCTACTCCAGCTAAACCACCAGCTATCATGCCAACACCAGCGGTAGCACCTAGACCAGTAGCTATCGCTCCAACACCACCAATAATACTCGCTATAGAGCCAACAGCACCAATATTTAAGTTTACAGCATTTTGGGTTAGCCAGTTAGTGTACTGATCATTTACCCAGCCACATGTAGGATATTTTCCACCAACTAGACCCTCCTGTTGGTATCGTGTCACACCCTTATAGTCTTTAGGGGCAATTTTAATAGAGCATCCACAGGTGGGTATGCCCTCAACCTCAAATACACAGTTAGAAGTGCTAAACTCTTCATATTTATACACATTAGAGCTACCGTTATTGTTATCTACCACCAGACAGTTATACGGATATGTTAGGAGCTTCCTATTACGAGGTATATAGCCATTGAGAGTGGTTTGTTTTGTTATTGTTACATCATATGTTACTGGGTTATTCATACCTCTCCACCAGTTCTCATTAGATGAGTCTGTTGATGTATTTAGTGGTAGGGTAGGCTTGTCTGTTACTAATGCTCTCGGTACTACATATACATTAGTAATGGCTGTACCCTCGCCAGCTTTGTCATACTGTTGTGTAAGCCAAACTAGATCTAAGACACTCTCTACATAAAAAGTAGTACCAGCATTGTACACACCACCAAAGTTAGTAGCAGCCTGACCACTTTGTCCAGTACCGTCATCTTTATAGTTATAGTGCCTAGTAGTTTGGATAATATAACCCAAGCCACTTAGTGTATTGTCTCTAGTAAAACCGTTAGATATATACTCACCATACTCAACATCCTCTGGTACGGTATTATTACCAGCTGTGTCATCATTAGTATGCTCACGCTCCACAAAGCTCGCCTTAATATCTATATCAAACATCCATGTCTGTAATGGGTCTACCTCAAATTCTACATCTGTGTAGCCATCATTTACATAGGTCATATTTTTGATAAATGCATAAAACCACTTATTAGAGTAGGCGGTGTTCTGCCACATAATGTAATTATATTGTCTGACAGTATCCAGTTGGTCTGGACACCTAAATGTCCTTGTCTCACTTTGATAGCTAACATTGGTATAAGTTTTACCAACATTATTGGCAAAATAACTATGTTGGCTGGTGGCATTAGCGAAATAGAGCGTGTTCTTCATGTCATCCTCTAGTGGTACGCTCAGTAGATATACTTGTGATATGTTTTTAGCCATATATGTCCTTATGTTTATAATATCATAACATACCCACAGGGTGTGGATAACCCTGTGGATAATCGTGAGTATATGAGAATTATACTGTGTTGTTGATTCTACGCCAAAGTATATATGGAGAGTTTGCTGACCTGAAGGTTGATATAGCACTAGTTGTTGTATTCGTACTATCAGCACCTAGTGATGACCATTGTGCAACTATTACACCTCTCGTATCACTGCTACTAGACTGCGTAATATCAATGCTAAGTATATAGTATGCTTCTGGATTTAGAACCGTACTGTCGCTTTCAATATAAGCAGGCATATTGTAATGACCTATTGGAAGACCAGTCAACTTAGTCACTAACGCTGTTTTTCCAATCGTATTAGATAGAGTACCATATCCAGTAACCACCCAACTTTCTGTAGCAGATGCGTAGGCAGTAAAGGTTGTATTACCACTGTCGGTATTCTCAACTCTTAATACATAGCGGTTTTCAGTCTTTTCAAAGGTTACAACTGCGCCCGCGGTCAGTTGGGGAATAATGGCGGTAATATCAGAGTATAGCTGGGGATAATCTGTTGAATCAACACCTCTCCATCTTGCTACTATTCTTGAACCCTCTGGAAGTCCTTCAAATGCTTGTAATAAAGTAATAGTGGAACGGAGGTTCTTCGTAAACTCTACTAAGCCACTAAGATTAGAGCCGAGTTTATTGTAGTTGGCAATGGTTTCATTTACCCCACTATACTCATAGTTCGTCTTTATAACATAGCCATCACTTTCAAATGTGAATATGTCATTTGGAGCTGTACAAGAGTAATAAGTAACCATCTCTGCCCCAGTTTCTTTCATGTACATAAAAGACCTATGCCATGATCTGACCCAAGTAGCACGATCGGTAATGAAGTTACATACTGCAAAGTCCGGCATAAGAGCATAATAAAATCCTCTATTACCGTCCTCATTTACACCATGATGTGGTGCTATAAGTACGTTTACTTTACCCATCTCTGTGCAATAAGCATCCTCTACTGGTCTCTCTATATCACCACAACTAAGAATGGCAACATTTCTATGCTTTATTAGAGTAACTAGACTGAAGTCATTTAGATTTACACCTTGAGTTGTGTAGCCCTCTGTGTACCTAGTGTAATATCCTTCTGCAATAGAAGGTGATGTGTTATAGAAAGTCATTGTGATGTCATTATCACTATCAATGGTAACAACACTTCCTTCAGTTGGTACAACTGGTGCAATTCCATTAGCAGTTAACAAATTATACTGGTTGTCATAAACACTCTCATTGTCTAGTATTTGACTAGAGTGGTTAGCATAATCTGGCTTCATACCAATATAGAAAGTTGCACTACTACAATCATATGTATTTATAATGTTCTGAATATTTCCAGCATGGTCATTATGGAAGTGAGTGATGATAACATAGTCAAAGGCTGTTATATTGAGTGAGTCCAAACCTGTCTTAATATTTGCCCACTCCTCTGCTTTACCAGTATCTATAAGGACTGTTTTGGATGGAGTCTTTACAACAAATGTAGCACTAGACTTAGATAGACAATATAGCTGTACCTTTTCTGGGCTAACACTTATCTCACCATCACTTTCAACTGAAATACCATTACCAATCTTAACAATACCAGCTGTACTTCTGGTGGCTGGCTCTAGAGCAATCTCTCGTAGCATTTCCTCTAGAGTGCCATCATCTGCCATCTCTTCCAGCTTGTTGTTAATCTCATCTTGAACATCTAGGTTGTCAAAATAGTCATGCACATAATCATGCAACTCTGTAAACTTTTCAATATACTCATTTACAGTATTGGCTGTAGTATCAGAAAAGCTGTTAAGTGCATTTCCTAATTCTATCATCTTCGCCCACATCCTAGAGACTTGCTGTAAAACAGTACCAGACTCTTTATCATAAAAAGCTGGCTGTAGACCAGTTTCTACCCACGGTGGTAACAATTCAATAAATATATTTTGCATATTTTATTCCTTTTAAATAAGGTGGTGGCTTAGTACCACCACCTTAATTATATATTACTTAGTATGCTTTAAGCACCACTAGGCAACAGTAATTACAATGTTGCCAGTAACAGAGGCAATAGTAACTTTACCATTAGTGTAAGCACCAGCAACAGCTGAGCCACCCATAGTAACAGTTACGGTATCACTAGCACTTACACCCTTAAGAGTGGTGGCATAGCGGCTACCCTCTGGTACTGAGGTACGCTTGTTAGAGCTGGTTACTCCAGTCTTGAGCGTGTAGGTAACAGTATAGGAGTCAGCAATATCACCATCAGAGTTCTGGTCTGATGCGATAACAAAGGCAACAGCGTTACAAAGGATGCTGTAGCCAATAGTCTGCCAGACATGGAGGATGTGGTTACGATAGAGACCGAGACCGTTTTCAAATTCACGGAAAGTGAAGAGGTCATCATAAACTTGGAAGAAGTTACGGTCAACCAAGAGAGCAACCATACCATCAATAGGGAAAGCGTCTATGATTTCTTTTTGAGTATCGTTGAACTCAACCACAGATTTATTGAAAGCCGAGGCAAGCACATCTATATTAGTAGTAACATCCGTTGGGTTATCTACAATTAAGATTTGCTCATCTTTACGGCTAAAGGTGACAATAGCTTTGTTATCAGTACTCTGAGCTGTGAGGTAAGCATTGTTATTACTGTTTGGAAATGCCATATCACCAGATACGGTCTTAACAGCCTTAATAAAGGCTTCAGCATTTGTTTTGCTTGCACTTGGATCAGCAACAGCGACAACCTTAAGAGCATTGTTGTTATAAGCATCAGCAATAATTTGCTTCATGAGGATATACTCATCAAGCTCAGCTGAGTTGCGGATAGTGGTAAATAGGTTTTCAAGATACTCAGCAACACCCTCATAGCTCTTAAAGGCTTTAGCCAAAGCTTCTGGGCTGTCGGTCAAGACATAGCTGTCTTGGCGGTTCATACGGTGGAAAACAACCTTAGTATCTGGCAAGTTACGCTGTAAGAGACCAGCACCAGTTTGATCAAAGGTCTGAGCCTTGATAAAGTTGTTGTATACTTCCTCTACCGTGTCACCAAAGGTCTTTTTACCTTTTTTAAACTTGCCAAGAGGGTTTTCCCAGCTCTTCTTAATGAGCATAGGGGCAAAAATCATATTTGCCAAAGTGTTGATAAATTCATTGTAAACAACAGCGTTGTTTAGATCAGTAATAGCTGAGCCGACTTCTTCAATGTTGGAGCGTGTCGCTTCAGGCACACGATCCTGATAAGCTTGTGAAGCATTATCACGGATGGTGTTTAACAGTTCAATAGCATCCATACTATATTCCTTATGTTAATGTTTAATAAAGTTCCCTTTGTTGTCAAAGAGGTTCTCAAACTTGCGACGCTCAACTGTTTCCTGTTTCAGACCAGTTTGCTCTTCAGCTTGTTTGGCTGGAGTGGTCTCAGTGCCAAGCTGTGTGAATAATTTCATGTTAGCTTGTCTGATGGCTTCCATTTCTTTTGTATCAGCTTCATGCTGGCTTGTCAAGTTAGCATTAGCATCAAAAACCTCAGATACTCCATCTTGTAGCTCAGCTAGACCAGCCCTCATTTCCTCGGCTGTTTCTAGTTGCCCAAGCTCTTGTACTTTGGTTAAAAAGGTTTCTTTGTCCATATTATTTTCCTTGATTATTATGTTTATAGTATAGCATAAAGCTCTAGCGTAACTTCCTAGCGTATAGCACCCATGGAAAGTTTTTCTGTACTTTCTTGGTAGGAGTTGGTGGTGTTACTCCATGATATTTGACCCAGTTATGACCATATCCCCGTATGATGGTGGTGTCATTTACAAATACACCATCCCAATAGTGTATACGGTTGCTTAGATCGTAGTTACCACTTGGTCTCTGTACAAAGTAACCGCCCCGACCTCTACCTAAGCATGAGTGGACATGATCGCCCGTTACATAACCATAAGTGCCTGTCCTATAGCATAATTGACCCTGTGTGACAGTTTGACCAACACTGGTATATGGTGGACTGTTATCATGCATAAACATAAGGGTCATATAATCCAAAGTACCATCAGCAAAATGTACTGGGTTAGTACTCTCCCATATAACAGCATTACCACCAACTGTACCTGTGTGATAAGATATTACTCTCATAGTACACGGTGCATAAAGTGGAGCTCGTGTAATAACAGAAATACCGTTATATCCAACAAAGTCTAGGTTATAAGTACCAGCATGTGAATAGTCTCCATCTTCATCTTGTGTCATATAGAGATATGGCATTGGAAAAAGGGCAACCTCATAACCATCTTGAGCTACTAGTCTTTGTCCAGCTATCATCCTAGCAACCTGTTTACAATGGACTGTATAGTATTATAGTTATAACCAGCCTGTTTTAGTCTTAGCTTCCTTACAGTGCCATTACCCCATTTACCTTGCACAACCTCCCTAGCTATCTCAATGTCAGACTTACGCTTAGAGCTTTTGCGGTTCACTATCTTGTTAACTAAGTTTTGAATGGTACTGTAATTATATCCAGCTTTAGTTAGTCTGTTCTTACGGTCATCACCATTACCCCATTTGCCAGCTATAACTTCCTTAGCTATCTCCTCATTGGATTTTTTAGATGTTGGTTTTGTAGTACCCCAAGCTTTGTATCTAAATGCTCCTAAAAAGTTGCCTAGGGAGTAGTTAATAGCATTTACTCTGGTTGACCCCTGATTTTCACCCTGTAATAATACTAATTGACCTTTTCTTACAATAGACCTAACAATACCAACATGACCATCACCGTATCTGCCGCCAAAAATGCACCAGTCTCCAACTTTAAGGCTATTTTTGTCCGTAATAAGGTCAAACTCTTTACCAGCATTAGTAACTCTAGACATATTCCAACAGTCTTTAGCACTACCATTACCACCAGCTTTAGTAATAATAGGTCTACCAATTTGATTTACCCAAAAATAATCAGCATAATCCCAACACTGAAATGGTTGATCCTTTGGGTATCTATCCATATCATAGCTTTTGCCTAATGTCTCATTTAGAAATTGATTTGCTGTTGACCATTTAGCCATTAATATCTCCTTGCTTCTTTAAAGCTTTAAGTGCTTCTTTGATACTCTTTGGTATTGGTAGACCAGCTAACCCCACATTTTCAATAATACTCAAGCCCTCATTAGCTACAAAATAATAGATAACTAGTGTTCTAATAGCACCAGACTCTCCTGTCACTCTATCTATCAATACGGCTAGTGCTACTACAACTAGTACCCCAACTTTTTTAAGAATACCTCTAAAGCCAACTGCACTAGAGAGCTGTTTAAGTACAAACGCTTTAATAATACCAGACACATAATCTAAAGCTATCGCAACTAGTAGGCATTGCATAGCAACATCAAAGCCACCCAAGAGGTAAACAAGTCCTGTGCCAATTCCAGCCAGAATGCTACATAATAATTCTTTCATGCTTTTATTATACAATAAGCGTTATTTTCTGAAGCACAAAATAAGCCCTCTCGTAATGGGCTTATTTTGCATGAAAACTTAACCAAAGGCGGGCTTTAGTTAAATTTAATATCAATCTGGTTTTGAGATACAATGGCTTTCACCATATACAACTATTTTAGCACAAGTGTATATAAATAAATACCCCATAATGGGGTATTTTAATAGAGGAAAGATTACACTTATAATATATCATCTGTGGATAGTAAAGTCTATCACTTGTTTAAAGTCTGTACCACAGAGATCAGTTGCATAAAATATATTACCCTCTCTAAATGTTTTAAAAACATCATTCAGCTTGGGGTTAGGGAAGTCCGTGTTATAAATATCTCTTTGCCAGTATGGAGACGGCTTAACCTGATCCGTAAACACTATGGAGTCATCCTTAATCTCACCATCATATGGTTTAATAAACCAACAGTAAAGCCCTGTATCATTATCCTCTAAGTAAGAGCAAACAAATTTAAAGTCCTGATACATAAATATAAAAGAGAAGCGGGAAGTATAGCTTTTAAGAGATTTAGGTAATTGTGGCTGGGGGTCACTTTGCCATGAGCCTGTGTTAAGCATTTCTTTATGTTTACCAATAGCTAGGTTAGTGCCTGTACTCTTACAATGCTCAATTGCAAGTGTGACATATACAGGGTTTCCGTTTTCATCTTCACCAGCTGGTAGCTTAGTAGTCTTAATATCGCCTTGTTTCATGGTAGATACCAGCTTATGCAAGCCCCACTCATTGATATAAGGGCATACTCTAGAGATAGTGTTACCCACCATCCACAACCTAGTAGTGTACCGTTTGCGGTCCACTGTGGACCATAAATTAACGAGCTTGTCTGGCTCACTCCCGATATAAGGACCTCTGGCAAAAAATTCCTCATAAATAATATCATCTACATCTAGGTAACTAGCACCAGCATAATGTTGCTCACCATTGAGAGACATAACATAGCCTATTTTTTCACCCCTAACAGTTTTATTGTTATCAAAATCATAACTGGCAAAAAATAACTGTTTACGGTACATCACAATACAGTTGTATCTACCCTCAGTAATAGTGGCAACATCTACATCTGCAAAGTATTGCTCTATTTTTTCTGGTTTTATTTCCTCTGACCATCTTCTAAGTAGAATAAACCGCCTATGAGTTTTAACATATTTAACAACAGCTTTCTTATGCTTTACTTGGTAGCTCTTACCATCCGAGCGAGAGCCATATATTAGATTATATAAACATCCCTTACTATCAAGAGTATCTATATTGTAATGCGTTTTCTTTTTGTTAGACATGTTTAAACTTTGCCCTTTCTGTAGACTCATCTGTTATTAGTTGTGCATAGTCTAGTGACTTTCCTAGCTTATATGTTGTTGGTATCATGCAGATACCTGACTTATCTGTCACATAATAATCATTACCTAAGTAGTCTGTGATGGTTACAGGCATCTGGTCATCATTATATGCTAATGTTAACTTATTAGTGTGTTCAAAATCAAATACAAGGTCATTCCTAAACTCATCTAAAGATTTTAGGCACTTGGCACCACCAGATTTAGGTACACCAGACACGGTGACATGAATGTCACCATCTACCACATAAGCATACTTTTTAGCCCCTTGTGTTATAAACTGATCATAAGTAACGCTTCTACCTTTACCTGTTTCACACTCAAACACCCCTAATAAGTGTTTGTTGCCTTTCATGTCTGCTGGTGCAAACCTATCAAAATCTATGTTACGCTCTTTGCATACTTGCTGTATCTTTGCTACAACAGATTTGTTGTAGCTATCAAAAACACTTTTATTATATCCCTGACAGACCTTGCAACTATCAGTATCACAATATACAGTATACTCATCAAGATCCAACACTCTTCTGAGTAAGTTATCTCTCGCATAAGCGGTACACCAAACACCCCATGCAAAATTTAAAAAACCTCTCTTCTTGTCCTTAAATAATTTAGTCATTATTTCACTATCTGTTAGTGGCTTTTCCACCCACTCATCAAAGTTAACAAAGTTAACATCAGCTCTAATGGTGTTTGTTACAGTCATCCCATAGAGGGAGTTGTAGGCGGCTTTTTCCCTAGCGTATTCTAACTCTTTACCCTCTACATTTTTGAGCTTGGTTTTTAGCACATATTTATCTAAGATGAAATTTACATACTCAATGGGCAAATAATTATAAACAGACTTATACGCTGTAACTATCTCATATGACTCATAACTATATGCATCTAGGTAAAACTTAAGGTCTACATCTGTACAAGTAATAGTGACCTCTTTGGCTGATATTACTCTACCGTTATCATAATTGGGTTTACCTTTGATCTCTATACATTTAGAAGCAGAGATAAAGTTATTGTAATACTTACTCCTAATGTTTTTGATCTTTACGGTAATAAGATATGCAAAGCATGGTAACATGTCCTCTACACGTTTAATGTAACACTTAGTAAACTTAGTACTAGGAAACTTACAAGACACTAAAACATAAGGGTATGCACTTGTCTCATCATATGAGTCTATGTTGTCTAGTACATCATCTGTATATATGTAATTAGCATGAGTATATCCACCAGCAAAAGCATCTACCAGCATGTTATAAACAACTGGGTCTGTGTTAATTTGCTTTCCTACCTTATACACATATGACATATTACTAAGTACTATCCGCTGTAGCTGTTTCCTTACTTTACCTGTACTAGTAATGGGCAACTTGTCTACACGCTTATAGGTTTCCAGCTCGGTTTTGATGTACCAGTATGTGACTAGACAGTCAAACTCACAATAGCCCATCTCTTTATCTGTTAATGGTGTCGCTGGAGTTCTTATTTTAGAGTAATCAAGATCTCCAACTTTTTTCTGTACAGGTAACTGGTAAACCTCTGGTAATTTCTCTAGCTTTAAGTTAGATAGCATTAAGCTACATCTAAACTCTATATTATAGTCCTCTAAGAAGCATCTCATCAGCTTTCTAGACTTACGGCTCATCACAGACTTAACTCTAATGACTGACCAAAAATGTTGAAACTCAAAAGCCAAGTTATGTATAAAAACTATCTTTTTAGTATTATCATTTTGCTCTAGTAGATCCAAAAACTGTTTAAACTCATCCCAAGTACGCCCATAATAAACAGTATCATTGATAGAAAATTGCCATATGTACATACATGACTGTTTAATACAGTTTTCCTGTTGCTCATCTGTAAGTTTTGGGTAATCTCTTGCAGATATAACCTTACCATCTAGTATCAGGTATGATGTGGTCTCAATATCAAATGTATATATAGTGTTGTCTATCTTTTTTGATATACCCAAAATATCCACATCATGCCCTTTGTAATCTTTCCAGTACCTCATCTTATCTTACAAATTTATTATACAAATACTCTGCTTGGTTTCGCATGTACTCATTGTTTATTTCTACATAATTGTTTAGTAAGTCTACCCAACTTGTAACACTATAACTATTTTTTCTAGCAACTTGCACCAGTTGGTAAAACTCACTTGGTCCTATCTGCTCCACTATATCCACCTGTTGATACTTTATTACCTCATCAAACATATCAACATCTTTATCTGTAAGCTCTCTACCTGTCTCCTCCTCCAAAGTCTGTTTTAGCTTTTCTCTAGAATTCTTGATACCGACATTTGAAAATGTCTTACTAGATAGTGCCTTGATTAGTTTCTTGTTGATCAGTCTCTGTTGGGTTTTTGGTATCTTACCCTTAGCTAGTTGGATGATGTGTCTTTTTGCCTTTCTTGTACTCTTTCTACCTCTTACCTTTACACCTTTCTTCTTGGAAGTCTTAAGGCTTAAATATGGGTTACTTTGTACAAATCTAACCAGCTCCTGAGTAGCATTGGTATTAAAGTTTCCAGCTTTCTCTAGTGACCTTAACCTCCTATTAGCTTTATCTATCTTTAATAACAAATCTCTTTCTGGGCTTTTACCTCTAGCTCTACCTGAAGCTGACTTTTTTCTGGGCATGACAGCATCCTTTTATTTTTTAGTTTAGTGATATATTGTCAATTTTGCGATAGCATTTGTTATCTATCTTTATATAACATCCTCTATGCTCTATTTTCTTATACAAGTTGAAGTCTGCAAGTGTCTGACAGTCAACTTTAAACTTAAAACGCTTATATATGTAATTATAAATCATGACAAAGTTCTTTTGTCTTAATTTATTAAAGTTGTTAAGGTGCAACTGAGAGCTAAAGAAAAATGTGTACTCTTTTCCGTTGTTAAACTCTGTAAATGTGTATGGTGATAAGCTAAGATCTTTAGCTACTCCATTTCTAGTTAAGCCACTTGTTGCCATCTTGTTTACCTCTCGTTAGTATTTTATTGAACAAATTTTTTATTATTAGTTTGTATCTAAGCATCTTCCTCCTCTCCGCAAAGTTCAGTAATGGTATATTCTTCACCATCTTTAAGACCTAGACCCATATTGAAAGTAATTGTGTTTCTGTATATATCATCAAGGGAGTTTTCGTCATAATTGTATTTTAATTTCCCTGCATCATTCACATCTGCCCATGCCCTGATAATATCTCGTATTTCTTTGTCATCAATAAGTGGCTCTGTTGGCTGGTAGTCCCCCCATTCCTCGTTAAGTTCGGCAAGAGAGTTGACATTTGGTTCATAAGTCTTCCACTTAAGCAAGTCTTCCGTTCGAGCGTTTTTGAACACTATTTTTTCGAGTTCTACAATCTTCCCTGTCCGCTTGTTTCTAAGCTTCATTTATTCCACCTCTCCTGCTTGCATTTCCATTTTCTGTTG
>Ga0326511_10002595_pt1 | contig 14626 bp, 1 predicted proteins | sample 0_2496_0518_D_FD_203701 | JGI IMG/M metagenome (GOLD analysis project Ga0326511, IMG submission 203701) | Bovine rumen microbial communities from UC Davis, California, United States - 0_2496_0518 | ecosystem: Host-associated > Mammals > Digestive system > Stomach > Rumen | place: USA: California... | reverse complement strand
CTTCATCTAATATAATCGAATAAATTCGATTATTTTGGTTAAACTTACATTATTCAATGTAAGTAAAATAAATTAATTAATTTATTTGTTAAGACTTTTGAATAATATTGAATTTTTATTATATTTTTTTCATTAAAAAAAATATTATTATCTGAAACTAATAATTATATTTTAAAAAGATTTTAAAGGTTATCAAATTAATATAATGCCAAATTTAATAATACTTTTCCTTATGGATATCTTAACTAATAAACATGAATTTATAGCAAATGAGACAACCTTTGATTCATGATCACCGAAATAATCCCTAAGTGATATTATTTTCAATTTTATTGATTATTATAAACTTAGCACTTTTTCTTAATTATTTTTTTTCGCTTTTTCTGTCTTTTAAGAATACGCGTATTTTCAAAATTAATTTTTGAATCATAAATTATCCATTATTCTTGTTTTGGCTTGACAATATCTTCTTCTTATAATTTATTACTCTTATTTCTTGTTTATCATTATTTAGTATAAATCTTTCATTATAATCTTTAATCTTTCTATAAAATATTGTGTCCATATATTCCTTAACGTTAATCTTTTTCATTTAATTTTCTAAGACAAAACCATTTTAATCTCTTTTTCATAAACATTATGAACTTTATCGGCATTAATTAATTTTCATTTCCTGAACCTTCAGCAATTAAAAAGGCAGATCTTCTATTTGATCTCCAATTCCCTCTAAATCAATAATTTAAGCATCTATCTGTATAATAACCTCCTTCAGTAGCTGTAATTTCATCCTTTCTTGGTTTAAAATTATCAAGATAATTTTTAAATTCCATAATTTTATTTTCTTTCTATTAAATCAACCAAATCTCCATAATATTCAGAAGAAAATTTTATATTAATGTATGGAACATTTCTTTTTATTTTATCAAAAATATAATATAGGTAATATCAACTTTATAATAATAAATCTTGCATAGAATAAATTATATATAATAAACAATAAATCTAGACTAACTATATTAGTTTACTTACTTAAAAAATCACAACTAATTTTATAAATTTTTGTATTTCTTCTTTTAAATTCTTTTATTCTATCAAATTCTTTGTTTAATCTTTTGGTATATTCATAGAATGGAAATTAGGTGTCTTTATCATTAAAATTTTATGAAAATGCTTTGCTATTTCATTTACTAAAACTATTATTGAAAAATTTCATTCTTCATTTAATACTTTCAAATATTTATTCTATGAAAGACGATTTTTTTCAACATTTTTTTTAACAGATAAAACTTTTTCTTCTAACGTTTTAAAATCATTTTGAATATTAAAAGAAGGAATAATAATATTACAAAAGACATCAAAGAATTTTATTAAATTTAACAAAAAATTAAAAAAAGAACAAGGAAATAAAAAGGAGAAGTTAAATATGTAGAAATATTAATTAAAGTATTAAATATAACAAGAAAAATAAATAATCAAATATTTAATTATATCAAAAGTGTTTTATTTTCTCCAACTTCTTTTTTCGATAGAATTGGAAAATTAATTTCTATTTTTAGTAATTGTTTGGAATAAATAATTCGCAAGACATTCAAACTATTAAAATTGTCTATATTTCCCAAACGCCATGACTAAATTTGTTTTTATTTTTATTAATAGTATTTGAGCTCTTCCATTTAAGCAATAATATTCATCGAAGGAATCTTTGAAATTTTTAAATGGCTATTCTATTTTTTCCTGATTTTTTCATCGCTTTAGGAAAATCATTTTGTTGATTTAGCAAAATCATTTTTTAATTAAACCATTGTTTTCATTAGCTTAGCGAAAAGTCATTGATTTTCTATATATATGATTACTTTTATATAAAAAGAATTTTAATTTTTTTGAATTTTTTTTTTCTTAAAATAATATGGGGATTGGGGATTGATCAAGATTTACATTTCGACATTCAAAACTTAGAATCCCCAAACCGATAGTCTAAACTTGTTAATTTTAAAAAATAAAAAATTATTATTTTTTTAATTTTATATCTTTAAAATAAATTATTTTTTGACATATAATTCCAAAAAATAAAAATAAAATATATGAATTTTAGAAACCTTGTTTTATTTTTCTTTTTAGTGATATTTTTGATTTCACCTATTGGAATCCTTTGTGAACTTGAATCAAATTTTAAAGAAATAGAGCCTGGAGGAAAGTTTGGAAATAATAAAAAGAGAAAATTAGCTGATAGTAATTATATCACAGTCAAATATTATACAAAGACAGAATATACCGCATTTGGCACGAATAGATATGGAATAGATCATATTATCAGTGAAGGTCAAACATACAGTAAGACTGATTCCTTCACTATTCAGGCAAACAATTCAATAGAAATTCATTTTGCATCTCCGGTGAATAGATTGAATCTTTTTTTTTCAATTGACACTGATCCAAATGTAGTAAATATAATTTCTATTGATTTTTCTAAATTTGATTCATCATTAGTAACAAATATGGGATATATGCTTTATGGTTGTAATCAATTAAATTCAGTTGATTTCTCTAATTTCAAAACATCATTAGTAACAAATATGGGGTATATGCTTTATGGCTGTAATAAATTAAAATCAGTTGATTTATCTAGTTTTGATACATCATCAGTTACAAATATGCAAGAAATGTTTTACGCTAATGAACAATTAGAATCACTTAATTTGTCTAATTTTAATACAAAATCAGTTAGGACAATGTATCGAATGTTTTTTGGTTGCGAACTTTTAAAATCATTCGATATATCAAATTTTGATACATCGTTAGTAACAAATATGGCTGGAATGTTTTATAATTGTAAAAAATTAGAATCACTTGATATATCAAATTTTAATACCTCATCTGTTACAAATACTCAAACGATGTTTGATGGTCTTGACTCAATAAATTATATAAACCTTACTAATATAATAGATAATAACCAATTGAAAACTGCACTTTCTCAATTCTTAAATAATAATACTAATCATAATGTAATTATATGCCAAAGCCAAACAATTATAGATAATACAAATTCTGTTTCAACATGCGAATATAACAATTATATAATAGCTCAATATTACTTACAAACTACTTACGAAAAATTTCAAAATGATTATAGAAGTGAAACGAGTTATATAATTTTTAATAATACAATAATTAAAATTACAGATTCCTTTACTATTCCAGTAAACAATTCAATAGAAATCCATTTTTCGTCACCTGTAAAAAACATGCATAGTTTTTTTTCTCGTGCATATGATAACAATTTAGAAAAATTAATTTCACTAGATTTTAATAACTTTGATTCAACATTAATAGAAAATACTTCATATATGTTTTACCGTTGTAATCAATTACAATCAATTGATATACAAAAATTTAATACTTCGTTAGTAAAAACAATGGAATATATGTTCTATGATTGTAATAAATTAATATCTCTTGATTTATCTAATTTTGATACTTCATTAGTAACAAATATGGATAGAATGTTTATGAATTGTAATAACTTAGGATCAATTAATTTATCAAATTTTAATACATCATTAGTGGAAAACATGCAATATATTTTTTCGGATTGCAATGATTTAAAATCATTAAATTTGTCAAAATTTAATACTTCATTAGTTACAAATATGAATGGAATGTTTTCTAATTGTAAAAGCTTAGAATCTCTTGATATATCTAATTTTAATACATCAAAAGCCACAGATATCAGTGAAATGTTTTATGGTTGTAAACAAATAAAATCACTTAATTTATCTAACTTTGATACTTCATTAGTTATAGATATGAATTCAATATTTTATGGTTGTGAACAATTAAAATCACTTGATCTATCTAATATTAAGACATCATTAGTAAAAAATATGTATCAAATGTTTTATGGTTGTGGACAATTAGAATCACTAAATTTATCTAATTTTGATACTTCATTAGTAACAAATATGAATGGAATGTTTTATGGTTGTAATCAATTAAAATCCCTTGATTTATCAAATTTTAAAACATCATTAGTTAATAATATGGCATTAATGTTCTATGGTTGTAATGAATTAAAATCACTTGATATATCTAAATTTGATACATCATCAGTTAAAGATATGCAAAGAATGTTTTATGATTGTAATCAATTAGAGTCAATTAATATATCAAATTTTAATATAACCTCACTTACTAATATGGATAGGATGTTTTATGCTTGTGAAAATTTAAAATCAATAGATTTATCAAATTTTGATACATCATTAGTTACAGATATGACTGGATTATTTTATAACTGTAAACAATTAGAATCACTTGATATATCTAATTTTAATACTTCTTCAGCTGGATATATACAAAACATGTTTAATAATTGTACAAAATTAGAATTTCTTGATTTATCTAACTTTAATGCTTCAATAGTTTCAAATTCAGAAGGGATGTTTGATGGGCTCAACTCAATAAATTTTATAAATCTTACTAATGTAATAGATGGTAAAAACCAATTGAAATCTGCACTTTCTCAATTCTTAAATGATAATATTAATCATAATGTAATTATTTGCCAAAGCCAAACAATTATAAATAATACAAATTCATTTTTAGCATGCGACTATAATAATTATATAATAGTTCAATATGGTTCAGAAACTACATATGAAAAATTTCAAAATGATTATAGAAGTGAAATAAGTTATATAATTAGTGACAATAAAATATATAAAAATACTGATTCATTCACTATTCCTGCAAATCATTCGATAGAAATTTATTTTTCATCATCTCCAAAAAGCTTGAACAATCTTTTTTCTACTGAATATGATAAAAATTCAGAAAATATTATTTCAGTAGATTTATCTCATTTTGATTCATCTTTAGTAGCAAACACTGGTTATATGTTTTATGGTTGTAAAAAATTAGAATCAATAGATTTTTCTAATTTTGATACATCTTTAGTAGAAAACATGACTAATATGTTTTATGAATGTAATAATTTAAAATCACTTGATTTATCAAAATTTAATACATCTTTAGTGAAAGATATGCAATATATGTTTTATGAATGTAATAATTTAAAATCCCTTGATTTAACAAAATTTGATACTTCATTAGTTCAAGATATGCAAAGTATGTTTTATAATTGTGAGCAATTAGAATCAATTAATTTATCTAATTTTAAAACAACTTTGGTTCAAGATATGAATAGAATGTTTTATAATTGTAAAAAATTAAAATCATTGGATTTATCCAAATTTGATACATCATTAGTTACAGATATGTATTCAATGTTTTATGGTTGTGAACTATTAGAATCACTTGATTTATTAAAATTTAATACATCATTAGTCAAAAATATTTTCTATATGTTTTATAATTGTGCAGAATTAAAATCAGTAGATTTATCTAATTTTGATACTTCATCAGTTACAAATATGGTTTCAATGTTTTATAATTGCAAGAAATTACAATCACTAGATTTATCAACATTTAATACATCTTTAATTAATGATATGCAAGGATTATTTTATAATTGTACAGAATTAAAATCATTGAATTTATCTAATTTTGATACATCTTTAGTTACAAATATGGATAGTATGTTTTATAATTGTGAAAATTTGCAATCATTAGTTATATCAAATTTTAATACTTCATTTGTTCATGATATGCAAAAAATGTTCTATAATTGCAATCAATTAGTTTCAATTAATTTAACAAATTTTGATAAATCATTAGTTACAAATATGGATAGTATGTTTTATAATTGTAATCATTTACAATCTATTAATTTATCTAATTTCGATACATCATCAACTAGTTATATGCAAAATATGTTTTATAATTGTTCACAATTGGAATCACTTGATATATCTAATTTTAATACCTCACTAATTAAAAATGCATCAATGATGTTTTATGGACTCGACTCAATAGATTATATAAATATATCTAATGTAAAAGATAATAACCAATTTACATCTGCACTTTCTCATTTATTAAATAATAATACTAATCATAATATAATTATATGCCAAAGCCAAAAATTTATAAATAATACAAATGCAATTATAGCATGTGATTATAATAATTATATAATAGCTCAATATGGCTTAGAAACTACATATGAAAAATTTCAAAATGATTATAGAAATGAAATAAGTTATATAATCAATGAAAATAAAATATTTAAAATTACTGATCCTTTCACTATTCAGGCAAACAATTCAATAGAAATTCATTTTGATTCACCTCCAAAAAGCTTGAGCAATCTTTTTTCTGCGGAACACGATAACAATACAGAAAATATAATTTCAGTTGATTTATCTCATTTTAATTCATCTTTAATAGAAAGTACTAATTATATGTTTTATGGTTGTGAACAATTAGAATCAATAGATTTTACTAATTTTGATACATCTTTAGTACAAAGCACTGTATATATGTTTTATGGATGTAAAAATTTAACATCACTTAATTTATCAAATTTTAATACTTCTTTAGTTAATGATATGCAAAATATGTTTTATGGTTGTGAAAAACTAAAATCACTTAATTTATCAAATTTTAATACATCATTAGTTCGAGATATGCTAAATATATTTTATGGTTGTGAACAATTAGAATCAATAGATTTATCGAGTTTTGATACTTCTTCAGTTTTATATATGAGCTTTATGTTTTATAATTGTAAACAATTAGAATCAATAAATTTATCTAACTTTAATACATCATTAGTTAAAGATATGGAATATATGTTTTATAATTGTTCAAAATTACAATCATTGGATTTATCTAATTTTGAAACATCATCACTTACAAATATGGATAGTATGTTTTATAATTGTGAAAATTTAAACTCAATAATTTTATCAAGTTTTAATACCTCATTAGTCGCGGATATGCAAAGAATGTTTTATAATTGTAATAAATTAGAATCAATTGATTTATCTAATTTTAATACATCATTAGTTCAATTTATGAATGAAACATTTTATAATTGTACGCATTTAGTTTCACTTAATATATCTAATTTTAATACGAAATTAGTTAGATATACAGAAATGATGTTTGATGGGCTCAACTCAATAAAATATATAAATCTATCTAATGCAAAAGCAAAAGATAATGACCCATTGAAATCTGCGCTTTCTCAATTTTTAAATAATAATTCTGATCAAGATGTAATTATATGCCAGAGAGAACAAATTATAAATAATACAAATGCTGTTAGCACATGTCAATATAATAATTATATAATAGCTCAATATGGCTTAGAAACTACATATGAAAAATTTCAAAATGATTATAGAAATGACGTAAGATATTTAATTTATGAAAATAAAATTGTTAAAATTACTGATTCTTTCACTATCCAGGCAAACAATTCAATAGAAATTCATTTTGATTTGCCTGCTGAAAACTTGAATAATCTTTTTTCTGCGGAACACGATAACAATACAGAAAATATAATTTCAGTTAATTTTTCATATTTTGATTCATTATTATTAGATAACACTTCTTATATGTTTTATGGTTGTAAACAATTAGAATCAATAGATTTCTCCAATTTTAATACTTGTTTTGTTCAAGATATGGAAAGTATGTTTTCTAATTGTACAACATTAAAATCAATAGATTTTTCCAATTTTGACACTTCTTCAGTTATAAATATGCAAAATATGTTTAATGGCTGTGAACAATTAGAATTATTTAATTTATCATATTTTAATACATCATCAGTTACAAATATGTCTGGAATGTTTATGGATTGTCAACAATTAGAATCAGTAGATTTATCAAAATTTAATACAACATCAGTTAAAGATATGCAAAGTATGTTTTATAATTGTAAAAAATTACAATCACTTGATTTATCTAATTTCAATACATCATCAGAAGAAAATATGAATCAAATGTTTTATGGTTGTGAAAATTTAGAAACACTTGATTTATCAAATTTTGATACATCATTAGTTACTGATATACATGAAATGTTTTATAATTGTACCCAATTAGTATCACTTGATATATCTAATTTTAATACGTCAAAAGTTGTAAATTCTCAAAAAATGTTTGATGGGCTAAATTCTATAAATTTCATAATACTATCTAATGTAATAGATGATAGTAACCAATTGAAAACTGCACTATCTCAATTCTTAAATGATAATACTAATCATAATGTAATTATATGTCAAAGCCAAACAATTATAAATAATACGAATGCAATCATAACATGTGAATATAATAATTATATAATAGCTAAATATGATTTAGAAACTGTATATGAAAATTTTAATTTTGGTTATAAAGCCAAAACAAGTTATATTATTAATGAAAATAAAATATTCAAAATTACTGATCCAATCACTATTAAGGCTAATAACTCAATAGAATTTCATTTTTCATCGCCTGAAACTAGCTTATTTGGTTTTTTCGATACTTTTAGAGATCCAAAATCAGAAAATGTAGTTTCTGTTGATTTATCTCATTTTGATTCATCATTACTAGAAAATACAGGAGAAATGTTTTATGGTCTTAGTCGATTGACATCCGTTGAATTATCAAAATTTAATATATCATTAGTCACAAATATGAATTATATGTTTTGTAATTGTCAACAATTAGAATCAATAAATTTATCATATTTTGATAATTCTTTAGTTACTGATATGAGCGGAATGTTTTTAAATTGTACAAAATTAAAATCACTTGATTTATCAAATTTTAAAACTTCTGAAATAAGAAATATGGCAAATATGTTTAAAAATTGTAAAATGTTACAATCACTGGATTTATCAAATTTTAATACATCAAATGCCTGGTTAATGAATGAAATGTTTTATGGTTGTGAAAATTTAGAATCACTTAATTTATCAAATTTTGATACAACAAGAGTTACAAATATGTATGCAATGTTTTATGATTGTAAACAATTAAAATCACTTGATTTAACAAAATTTAATACATTAAGAATCATGGAAATGAATCAAATGTTTTATGGTTGTGAAAATTTAACATCACTTGATTTATCAAATTTTGATACATCAAGTGTTACAATTATGGATGAAATGTTTTATGGTTGTAAACAATTAAAATCAATTGATATAACAAAATTTAATACATCATTAATTAAAAATCTGAATAGATTTTTTTACGGTTGCGAACAATTAGAATCTATTAATATATCTAATTTTAATACATCATTAGTTGAAAATATGACTCAAATGTTTTATGGTTGTGAAAATTTAAAATCACTTAATTTATCAAATTTTGATACATCAAGAGTTACAAATATGGAAGAAATGTTTTTTAATTGTACGCAATTAGGAACACTAGAGGTATCTAAATTTAATACATCATTAGTTACATTAATGGATGGAATATTTTATGGTTGTAGTAATTTACAATCCCTTAATATATCCAATTTTAATACATCATTAGTTACTGGAATGCAAAACATGTTTTCTAATTGTAATAAATTACAATCATTAAATTTATCCAATTTTAATACATCATTAGTTACTGATATGCATGACATGTTTTCTAATTGTAATCAATTAAAATTATTAAATTTATCTCAATTTATTACATCATTAGTTACAAATACGGATAGAATATTTTATGGTTGTTCACAATTAGAATCACTTGATTTATCTAATTTGGATTTATTATCAGTTAAAAGTTTTCAAATGATGTTTGATGGTCTTACGTCAATACAATATATAAATCTAAATAATATAAAAGTTAATGACCAATTTAAATCTGCACTTTCTCAATTTTTAAATAATTATATTAATCATACTGTAATTATATGTCAAAGCCAAACAATTATTAATTTTACAAATGCAATTATGACATGTGGATATGATAATTATATAATAGCTCAATATGATTCAGAAACTAAATATACAAAATTTCAAAATAATTATAGGAATGAAATAAGTTATATAGTCAATGAAAATACAATATTTAAAAATACTGAGACCTTCACTATTCCGGCAAAGAACTCAATAGAAATTCATTTTTCATCGCCTGTAAAAAGCTTGAATAACTTTTTTTCGCGTAATTATGACCAAAGTTCAGAATATATAATTTCAGTAGATTTATCTCATCTTGATACATCATTACTAGAAAGTACCTCTAATATGTTTTATAGTTGTCATCTATTAAAATCTATAGATTTTTCTAATTTTGATACATCTTTAGTTACAAATATGAATCAAATGTTTATGAATTGTGATCAATTAACGTCCCTTGATTTATCAAATTTTGATACTTCTTTAGTTACAAATATGCAAAGTATGTTCCAAAATTGTGAAAAATTAGAATCAATAGATGTATCAAAGTTTAATACTTCTTCAGTTACAAATATGCAAAATATGTTTTATAATTGTAAACAATTAAAATCACTTAATTTATCGAATTTTGATACATCTTTATTAACTGATATGACAAGAATGTTTTATGCTTTAGAGCAAGTAAAATCACTTGATTTATCTAAATTTAATACCTCATTAATTAGAAATATGAATAGAATGTTTTATAATTGTACACAATTAGAATCACTTAATATATCAAATTTTGATACATCATTAGTTACTGATATGAGTTTAATGTTTTATAGTTGCCAAAAATTAGAATCTGTTAATTTATCAAATTTTAATACAACATTAGTTACAGGTATGGAAAGAATGTTTTTTGGTTGCAATAGTATAAAATCACTTGATCTTTCTAAATTTAATACTTCATTAATTACTGATATGACAGGATTTTTTATGAATTGTGAAAAATTAGAATCACTTAATTTATCCAATTTTAATATTTCTGCAGTTAAAAATATTCAAAGTATGTTTTCTGGATGTAAACTATTAGAATCTGTCGATCTATCAAGCTTTAATACATCATCAGTTACAAATATGAATCAAATGTTTATGGATTGTGAGCAATTAACGTCCCTTGATATATCAAATTTTAATACTTCATCAGTTATAAATATGCAAAGTATGTTTCGTAATTCAAAAAAATTACTATCACTTAATTTATCAAACTTTGATACATCATTAGTTTCAAATATGAATCAAATGTTTTATGGGTGTGAAAATTTAGAATCACTTGATTTATCAAACTTTGATACATCATTAGTTACCAATATGTATGGAATGTTTTATAATTGTTCTAAATTAGAATCACTTGATATATCTAATTTTAATACGTCATTAGTTAGAAATTTACAAATAATATTTAATGGACTCAGCTCAATCAAATATATAAATATATATAATGTAAAAGATAATGATCAATTTAAATCTGCACTTTCACAATTCTTAAATAATAATTCAAATATTAATGTAATTATATGTCAAAACCAAACAATTGTGAATAATACAAATGCAATTTTAACATGTGAATATAATAATTATATTATAGTTAAATATAATAAAGCAATTTCTTTTAATAAATTTCAAACTAATTATACAAATGAAGTAACTTATATAGTTAATGAAAATAAACTTATTAAAATTACTGATTCCTTCACTGTTTCTTCGGGCAATTCGATAGAAGTTCATTTTTCATCTCCTGCAAAAAGCATGTATTACTTTTTTAATGCTAAAGGTGAACTAGATTCAAATAGTATAATTTCAATAGATTTATCTCATTTTGATTCGTCATTATTAGAAAGCACTGCTTATATGTTTTATGGTTGCGTCAATATAAAATCTTTAGATTTTTCAACATTTAATACATCATTGGTTACTGATATGAACAATATGTTTTATCTTTGCTCAGGATTAAATTCACTTAATTTATCAAATTTTGATACATCATTGGTTACTAATATGAACAATATATTTTTTGCTTGCTCAGGATTAAAATCAGTTGATTTATCAAATTTTAATACTTCTTTAGTTAATGGTATGAATGGCATGTTTTCAGGATGTACGAAATTAAATTCAATAAATATATCAAACTTTAATACATCTTTAGTTAGAGATATGGGAGGTATGTTTTCTAATTGTGAACAATTAGAATCAATTAATTTATCAAATTTTGACACATCATTAGTTACTAATATGGGATATATGTTTTCTCATTGCAAACTATTTGAATCAATTGATTTATCTAATTTTAATACATCATCAGTTACAAATATGGAAAGGATGTTTCATGGCTGTAATAAATTAGAATCACTTAATTTATCTAATTTTGATACATCATTAGTTACAAGTATGTATAATATGTTCTCTGGCTGTGGCCAATTAAAATCACTTGATTTATCTAAATTTAATACTTCATCAGTTAAATTTACTCGTGGAATGTTTGATGGTTGTAAATTAATAGAATCAATTTATTTATCTAATTTTGATACTTCATTAGTTACGAATATGAATGAAATGTTTTATGATTGTAATCAATTAAAATCAGTTGATTTATCTAATTTTGATACTTCTTCAGTTATTGATATGCATAGAATGTTTTATGGTTGTGGTCAATTAGATTCAGTTAATATATCTAATTTTGATACATCATTAGTTACAAGTATGTATGAAATGTTTTATGGCTGTTCAGGATTAAAATCACTTGATTTATCGAAATTTAATACTTCTTTAGTTAATGATATGAATAATATGTTTTATGGTTGCGAAAATTTAGAATCACTTGATTTATCAAATTTTGATACTTCATTAGTTACAAATATGAATAATATGTTTTATGGTTGTTCACTTTTAGAATCACTTGATATATCAAAATTTGATACATCATTAGTTACTGATATGAATGATATGTTTAAAAATTGTAAAAAATTAAAATATATTGATTTATCTAGTTTTAATAAATCATCAGTAATCCGCATGAATAGTATGTTTATGTCTTGTGAACAATTAGAATCAATAGATTTATCAAATTTTGATACATCATCAACTAGAGATATGCGATATTTATTTTATGATTGTAAGAGTTTAAAATCACTTGATTTATCAAATTTCAATACTTTATCATTAGGTTATATGGATTACATGTTTTATGGATGTAGCTCATTAAAATCCCTTGATATATCTGGTCTTGATTTGAGCAATATTAGAAGTGCTTCTGATTCATTTGTTAATCTAACAAGTTTGAAATATATTAGTTTATATGATGTTATAACTTCACAAGTTTTCTTAAATGAAGTCAATAAAACATTAAATAATATAGATAATTTAATTGCTTGTCAAAATTCTGGTATAATAACCAATCCCAATGTATTACAAAGATGCTGTAATTATGATATCGAAAATGATTTTTGCGAAAACACAAATTATACAAATTATACAAGTTATATTAAAGTATATTATGGACAAAATGAATCTGTGTATAATTCTGATTTCATAAATCAATATAGAAGCAATATAGGTTATATTATTTATGAAAATTCTAAATTAGGAATAAATGATAAATTCACTATAAAAGCAGGAGCTGTATTAGAAATTCATTTTTCTTCTCCTCTTAAAAGTTTAGAATCATTTTTCGATAAGAGATATGATGAAAGGACAGGTAATATAATCTCAATAGATTTTTCACATTTTGATTCATCTTTAGTAACAAATATGGGTTCTTTATTTAGCGGATGTAACGAATTGAAATCACTTGATTTATCAAATTTGAATACTGCTTTAGTCAATGATATGACTAATATGTTTTCAAATTGTACGCAATTAGAATCAATTGATTTATCTAATTTTAATACATCATTAGTTACAAATATGCATAATATGTTTGATGGTTGTGATAAATTAAAATCACTTAATTTATCAAATTTTGATACTTCATCAGTTACTAGTATGTATGAAATGTTTTATGGTTGTAAACAATTAAAATCACTTGATTTATCAAATTTTGATACTTCATCAGTTATAAATATGTTTGCAATGTTTATGCTTTGTGAACAGTTAGAATCAATTGATTTATCCAATTTTAATACTTCTTCAGTTAGAAATATGGATTTAATATTTTATGATTGTCAACAATTAAAATCTCTTGATTTATCTAATTTTGATACATCTTCAGTTATTGATATGCATAGAATGTTTTATGGTTGTTTACAATTAGAATCACTTAATTTATCCAATTTTGATACATCAGTAGTTACAACTATGTATAATATGTTTTATGGCTGCTCAGGATTAAAATCACTTGATTTATCGAAATTTAATACTTCTTTAGTTAATGATATGAATAATATGTTTTATGGTTGCGAAAATTTAGAATCTCTTGATTTATCAAATTTTGATACTTCATTAGTTACAAGTATGAATAATATGTTTTACGGATGTAGCTCATTAAAATCCCTTGATATATCTGGTTTTGATATGAACAATATTAAAACTGCTTCTAATTTATTTGCCAATCTAACAAATTTACAATATATTAGTTTATATGATATTAAAACTTCTCAAATTTTCTTAAATGAAGTTAATAAAACATTAAAAAATATAGATAAATTAATTGCTTGTCAAAATTCTGATATAATAACAGACTCAAATATTAGAAAAATTTGTTGTGATTATAATTTTGAAACTCATTTATGTCAATCTTCAAATTATATCACTTTATCTTACAATACAAATTGTAATTATAAAAATGG
>Ga0326511_10002594_pt1 | contig 14626 bp, 12 predicted proteins | sample 0_2496_0518_D_FD_203701 | JGI IMG/M metagenome (GOLD analysis project Ga0326511, IMG submission 203701) | Bovine rumen microbial communities from UC Davis, California, United States - 0_2496_0518 | ecosystem: Host-associated > Mammals > Digestive system > Stomach > Rumen | place: USA... | reverse complement strand
CCTACTTCCTTAGCAGGCAGAAGTCTAGCATAAACATCAAGAGGGGCAAAACTAGAATCGTCAAACTGATTACTTACAACACCTAACTGAATCTCCTTAGCCACATTCAACTCACCTTCGATCATTCGACTGCGGTTTTGAGAACTGATAAGTTTAATAGTATTGTTCGATAGAGACTCCGTCATCTTACATATGGCTTTGGAAATTTCACTAACTTCACGTTCAGAGGACACATTAATGAAATCAACGAATTTTTGTACCTGATTCTTATCTGTGAGTTTTATATATTTTAATGATCCCGTACGTCTATTTAAAATCTGTAAAGGAAAAACAAGTGAGGAAATAAGCAGATATGCGAGAATAAAAGCCAAAACTGAAGTAATTAAACCTAAAATCAACAGTTCTACAGTCAAATTAATTTGAGAGGAAAAAATAAGTTTTTTTGAAGTTGCAGATACAATAAAGCAATCCATCGGCTTGTAGTAAGCAATCTGCATTCTTTTTAGGTCATTGTCAACAATTCCATCATAGGACAAACTTAGATTTTTTTTCGCATCCTCTAGGACATTACGAGGAATATACATTACCGTACTGTCGTAATTATCATCAACCCTTGGGATGATCTGACTGCCATGTTTATCTAGAATATAAGTTTTTATGCCCTTATTAGACATAAATTCTTCAGTATTTTTCATAAGTAAAACGGCATTATCAAAAATTCTGTTGTTATCATTCTCAAAATTAGTGCGCAATTCAGTAACAGACTCAGCAACAAGCATAACTTTATTGCCCATAGGCATCACCAGTCCAAGATAAACCATACCGTCATCTTTATCCTTAATAATATGGTATGTACCTTTAATATCAAATCTGGCATTTGATAAAAAATTCCTAATCTCTTCATTAAAAATATTTCTAGCCTTTAACAGCCTACGGAATTCAGGCCGTACATAAACTGACTTTACCGGATCCTCTTTATCGTAAATAATCACCATCACATCAGCGTTTCTGGTACTCTCAAACATGATATTTCGAATAATAGATTCTGTTCCGGGACGAATTTCTTTGTTATATTTTGGATTATTGGCACTTATAATGGCATTACCAACCATTCTTAATTTAAAGCGCATTCCCCTAAGACTATCAGATAGCATGGTCAGATTACGATAATAAAAACTGTCAAAAACCTCTGAAATCATCACATTGTTGGACTGCTGATGAAATGCTGTTTTTTTTTCTAAATCCTCACTCTGACTGAAAATAAGGTAAAAAAGCATTGCTGCCGTTGGTATAACTGAAAAAAATACCAAAAGACTCACAAGTTTACTTCTAAAGGTTAGGCTAAACTTCATGCTCGTGCTCCACTCTCTGACTGAGCAAAAGACAAGGCTAGCATGGTAATGTCATCAGACTGCAAAGCATCCTGTCTGAATTTGGCAATTTCATCCATAAGTCCATTTAGAATCTCATGAGCTCCCTGCAATCCATGTTTCGCGATATATGTCTTGATACGTTCCTCACCAAATAAAGTTTTTTCTTCATTTTGAGCCTCACTGACACCGTCAGTATACATAAAGAAACATGAGGCTCCATCTATATTCTCAACAAACTCACTGTATTCAAAATTTTCAACAACACCTGGTGCTGGTCCTGACAAACCAGTTACAATATGAACTGCACCATTCTTGTAATACAGCGGTTGGCAATGACCACCATTTGAATAACTAAGTGACATCGTATTTTTGTCTAAAATACCAATAAAGAGAGTCACAAACATCATATTAGGATTATGTGCACAAAGAATTTTATTGACTTCATTCATAATATTCTTGGGTGACAGATTTAAATTTATACACTCACGAATGATAGTCACACTCATAGACATGAACAGTGCTGCGGGAACGCCCTTATCTGAAACATCACCGATAATAATCGCTACACGGTGACCGTCAAGAGGTAGAACATCATATAGATCTCCGCCCACCTGTTTGGCAGGAAACATACAGCCACTGATATCTAAAGGCTGTAAGTCTGGGACTGTCAAATCAGCAGGCAAAATACCTATCTGAATAGCCTTTGCCGCATTTAATTCACCTTCTAAGCGATCTTCTTGCGCATTTGCAGTAAGTAACAGATTCACATTATTTGACAGATATCCCACCATCTTTTCGAAAGTTCTTGCTAGTCTTCCAATATCATCATTATTTTTCACTGGTAAATCAAGATTAAGTTTCGCTAAATCCTTTGCATCTGCAAGATCTTTTGTCTGTTCTATCTTTTCTGCACTACTGACAATTTTCTGAATATTAGTCAATGGTCTTTTCAGCAAATAAGAACAGCAGAAAATAGACATAAGAACCATGATGAAACCAACCACAAAAACTTTTGCTAAATTCTTGCGAAGATTGTCGACTGGTCTTTGGACATTTTTGATGACAGCAGCAAACCATTCAAATGAGGGTAAATAACTTATACTGGCATAATATTTGGTATCATTATAATTAAAATACCCAATCCAATTATTACTCTCTCGGCATTGGTCAAGAATCTCCTGAGGCAGATTAGGTAGTTCATCATTGTCGTTTCGTATATTTAAAGCATTACCCTTGGCATCGTACAGTTTCATATAGGAATTCTGATAATCAATGAAATTAGCAGAAGAAAAAGTAGCATTTAAATCCTGTTTAATACTTTCCCTACTGACATCTTTAGAATATAACCTAGACATTGATACAAGATCTAAACAGCAGCATATTCTTAAATGCTTATTGAAGTTAGTTACACAGACAAGGTATGGAATGTCGTTAAGATAAATGAAAAAGAAAGAGTATTCATCATCTATTATATAATTAGACAATATATGCTCGAGGTTTCCGTAACTTAAAGGATTTTTCCCTTTTAATAAATCGCGGTCACTGTCACGGTAGAAAATACTTAATGCAGGGGACTCTCTGTTATAAATAAAGACATGTAATCTACCAGAATTAATACTTGAGAGAAGATTATTCGTGACACTTAGTGTCAAAGCATCGTCATGCAGATTAAAAGCCTGTATTAATCCATCCTTTATGATTTTACTTTGACCTTCTAATGATTTTTTGGTAACCGCAATATGAAGCATAAGTTCGCTGATATTCCAGCGAAAACTGTCAGACACCAGCTCTGAAAGTAATTTTTCTTCTACTCTAATTGACTGAGAATCTTCATCAATTAAAACTTTTTGTTGTGACAGATAAACATACGTACTACAGATACATAGCGGGAAAAATATAAGAGAAAATGCTATCAAGAGAACCTTTGTTTTAAAACGCATCTTCTTAAATGCTTGAATAACATTTCTCATATTTAATAATACTATCTAAACAAAAAGTTCAGATAATCTCCTCTACCTTCAGCACTTTTATCCCAGCAGACACAAAGCCTACTTCTCATTTGATTTATTACAATCAGAAGCATCAATCAAGATATCAACTGCATTGGTGTCAGAAAACCGTGAATACATATAGTGAGTCGACAATGTTTTTACAAAATGAATTCCTAATCCACCTATAGGTCTGTCATCTATACTATCACTTGCATGAGGATCTAGATTTACGGAAAAAGGATCAAAAGGTTTGCCGTGATCTAAAAAAGAAATCCGCAAAAAATTTTTACCATCGAAAGTTACTGAGCCACATGAGAACTCAACCACACCAGCGCTACCATCATAGGCATAGGATGAAATATTTGCCAACAGTTCCTCAACTACCAACTGCGTTTTCATTAGGAGAGGGGCAAGTTTGCCAGTCATGCATTCTCGCAGGTGATCATTAATATATGCCAATTGTTCAATTGACGCAGGTAATTCAATGGTCTTCATAGCTACTCCTCTGATATCTGACTTAAAGCACTATCAGTGTTTTCACTTATTTTTATGATGAGATCAAAACCTGAAATTGTGAAAACCTCCCTAACTTCCGAGGCAAGATTACAAATCACAATTTTCTTTCCAACTGCTTTACATTGTTTGGCCATTTTTAAAATAGCACGCAATCCAGCAGAACTAATATACACAAGTTTAGAAAAGTCTAAAACAAAGCCCTTATCTTCGCTCTGACACAACGGGAGAATTTTTTCTTCAAATTTTCCTGCATTCAAAGCATCAATTCGTCCATCGACATGAATTATCCCAATTCCCTGCGAATTAGCATCATCAATAACAACTTCCATGAAAATATCCCTATAAATATAATTCTATTTTTGTCAAAATACACAAAATTAAACATAGATGGAGACTTTGTGTACATTGTCAACTTGTTTTAATATTATCATAATAATACAAAATAGTATGTTATAACATTACAAAAACTTGTTCGTAACCGCGTATTTATAAATTGGATCTGAAAAAAAATAGAACTTACTCTTCGTTAAAAATGATTTATAGCTAACATTAAGACTTTTTTACCAAGATAATAATGGATTTTCACTCTTTTTTGTACGGCGGAGTATATGCACTAGGATTCTTGCTATATGCTCTGTGTCCTTCCCTTAAATTTAGCAGACTCCAAAAATTGAATTTAGCCCTTGCCGCTGGTAACGGGGCAATTATTGGAGGAAGACTTGGATATGTATGTTTCTACGAACCTTTGTACTATATAAATAATCCTTTTGAAATTATCTGTATATGGCAAGGTGGTATGTCATACCACGGTGGTGTCATCGGTTTAATCTTCGGACTGTATCTTTACGTAAATCTAAATAAACTATCCGTCAATCTCTTTTTTGAGTCCTTAAACAGAGCATGTCTTATTGCTCTTGTTATCATTCCTCTCGGACGTATTTGCAATTTTTACAATGGTGAATTATGGGGACGTCCAACAGGTTTAAACTTCGGAGTAATTTTTGAAGGAATTGATGACCAACCCAGACACCCTGTACAACTATATGAAGCCATTCTAGAAGGACCGATATTAGGACTTATTCTTTTAGAACTTGCAGTCAAGGGATATTTAAAAAAAACTTCCTATTTATCCTGCTATTACCTTATTGTATACAGTATTCTGCGTTTTTTTTCGGAATTCTTGCGCGAGCCAGATATTGTGGTGGGATTCATAGGCATATTTACCTTAGGACAAATTCTATGTCTAACTTATGTTCTTCTTACCATTGGTTTTATGAAATTTCTCAATTCTCCACACGACTAAAGTCGTAGTATTCACGTTTCACAGACCACCGCATAGCAAACATCGTCCTACACAATCTAAGAAGAATTGATTTCTCCTGCTTTGCAACGCCATCTTATATTTTTATACCTTTGAGTATTTTTTCGCAAAGTCTACATATATCCGCCAAAAGGACGTTGTTTTACGCAGTCTCAAGTTAACCTTGCAAAAGCAACAATAACCTTACTGCAGAGGCTAATTGCTTAGCTCACTTCGGTGGGATAAATATAGACGGTTACAGCTGTAGACGATAATTAAAACTCTATTCACCTACATTTAAAACTAGAAGAAATTTACACTATTTACTTTCTATAGTTGAAAAAACATCATCAACACTCACTAGAATATCAAAAGGTGGTTTCCATCTTATTATTCCAGATGATTTTAAATTCAAGCCTGCATACATAGGCGTAGAAATTGAAAACTGCAAACTGTCCATATCATAACCATCAACAATTTTTTCAATTATATCTGCAGTATATATACCTATATTATTCATACCATTATCGTAAATGCCAAAAATCGCTCCAGCCTCAATCAGGTCTTTATAATCAAACGCAAAAATAGGTATTTGATTTGCCAAAAGTGGTTTGATTTCACTGTAGAAACGTTCAACATTGACTGCATGCCCCATTTCTCCAATATATACTGCATCCAAATTAAGAATAGTTGAAAAATATGACATGCATTTTGAAAATTCCTTTCTTGATATTTTTTCATCATCATTAAAGAAATCCCCAACGCATTCGACTACCTCAACACTCTTATTCTTCATTATTTTCGTCAGAGCCTCATAATCAAAAATATTATTCATGAGAGGATTAGAATTCTTTAAAATCCCAATTTTTTTTGATCTAAAAAATTTGGAAAATAAATCCACAAACTCACTAAATGAATGAGAATCATTTATTACATATATATTCTTGTATTTATGCTTGCGTTCTTCTGCGGAAAATATCTTCCCTTCATCCTGAGAGATAACTTTATCTTCATAAAACCAGTCTGCAGAAGCAACATTAATACCTAGTACTGGAATACTGCTTCCAAACTCAGCCAATTTTTTTGTTGCAAGATCACCAATTGAAATAATGAGATCAATTTTCTGCTCATCAGCCTGCTTCACTAATTTTTCTACGGCATTTTTCAACAGAGTATCGTTAAAACCTAAAAAGAAAATACTATCGCGAGGAAAACTAATACATTTCCCTTTTACCTTATTACCCAGAAAATCGCGTAAAAACTGAACATCTTCATACAGTCCATCATTTCCTTCAGAAGGGATATCTATATACTTGTCATCCGCAAGTTTTTCAATGATCACTTTTAAATATTCAGGGGTTGACCGATACCTTCCAGACTCAATCACTGCGATTCTCTTAGAACTACTTACTTCACACTTGTATTTTCTAGTATTAGGATCATTAGAAAAATTATACTTAACTGTGACAGGACCAATTTCATAAGAGTTGTCTTGAGATGCGCTATTCTGAGAGTCAATTTTTGCCGACGTATCATTTTGAGGCTCCGCATGGACAGAGAACACCCATAAGATTACCATACTCAGCAGAACTTTACTAAAAATTCGGAGAGAAAAAAAACCAAACATTACATCAAACTCTAATTTCATAATAAATAACAGTGCAAAGTGAACTACTTCGGCAATGAATTGCTGAGCATCCAAAGACGACAGCAAGATTTTAATTTTGTCGTCATGACCATGTAAAACGTGGACACTCACATAGGACGTTTCACATACCAATACTATAGTTAGAGCGTTTACTCTATTTATTTCAATCTTGTTCTTCTAATTTATAAACTGTTATCATCATATTCAAGATCCCACAGCACATTATTTTTCGAGTTACTGTTTTATCTGAGAATACTGTTGAACCAACCTCATGCTGAAACAAGAGGCTCTAAACCGCACCCATTACTGTTGACTTAAGTAGATTTGCAGTACAGACTTTATTTAGAATTCACAGTCCACAAAAAATTACCAAACTCTTAGGATGGTTTTCATCTCATTTCATTTGTATGGGCTGTACGTCCGCAGTTTGTACAGTAAAACGCCTATTAAAAACTTTTCATAAGTTATGCTTTTTTTCATGCTGATTTTGAGATGTGCACAAATTGACATCCTCCTCTTGCTGAAGCAAGAGTATTCCTACTGTAGAGGCTAGTTGCTTAGCCCTCTTCGGAGGGTTGGAGAGGCTGACCTCTTATGAGATTCAGTAAGCCGCAGTCTTTTTAGAGACTACAGAGGCTCTAATTCAAGACTAGACTCACTTTAAGCCTTGCAAGTCCTGCCCTTGTGAATTTTATTATAGATGGTGAGTTGCAGAAATACAACGGCAATACCTGATTATTTTTGCACCTAATATCCCTAAAAAGACGGTGGTTACGGCGTCTTTTGATAAAATTTTATCAGCAAGTTAAAGCCCACATCAAACAATAATATTATACACACAAGAATAAGAATGTATAAATTATTAATAAGCATATAAGTCCACATGACAACATACAATACTTGAGCTCCTCTTATGTTGTTCAAAATAAACATGCCACCACAGATACTTAGTGGGAATTAGAGTGTAGGATGCTGTAACATTCTAAAGAATTCATTAAGAGAAATTACCATACGGTCAAGATATTCAGAACCAATTTCCATGAAAGGCTGAATATACAACAAAATAAGTATAGCGCACAGACCACTCTTAATAGGCATAGATAAAATAAAAACATTTAACTGTGGGGCAAAACGATTGACTAATCCTAACGAAATATCAGTCATAAGAGCAACAAGCACAAAAGGAGAACACATAACCAGTGCCGAAGACATTACAAAATTAACACCACCTCCAAACATTCTACTTATGTCATCCATGGCATTGTAAGGTAAAAAATCACTTACCGGCCATAGTACAAATGATGACAGTACTATCATAATAAAACCAAGGATTGCCCCAGTTGCATAAAAAAGATTCACCATACTTAACATCAACATGGCACCAAAAGGTGAATTCTGAGATTCAAGGATTAAATCCTGGCCCTGAGCCTGACTGGCACCTCTTTGGTTATCAATAATCATTCCCGCAGACATTGCTGCATAAAACACAAAGCCCGAAATATAACCAATCAGAAATCCTATCATACCTTCCTTTAAGGCATACAACATAATCATATAGAAATTATTAAATTCATCAGGATTTAGTCGTTCCCCATGAGACCATATAAGAGGTAAAGCAGGTAGAATGAAAGTAAAAAGGAGTGGAATTTTTACAGCAGAATTAATTCCTGGACCAAAAAAAGGAGCGACAGAAATAAGAGCGGCAATTCTAGAAACAGCCAAGAGAATACAAATGACTCCCATTCTGTTTTCAGGAGCTACAAGAAACCAATAAATAGCATCCATAATAAGGAATTTTATTATTGCAGAAGATAAAATCGTTCAAAAATAGTACGCGCCAACTGAATAATCTGCGCACTCATCCAGCCTGCAGTCAAAAACAAGGTAATAGAAACAGCGATAAGTTTAATACCAAAAGACAGAGTCTGCTCCTGTAACTGAGTAATAGCTTGAAATAAAGAAAAAAGAATACCCACAACAGAAGCCACAAGAATAGGAGGCAACGACAATAGCAAGACTAACAGTAATGATTCCTTGATTAACTCGATCACCGCAGGCTGCATGACACTACCCTTATATATTTTCCAAAACAAAACATATGATTATGATAACACAAAAAAGAGCCAGCTGTTTAGTGACACCAGTGTCTTCAGTGAAATTCTCAGCGCTGACTCTATTTAGAGCAAACCACCTAGCCCTGTCTTCACATCCCGATCTAGGATATTTTTGTCAATTGCACAGCAAACACCTAACTAGAAAACTATTTTCATTCAACATGCTTTATCTGTGCAATTAACTACGTATAACTGCTAACCTCTGAATTGTTGACTTCCTCCTCTTGCTAAAGCAAGAGGATTCCTACTGCAGAGGCTAATTGCTTAGCTTGCTTCGGTGGGTTGGAGCTGCTGATCTCCTATGAGGTTCACTCACCTGTAGTCTCTTTAGGAACTACAGCTGCTCTAGTTCAAGACCAGACTCACTCCCGATCCGGGCAAGTCCTGCCCTTGTGGGTTTTATTGTAGATGATGAGTTGCACTAATACAACGACAAAACCACATTAACTTTGCGCCTTATATCCCCGCCCTAAAGGGCGGGGTTTTACGGCGCCTTTTGATAAACCAATGCTGGCAACTTACCAGCCAAAGTCATACGAATAACGGTCAGCCCTTGCAGGCATGGCTTTTCATGACTGATTTTTACCAATCGTCAAACTTAAGTACGAAAACCTAGGCTTTCATATCCTTGCGACTCTTTTTGAGAACAGGTCCTTCATTCGAAGATTCTACTTCATTGTTATCAGATTTATCAGCAGTGGTGCAAGCAATTTCTGCAGCTGTTTTTTTAGCCTGTTGCACCAAACTCTCGATACGACTATCCCTTTTTAATCTACGTCCATCATCTTCAAGAAACTCAGGAGGAAACATTTGTACCGTTTTTTCATATAAGGCATCAATACGAGCAATTTCATCTTCGAGTTTTTTTAGTTTTTTTATACTTTCATCTAATTCCTTTTCATCAAACATATAAACTTCTCCATATAAAAAAAGCTATTTACAAAACTTTACATTCTCCTCTTGCTGAAGCAAGAGGATTCCTACTGTCGAGGCTAATTACTTAGCTTACTTCGGAGGGTTGGAGCATCTGCCCCTTATGAGGTTCAATCAGTTGCAGTCTCTTGAGGAACTCCAGATGCTCTAGTTTCTTAACTAGACTCACTCCCGAGCTGGGCAAGTCCTGCCCTTATGAATTTTATTGTAGATGATGAGTTGCAGAAATGCAACGGCAATACCTAATTAACTTTGCGCCATATCCCCGCCATGAAGGACAGTGTTTTACGGCGCCTTTTGATAAATGCTGATGAGAGCGATATAAAAAAGGTAAATGTCCTACCAAACCTAGGACAAGTCAAGTTAGAACCAACAGGCAACAAGACTTAAAAAAAACAGACTGAGCGCCAAATTAACCTCCTGCTTTGCAAGAGGAGGAGGGCGATTATGAAAATTATTTCATTTCATCGCTAAGCGGCGCTTTCTGACATAAAGACAACAAAGCATTAATAACTTTAGGATTACCTGTTACGATATTTCCACTCTTTATGAAATCAGGAGCCCCCTTAAAATCAGTAACAATTCCACCCGCTTCACGAACAATAAGATCACCTGCGGCAAAGTCCCAAGGTTTTAATCCCTGCTCAAGATAACCGTCAAAACGTCCACAGGCCACATAACATAAATCTAAACTTGCGCTCCCCATACGTCTGACATCAGCGCAGCTATCAATTAGAGATGAGAATAGCTGCAGATAATCACTCATACGGTTACGATAACGCGTTGGAAACGCAGTTCCGATAATGGCACCGTCAAGCGAAATTCTCTGTCCGACACGAATACGACGTCCATTTAAAAATGCACCATTTCCACGACTTGCTGTGAACATTTCATTTAAGAGAGGATCAAAAACGACACCTATTTCCGTTTTTCCAGCATAACGTAGAGCAATAGATACAGCACAGTGACCAATATCCTGCACGAAATTAGTTGTACCATCTATAGGATCAATAATCCACTGATATTCAGATTGAGGATCACCTAAGGCTCCCCCTTCTTCGGCTAAAATTCCATGATTTCTGTAAGATTTAAGAAGAGTATCAACAATAACCTTTTCACACTGCTTATCGATACTAGTTACTAGATCATCCTTATTCTTAGAACTAATATCAAAACTGTCCTTCTGGCCAATGTTGCGTGCAATTAAATTTCCGGCAGCACGTGCGGCACGTACTGCAATATTAAGCATTGGATGCATTTTAAAATTCCATAAAAAAACCAGTTCTAAAAAATTTAGAACCACTCTCATTATTATAGTATAAAATACATATATATTTAACCTTGGCAAATAATTATCACAAGATTTTATTATGGCTACAGTAACACATAACCTTCTCAAAAGGGCATCCTCTCCCATAAACGCTACCGTTAAAACTAGTGAAGATAACTCTCTTGAAATGTATGGTCTCATTTTAGGACTTGTGGTTAACGGTATGGAACCTGGTGACAGGCTTTTTACAAATGCAGTCAACAATTACTTTCTGTTTTCAGACAATGAGATTATTGACGGCAGTACTTTGGCAAAAATTGTTGAAGAAGGTTTAAACGTCAAAGAAAAAATCACAGAATTTAGTATACAAGATCTGCATATTCCAGACCAAAGCAATCCTACCTCACAAAGATTAAGGGGATTGCAGGAGTTGAGTCAAGGTCTGGCCTATGGTCTATGCATCAAAAGCAGTGATGGCTCATTTATTGAATCCAAAGAACATCCTTTTTTGGACGAAATCAATACAATATACGAAATCACTAAAATTGATACTGATGATGATATAGACGAAAACGACCTTAATGAGGTTCTTAACTATCTAGTATCAACCATAAAAACTATCAGCCACAATACACAATAGCGAACTACACAAAAAAAACGGCACAAAAAGTGGAAATTATTGCTGTCTTATAATAAAAGGCTTCTTTGTGCCATAAAATATGATTAAATTAACATACCTCTACGACCAATGACGCCCCTCTTCGAGGCAGATGAAGAACTGCTATTTGATGAACTATTAAAATTCATATTAGCCATAAATTCTCTTGAACGACGCTCACCCTCTCTCTTAGCCTCCGCCTGTGCTTCGGCTACCATTTTCTTAACTTCGGGTGGCAAATTATTTAACTCAGTATCACTAGGAACATTATTTCCTATCTCTTTTCTAATGTTCTGTTCTTTCCTTTCTAGTTCGGCTAACTCATTAACTACAGCATCGATGAAAGAATCCATCTTTTCGAAGTTATCCTGCATTTTCTTCATGTATTCATCATATTCATCTTTGGTCATTTTTATTCCCCTTCATCAATATTGCGGTCTAACAGAAAAAGTAATGCAAAAAGCGATATTCACATTTTATTATAACGAATTTTATTATTAGTTAAACAAATTACAAAAACAAGTAAATTTATACATTTATTAGCAAATATAAGCAACAAATCAAGAAAAATCAACCTAACTCAATACCTGGTATCAAAATAAGCGCCTGTTTGAGATCAGCAATTTCATCTCTGCAAGCTGCAGCCTCCTCAAATTTTAATTCTTTGGCAAAACTTGACATTTTGGCTGTTAGTTCATCTATTCTCTTTATAATCTCTTTGGCACTTAAGCGACTTTTATTATGTTCACTTTCCCATTTTTTACGCGAAATTAAGGTAGGACGATCTTCTTTTGGTACTCTAAAAGAACTGCTGTCGTTAATCGCTACTTCCATGATATCAACAATTTTCTTTTCAATTTGTTTTGGCACAATGCCATGCTCTTTATTGTACGATTCTTGAAGTTTGCGCCTTTTGGCCGTAACATCAATCGTCTCTCTCATGGATTCAGTTACGGTATCAGCATAAAAAATAGCCTTTCCGTTCACATTACGCGCGGCGCGCCCCACTGTCTGAATTAAAGAACGCGCTGATCGTAAGAAACCTTCCTTATCAGCATCAAGTATTGCTACAGTCGAAACTTCAGGAATATCCAGACCTTCACGTAACAAATTAATGCCAACAAGTACATCAAATTCACCTAAACGCAGATCTCTTATGATTTCCATGCGTTCAACAGTGTCAATATCAGAATGTAGATAGCGTACACGTACGTCATGTTCACTAAGATATCCTGTTAACTCTTCAGCCATTTTTTTAGTAAGTGTGGTAACCAGTACTCTTTCCTTCTTTTTCGCACATTCTCTGATGACACTCATAACATCATCAACTTGTGAAGCTACAGGACGAACCTCAATAATTGGATCTAGTAATCCAGTAGGCCTGATAATCTGCTCCACAATCTGTGTTGATTCACTAACCTCAAAGTCTGCAGGTGTGGCAGAAACGTACAGTGTTGTCGGTTGCAGTTTACGGAATTCCTCAAATTTTAGAGGTCGATTGTCAAATGCCGATGGCAGTCTAAACCCAAAATTAACAAGACTCTCCTTACGAGAATGATCACCTTTGTACATAGCTCCAATCTGCGGTACCGTCACATGCGACTCATCAATAATAAGCAGACCGTCCTTAGGCAGATAATCAAAAAGACATGGAGGAGGCTCTCCTTCCTTGCGACCGGTAAGATATCTTGAATAATTTTCAATACCTGAACAGTAACCTAATTCGTTTATCATTTCCAAATCATAGGAGGTACGTTCACGTATACGCTGTTCTTCAAGCAATTTGCCCTCTTGTAAAAAATAGTCACAGCGTTCCTTTAGCTCCACCTTAATATTTTCAACTGCATTGTCAAGAATATTTTTAGGAGTTACATAATGAGTCTTAGGGAAAATGGTAACCCTGGGTAATATCTGCTTATGTTCTCCAGTTAATGGATCAAAGGTACTGATTTTTTCAACGGTATCATCAAAAAGCTCCACCCTCACCGCATAACCGTCAGCATCTGAAGGATAAATATCGATAACATCACCTCTAACTCTGAATGTTGAACGTGCAAATCCTAGGTCATTACGGGTATACTGAAGATCAGAAAGTCTAGAAACAATCTGTTTTTGTGTAATTTCTTCACCTCTAGACAGATGCAACATCATTTTAAGATAAGTTTCAGGTTCACCCAAACCATAAATCGCTGAAACTGAACAGACTACAATAACATCTTTACGTTCCATCAGTGCTTTGGTGGCACTAAGTCGCATCTGATCAATATGATCATTGACCTGAGCATCCTTTTCTATATAGGTGTCTGAAGACGCAACGTATGCTTCTGGCTGATAATAGTCATAATAGGATACAAAATATTCAACAGCATTGTGGGGAAAAAATTCTTTCATCTCTCCGTAAAGTTGAGCTGCTAAAGTCTTGTTATGAGATAAAATCATGGTAGGACGTTTAAGTCTGGCAATAATATTAGCCATGGTAAAGGTTTTACCTGATCCCGTTACACCAAGTAAAGTCTGAAAACGAGCCCCTTTTTTGTAAGCATCAACAATTCTCTGTATAGCCTCAGGCTGATCGCCTGTAGGTTCAAAGGCTGATACTAATTTAAATTCTGTCATATAGCTAACTGATAACCTACTCAAAAATAACAGATAACCCACGCTCGCATTTGGCACAATCACCAAACAAGTTAGCTTCCATTTGACAGCTCCCCATGGCTGAAGCCAGGGGATTCCTATTACCCTACTGATGTTATCAGCTGACCAGTCCATTTCTGGTAGGTCGTAGTATAGGTTAAGGCTGTGCCATCAGCCTATCATAAGGCA
>Ga0326511_10002592_pt1 | contig 14635 bp, 19 predicted proteins | sample 0_2496_0518_D_FD_203701 | JGI IMG/M metagenome (GOLD analysis project Ga0326511, IMG submission 203701) | Bovine rumen microbial communities from UC Davis, California, United States - 0_2496_0518 | ecosystem: Host-associated > Mammals > Digestive system > Stomach > Rumen | place: USA... | reverse complement strand
ATGAACGGCGAATTTCTTTCATCGGCTCTTTCCGGGCATGGCTCAGCCTACCAGAAAAGACGATATCCGGAACGCGAAATCACCGTGGGTTTCCTGCTCAGAGCAGATACCCCGGAAGATTTCAGAAATGCCTTTAACAAGCTCAATGCCCTGCTCAATACAGAACAGGGCAGGCTTATCTTTAACGATGAGCCCGATAAATTCTTTGTGGGCACGCCCGTATCAATAGGGGAAATACCGCCAGGCGTCAACCATGTAACCAGTGAGATCCTGTTTGTCTGCGCGGATCCTTTCAAGTATTCCGTCCGGGAATTCGAGAGGGAAGTACCCATGGGGAGCAGCGCAGATGTCTATTACAACGGCACATATCCTGCTCATCCCAGTATCGTGACCGAATTTGAAGCAGATACGGCTTATGCTTCATACAGTCTCAATGACAGCATCCTGCTTTTCGGATCCGATGATGCTGACGAAGAGGAATCTTCCGGCACGACCACAAAACTGCTCGGAATATCTTCTGATCAGGCATCCCCGATGGCAGACGCAACCCTGAACGGGGCAGCAACTGTATGCAATGACAGCATCTATGCACAGACAGGATTCTTCGAGGTGAAGACTGACTGCTACGGAGATAAAACCCTGATCAGGGCAAGGACCTACGGAACCAGTGAGAACTGGCACGGTCCTTCTCTTACATGGAACCTGGGAGAGAACTGCACAAATTTTCGGTTCAAGGCGAATCTCTGGATGCATTACCGCGATAACGGCGACTATGATTATTCAGACATTGGCGTTATCAAGGTGCTCGTATCTGATTCGACCGGAGCCAATGTCTGCGGAACAATCCTCAAGGAAGGATCCCGTTCTGACTGGAGAGGCCAGAGGATGGAGATTATCCGAGGCACTACGCTTCCGGAAGAGATTTGCAAGCCCTCGACAATCATATGCGCAAGGGGCGTTACCTATCCCAGCCAGAATATGAGGGACGCGAACGCGATTGACGTATCCACGAATTTTTCTTTTACCATTGAAAAGATCGGGGATACTATCCGCTTTGCATACCCAACGATATCCGGCGGAAGGCTCGAGCGGACGTATCAGGCAGAAGAATACGCAGGCCTGTCGGCAAGGTCTGTGACAATCTATATCTGTACAAAGGCTGATTACAGCCCGCTTTACTACATGGGCATCCGTCAGCTGAATTTCTGGCACCTTCCCAATGACTCCGAAGAGGCCGAAAAGCAGATCTTTTACGCCGGTGATGTCGCCGCAGTCGATACCAGATCCGGCAGGATCACGGTCAACGATGTCTCGACACCTGCTATGGGAGCCATAGACAACGCCTGGGAAGGTTTTGTCCTTAAGACGGGTAAAAATACCTTTACGGCTTCGCAGGCGCAGGGAAGCGCGGTTCTGCGCTTCAGGGAGGTGTTCCTGTGATCATTTACTTCCTTGACAGGGGCATGGGCGTTCTCGGCCTTGCGTCCTTAGCTCTTCCCGAAGGCTTTTCTATCCAGGATGACAAGCTGAAGGAAGAGGCCGAGACAGCGACCAGAACTCTTTCCTTTGCCCTTTTATATTCCGACGGCACGGACGCATCGGCAAAGGAAATGTCACAGCCCGGCAATTATATCGTTTACCAGTCCGAATCAAGATCGCATTTTTTTACGATCATCGATTCCGATATCGATGCGGATGAGATGCGCATCGATGTTTATGCGGAAGACGGTGAGCTGGATCTCCTGAACGATTCCTTTCCCGCCATGGACGACGGGACAGCAAGATCCCTCCCAACATGGCTTACCTATTTTTCCGGAAACGCAGGCTTTACGATCGGCACATGTGAAGTCGGCGCTTCCGCGACAAAAGCCCTTACCTTTACGAGCCCCGGCACAGCTCTTGAAAGACTACAGGGCGTAGCGGAGGCTTTTGGCGTAGAGCTTGATTTTTCCTTTACCATCAAGAGCTTCGCCCTTACAGGCAAATTTATCTCAGCATATATCCGCAAGGGCTCAGATACGGGATCGATGCTCAGGGACGGCATAGAGTTGTCCAATCTGAGGATAACCCGTACAGCAGAAAAGCTGATCACTGCCGTAAGGCCGGAAGGCTCAGACGGCGTCACTATCTCCGAATCTGTCTACGATGATGGGGATATCTATACAATAAGCGGATCCGATGTCCTTTACTGCCGCTCGGCTATCACAAGATACGGCAGGGTGATCTCCGGATCCCAGACAAGAAAAGCTATTGTGGGAAGTTTTGAATACGACACATCTTCGGCAGGCGTGCTTTTATCAGAAGCGATAAAGCATCTGAAAAAATATTCGGCTCCCATCATCGAATACGAATGCGATCTGATCGGCGATGTCGCCCTTTCGGCAGGTGATACAGTCAGGATCGCATCGGAAAGGCTCGGAATCTACAAGACAGTAAGGGTGCTGTCTCTGGAAACGAGCGAATGCAGCATGGAACGCAGGGCTGTCCTTGGCAGCCTTTAAATAAAGGAGTAAAAGCATATGAGCGTTTTACTTAACATGGATCCCGGTGCACCGCCTGTAGTGGTAACCGCATCAGAGGGCGATATCGGGAGAATATTTACTTTTCAGCTTATCAAGGATGGAATGTCCTGTTCCTATCCTTCAGCGACCGTTACAGCCGAAATCCTCAAGGCAGACGGTCACGGCACAACTATCCCCTGTACGTGGTCCGGCTCCGAAGTAATGATGGTCACTACGGAGCAGTCAACCATCAGAGCAGGAAAGGCGAACTGTGAACTGAGAATCGTCAGCAGTGGCTCCAACATCGGCACAGCAAACTTTATCCTTGCTGTTGAGCCGAGACCGATTAATGCAGATACCGACCAGACTGATTCTTCCTACTCCCAGACTGGTGAGGCGGGAGATGTGTGGACGCTTGGAAGCAACGGCGTGCCTTCATGGTCTCCCTCTGGTTTAGACGCCAGCTCAGCCACCGCAGGACAGGCTCCGATTGCAGACGGAGCAGGCGGATGGGCGTGGGGTGATGTGCAGGGCAGTGGTTCTGGCGGACAGCCGACACCCGTAACCCTTGCGTCAGATATGACCGATACGAGCAAGGTGTATCTGTATACAGGCTCGGAAAGTGGATATAACGCAGGGCATGTCTACTACTATGACGGCTCTGCATGGGTCGACGGTGGTCAGTATGGCGGCGGTGGAAGCATCACGGTGGATAGTGCTTTATCTGCTAATTCAACGAATCCCGTTCAGAACAAAGTTATTAAGACAGCCCTTGATGGCAAGGCTTCAACGGCAGTTGCTACCACATCGGCAAATGGCCTGATGTCGTCCACAGATAAATCAAGGATTGATACTCTGTATGCCGATTATCTTTCAGCATCAACAGCTCTTGGATAAGGCGGTGGTGATATGAGTTTAACAGAACGAATACAGGCACTTACAACTTATGCTAATGGTGTCACGGGGGCATCCGATACGACACTTACTGATGCTGTCGCTACGCTTGCTGAGGGGTATGGACATGGTGATGATTCTGAACTGGTTGAAAACCCGGATTATTTTATCGCAGAATGTGTCGATACGGCTTCAAAAATCAACGCTCTGAGAAATGACAATACTCTGTTGATGTTCTTCATCACAGATAGTCATGTATACACATCTAACAACAATCTCCAGTATCTTGATGTGCAGATGGCATCAATGTATGCCCTGTCAAAAATGCTAAAACCTGACCTTGTTGTGCATGGTGGAGATATGACCAATGGTTCCGAGTCAAAAGCAACTACTATTGCATTCACTGACCACATTGTGAAATGTATGCGTGAAATTGGTGGAGATAACACGCATATACTTATTGGTAATCATGATGGAAATACGGTGCAGAGCAGTCTCGATAACGAGGAACAGCGTATCACCGAAGCTGAAATGCTGACCATGTACAGGTCATGGGATGATGGCTTTACATATGCAGGGAGTAGTTATCAAGGTGGTAGCTTCTATGGATATCGTGATTACAACGATATTGGTCTGAGAGTTATCCGTCTGCACTCATACATCGAGGACATTGGAAATGCTGATGCCACAGGAGGTAAGGGCGGAAACTGGGGGTATTATGCTGACGAACTGACTTGGTTCACAAATGTTGCGTTGAATACAAACAATGCGATTCTGATTATCTGCCATCAGACACTTTCGCCAGTCTTACAGGGGTATCCAGAATCACAGGATATTCCACACAGAGGGACAAGTTTTCAGCAAGCCATTGATACATGGCTTAATGCTAATTCTTCTCACAGATGTGTTGGGGTAGTCCATGGACATGTTCATTGGGATTATGTCGCAAAGGGAAAAGGTGCTTTTTCTGTCATTGACCACAGCACAAAGAACGTTATCAGCAGGGCAGGAAGCTGCGGGAATTTCTATGAGTACGCACAGTGCTTCTGTAACTATATGCCGAATTTTGGGACAGCAGACAGCACACCCACATCATCATATAGAGATGTACCTGTTGATGCGGTATTCCGTGGACGACAGGCGGGGAAAGCATCTCAGGGGCTTTGGACGGCAGTTGTGGTTGATACGGATGCAGAGAAGATTTCGTTTGTTCGCTTTGGCGCAGGTGCGGACAGAACATATGGTTACGGAGTGACAGTATATCATAGTATTAGCAGTACGCTTACGGGGGCTACCAGCGACAACCCCGCTACGTCTATTGAGGATGGAGATGCGTACACGGCTACGATCACGCCTAATAGCGGTTATACGATTGACAGCGCAACCGTCATGATGGGCGGGACAGACATAACCTCGACATCGTATAGTAATGGCGTTATCAGTATCGCAAGCGTGACGGGCAATGTCAGCATTACGGTTACCGCAAGCAAAGCAAGAACTAACTTTCTTCCGCTTGCCACGGAAAGCGATGGCTCAACAATTTATCCTAGAACGACACATTCAACGTTGGCAACTGTTGGATACGCAGAAGGGTATAGACTTGGCTCTGGCGGAACTGAGTCAGCGGCATCCGGTAAATTTGTTACTGGATTTATCCCAGTTAAACAAGGCGATAAGATTGTGTTCGAGAATATGAATATCAACGGAACTGCAAATGATAACAACTATATTGCGTTGTACAATAGTAGCCATCAGCTTGTATCCGGTTGTAGCAGGTATGCAAATGCATGGATTAATCAGACAGGAACGGTGTTCAGCCCGTCGGTGGTGAATAACGGTAATGTTGAATCTGTAACACTCACTGGCGGAACACATAGCGGAACAACCTACGACTTTAGCGGTGTAGCATATATGCGATTGTGTTGCAACAGCATAACGGATGCATCTGGAATTTACATCGAGTAAGTCAACTAAACGCCCATTTACGCAACAAATAAAGCACAAGCGGTATTGATACTCAGTACCAGCCGCAGGAGTAAGCCTATGCAACAATACCTACAGTTTATCCCATGGCTCATTGCCTTGGGTAGTCTGATCGTGGCGTACAAGTCGTACAGCCACAATGTGAGTAAAGATTCTGTCACGAAGATTGACGGTATTAAAGATGGCTTGTTTAAAGCCAATATGAAGCTCGACACGGTGTGCCAGACGACCAACGAAACACGGACGGATATTAAGTCATTAAATCGTGATTTGGTTGAAGTCGAAAAGAGGGTCGTGGCATTGGAGCGAGATTCTAAGACCCTATTTAATGAAGTCGGAGAGCTGAAAGATTCGCTCGGAAAGGTAAAGCAATGAAGATTGAAGCCGATACCATTGCACGGACAATCGTGCTTGCTCTGGCTCTGCTTAATCAGATTCTTGCCGTGATGGGCAGGGGAACGATTGACATTGCCGAGAGCGATGTATACCAGATTGCTTCGCTTGTTGCAACTATTGTATCTGCTATCTGGGCATGGTGGAAGAATAACTCTTTCACTAGACATGCAATCCTGGCAGATGAATATCTGGATAAGTTGAGAAGCGAAAAATGATTATCTTGGCATCGCTCGCAGGAATCCTGTGGGCGGTGTCTTTCAGAAAGTGAGGTAAAGCCATGTATAAAGACGATGAACCCATTTATATCCCAGAAGCGGGAGAGGAAGATATCGAGGGCGGTGATGCGGATGAGTAGTGATTATATCGCAAAGGTGCCTTATATTAAGCAGACGATCACGGGCGGGAGATATGATTTCAGACGCAGGGACTATTACGACACTGACATTCCCAACAGGGTCATCAAGTGGAACAACACTATCAAACGTTTTGGCTGTGGTCAGTGCTGCACTGCAATGGCGTTAGAGTATTGCCTTGATACGAAGATAGAGCCCCAGACACTCTCCGATAAGCTGTGTAAGGATTCTGGTTCATATCGAGATATCGGCAAGTGGGAAGCCGATAAGAGAGGCGTCAAGACCGAGTATACAACCGATATCAACAAGGTTGTAAAAGCCCTGCAGAGGGGTTGTGTGGTCATGTGTATACAGGGCAAAGGTATCTTTACCAGTCATGGGCATTATATCCTGCTGATTGGATATAAGGACGGCAAGATTGCTGTCAATGACTCTGCGGCGCAGGGAAGAACGTATCGTGTCAGCGGAAAGCTGTATACGCCACAGGAAGTCCATGCAGGAGCGAGGAAAGAGGATTACAGGTGCTATACTATCTTCTATCCACAGCGACTGCATATGTGGGTAAATGTGGAAAGCAAGCTGAATATCTGGGAGAACCAGAGCAAGAGGCACAGTCTTGGTTATCTGGAAGACGGTCAGAAAGTATCTATCGTTGATGATGTTATCGTAAACAAGGGTGGAATCAACTGGATTAAGATCAAGAAGACTTCCGGTGTCAAAGATAGAAACGGAGAATATCCTATCGTGGGATGGGTGGACTCTCAATATCTTACTCAGCGGATCAAGTGATAAAGCAAGTTAAAACGTATTACATTTCACTACAAAGGGGAGCTTTTCGGCTCCCCTGTTTTTTTATTTTATGTATACCGTAAAATCCGCATCTTTGCCAGGGGCACCATGTGGGAACCACTCTGAGACCTCGCAATCAAGATACGGGGCAATGGCCGTTGAATTTGCGGGAAAAGTTGCGATTTCCCACCCCTCCTCATTCCTGATCTCCACGCGCTCATAATTAGCCGTCCTGAGCGCCTGGATCATTTCCTTCAGCCTCATTTTTCCGTCATATCCCTTCTGATCAAGGCCTTGATGTAGCCCTGGACGTTTTTCTTGCTAGCCAGAAAGTCGATGATATCAGCATCGGTCTTTTTGTTTAACTTTAAGTAGATCCTCTTGGCGTTCTCGGCATCATACTTAGCCGATGCAAGGCTTTTTTTATTTTCTGTCATGTTCAGCTCCTTATCTGCAAATCCTGTCAATGGTTTCAATTGCTTCAGCTTTCGGCATCAGTGGAAAGCCGGTGAGATAAAACTTTGCTCCGTCGTCTTTTCTGTCCATCAGAATAAAGGCGATTTCTCCATTATCTGAGTCGAAAGATTTTGTTGTGAGGAGATGCCCGGAAGCATCCCTCTTTGTGTATTCAGGTGTCATTTCTTATTCCTCCTCGTCCTGGTAAGCAAAATTGATTCGCTCCTTTAAGTCCTCTACTGTATTATTGAGGCCTGCAATAACCTCGATATCCTCGCCGGTTCTGATTGCTCTGGTAAGACTCGCCTTTGCTGATTCGAGCCTCGCATTGAGAGTAGCCGGATTTTCATAATCTCTGTACATCTTTGCCCTCCTTGTGTTTGTGGTCTTTGTTGACCTTTCCTTTAACTGTCTTTATTATAACATAAGTACGTACTTATGTATAGTGATAAATTTAATGAGTACGCACTTATTTCTTGATGGATTTTAATGTTGAAAAAATTGGGAGAGTATTGGGAGAGTTGTGAAAGGGAGGATTTTTTATTGTCATATTTTGGTCATATTTCGAAAATCCCCGTACAAAGGTAAACAAAGAGAAACATAAGGCAACATAACCTTAATTATAATAGGTAGAAACAGGTAACAAAAGTGCACAAAAGGCAACAAAAACATAGCGATTTTTTAATGCTTATAAGTGACAACCAGAAGGTCGATGGTTCAAGTCCATTACGGGTCATGTCTTGAAACCCTTGAGAAATCAAGGGTTTTTTGTAATTTGTGAAAAATGCCGAAGGTTTTTCTCTGTCTTTTCTGGACATATTTTTGTCATATTTCAAAATGAAAAATAAAAGAGGGAGCCGTCAGAGCTCCCTCCGGAATCATTGAAAAATCTCCATCAGCCTTCCTTGAAGAGTTTTTCCAGAAGGTCAGATGCCTTCCGGTCGTATTCCTTCATCACGTGGCCGTAGATGTTCATGGTGGTGGTCGGTTTCGAATGTCCGACTCTCTCCATGGCTGTGTAAATATCTACTCCATTGGACAGCAGGAGAGTGACGGCCGTGTGTCTTAAGTCGTGCAGACGGATAACCGGCAGAGGGTTATCCGGATATGCCATGTTGTACGTCTGCAAGAAATTCTTGAAGAAGTTGCCGGGCGTGTCCGGATCCATCATGGTGATGCCGTCCCGCTGGACAAAGATCCATCCATCTGGAGATATGATCTTCCGGGATGACTGGAGCTTCCTTAATCTGTCGAAGCATACCTGAGGCAGAACGATCGTGCGATAGCCCGACTCGGTTTTGGGTCCCTTTACCAGGATTTCGCCATTCAGCCTGCGGACCGCCCTGCGGATCGTGACTGTCTTTTCCCTGTAGCTGATATCTGACCATTTGAGAGCTACCAGCTCACCGCGGCGAAAGCCTCCGAAGATGGCAAGGGAAAAATAGGAGAGGTACTGCGGATCAAAGGTCCGGATTTCATCCTTTGCAGGGATAAGCCTGCCGTTTTTCCGTTTTACCTCGTCATGGTGGACCGGAACCCCGCGCTCCAGGGCATCCAGAAAAGCATTGGCCTGCGCCACTGTGAAGTAATGGAGCCGGCCGTCTGTCTTTTTCTTCCTGGGATAATCCAGGCGCGACGCCTCACATGGGTTATCGTTAATCACGTGCTTTTTAACGGCACATGTGAAAATGGATGATGCTGCAATCACCGTATTTTTCATAAGTGATTGCGAGGATCCTTTTTCATTGAGCTTATCGATGATCATCTGGATATGCAGGGAAGTTACCGATGCAATAGGAAGGTGTCCTATATCAGGATAGACGTGGAGATTTAAAAAGCCTTCATAACTCTCCCTGGTCATCTTCATCCCACGCTGAAAATCCATCCAGTCTTTCCAATACCTGTCCGCGAATTCCTTCACGGTCAGTTTCTCGCCTTCAAGGATCCCGCCATGCTTTACCAGCTCCTCGAATTCGTCTGCGGCGCGCCTGGTCTCCTTTTCCCTTTCAGCGGGAGTCGATGACTTCGGATGATAGGTCATGGAAGCGTAGACAGGCTTTCCGTCTGCGTTCTTCCCTTTGTAGACCCGTATCCTGGCCGAATCCCCGCGCCATTTGATATTTGCCATAAAAATTATTCCTCCGATATTTACAAATCAGGGGAATGGATGATATCATATAAGTGAGCGTTTTTCGATCGTCCATTCCCATGTATCGAATACGTCCGGCCCTTCGCCATTCCCGAAGGGTCTTTTTTTATTTTACCTTGCCGGCAACTCTGCCCATGCAGCGCGCCGTCTCATTTAAAGCTACATTCGGATAAGCCGGGTTGATGCTGACCAGCTGATCGGCTCCGCGCCTCTTGACATATGCCTCTCCATCAATAAGGAAAATCCCAATCTCACCAATCTCAACGTCACTTGCCTGCTCGATCAGCAGGATATCGCCATCTGAAAGCACCGGCTCCATGGATGAACCGTTGACGCCGATTGCGTAGATCACTTTCCTGTATTCCTGCGAATTCTCAATCTCGATAAAATCTGACGGCAGGTCATCGAACACAATCTGGCCGGATCCCGCAGAAGCAAGCCTTCCATAATAAGCGATCATCCTTGTAGCAATCTCCGCAACGGGCATTTCCTGCTCAAAAAGCTCCTGGATAAAATCCCTTACCTGGTCACGCTGTGAATCTGGTAGACTGAAATATTTATCCAGGATACGATATTCCAGGTCAGACAGGTTGTAAGTCTGTCGGATCTGCTCCATCAGGATATCCGGGATCTCATTTTTCATGGGGCCGATGCCAGTGCGAAGCCATTCTTCATTAATTTTAAATTCTCTGCAGATGGAACGAATGACGGCATCGGAAGGGTTCCTGTTCCCTATTTCGTAATTGGCAATGGTATTCCTTGCCGATCCGATCTTCTCTGCAAATTCCTGCTGGGTAAGCCCAGCGTCTTTTCTGATTTCCTTAATTCTTTGATTCAATTTTGGTATTCACCTCCTTATAAAGATAAGATAGCAAAAAAATGTCTCAATGTCAACAAAAAACCTATTGACAAAAGTCTCAGAGCAACATATAATGTTCTCAGAGTCAACAATGACTCGAGTAACAACTGAATAATCACAATTCATGGAGGGAATGGACGAATGGAAAATAAGCAGAAGATTCTGGAGCGTCTTTGCAAGACGTTGAAGGAAACAAGAGAGTATCGGGATTTGAAGAATATCAAATATGTAACACAGGGTTCCAGCGAATACGCTGTGCTCACTTTTCCGGATGAAACTTATTCAGTATGCATCACGGCAGACTCCGGCATCGCAGTGATCCGCGATGTAATGAGGTTCCTTGAGAAGCTGGAAGGAGGCACGCCATGGAGATTGTAAGACTCGATACAGACGGCAATATCACCCGTCACGAATACCCGACGGGCGGATATAAGGAAGTGCACAGCACCCTGACAGGCCTGATCGGAGAAAAATGTGAGCTGCTGGAGCCGGTAAGACCCAATTTTCTTTATACAAGGTTTGGAGGAGTGGTTGAGCCGAACAAGGAGATGGTGATCATGCTGGTTGATGAATCCGGATACTACCACGATCTGAGTATCAACATGAAAGCATCTTACCTCTACGGAGCGCATAAGCATGGACAGCCGATCCTGGGAAACGTCCTCTTTATCGGCGAGACGGATTTTCCGGATAAAGATTTTACCGGGCTCACAAAAGATATGGCCGACAATCTGGAAGCCTTCCTTAAAGACTTCCGAACAAACTGACAGTTATCTAATTTTTGTATCCTTTCGCAACCCCGTGCCGGGGCGGGTAATCCCCGGCAATTTCGGAACGTAGCTTAATGGCAGAGCACTGAGGTACCGTAAAAACTAAGAGACAGGGTATGCAGGTTCGAGTCCTGTCGTTCCGACGAGGTGGACGTTCTTACTCTTTATTCATCACCTCACAAAAAGGAATAAAGGGCGGTCGAGTCAGCATGTACACGGCGGGGACCGATATGTCGGCCGTGGCATCTGTGAAAATTCAGCAGGTTAGAGTGAACGCATGGGATAGTAACGATATAACCGCTGACAGCCGGAAAAGAACGGCGTATCCGGTGACGGAATAGGTAGACGTGTATTTCGTATGATGTTTCCTTGTGACTGTGACTTGCAATAAGCATAACAAGGCGTGAAATTTCAATCATGTAAGGTGCAAATCCTTACCCGGATATTTGATGGCAGCGTGACTTTCCGCTAACAAGTGGACTGATTGTGCCGTGACCCGTCAAAGTGGATGAAAGAGGTTTTTCTTTTCGCTTTAAAAGCCCCGATCATTCACAAAATCGCTTTTGTCTGCGGTGCGTAATGTTAGCCAGTAACAAAGGTTTTCAGAAAGTTATTCTTTTCGGATGACACTGCAACAGGTAAACCTTATGTCCTGTATCAATCAAACAAATGTTCAAAACCAACAAGTCAATTAAGTCAACCGCCGCAGACAGGGCGATGCAGCTTTATTTTCCGTAGTGTCCGGCACGGCCTTAGACGTGCCGGGGCCATCGGGCCGCCGAAGGGGCTCCGGGTTGTAGATGCACACCTTAAATCATGCTATATAATCCTCCCAAAAAGTCATAAGTAGATTTGGTCAAGTCCGGAGCGGGTTCGAATCCCGCAGGCCCGACTCCCCGAAATGGGGAAATTAATAGTAAAGGCAGGTGATCAAAATATGAAGACCATCACAGAAACACCAATCAGGTTGATCAACCCCAGGGACCTGCAGACCTTCCTGATGTTCATGTCCCTGAGCGCCGAGAACAAGGCCCGTGTCGATGGCTTTATGCTTGGCCTGCAGACTGCAGGCGGCAAGCCCGACAAGAAGAAATAAGAAGGAGGGAATGGATGGATTTCGAAACAATCAAGCAGGAGATGGCCAAAAGGGGCATTTCCAGAAAAGAGATGTCGGAGCTCTCCGGAGTTTCCCAGGGATCGCTTTCCGGATTTTTTACCGGCAAGACAAAGCCCTCAAAGGAGACGCTGGCAAAGCTATCAAAAGCCCTGGAAGAGCCCGATAAAAAGCCGGTGACCTTTGATCCGAGATATTCGCCGCATCTTCTCACAGAGGCGGCGAGGGCTCTCGGGCAGTCGCCAAAGAGCGTCCGGGCATGGATCAGGAATGGATCCTGCTCATGGGGGTGCTGTATCAGGCATTCGACAAGCTCACGGACAACCTTCATGGTTGACCGGGAGGAATTCTACAGACAGTACGGGATCATCCTTGAGATTCCGGGAAAGGACGTATCGGATGAAAAAAGCAGAGATGCCGTCTAGGGAAGCGGCAATAAGATTTTTAAAAGGATACACTGTACACGATCTCGACAGGGCATATGAGAAGCTGGGCATCAGCTTCCCCTGCAATGATGGAAGGATCAGCCGGATCACGGTTGACCGCAGAAGGGGAGTAAGCAATGGAGATTGTTAAGGTGATCCGGTCGGGGAAGGCAACTATTGTTTTCTGGAGCGACGGCACAAAGACCATTGTAAAGCTCTCCGGAGAGGATTTTGACAATTTCGAGGCTGCAATCTCGGCAGCCGTGCTGAAAAAGGCGCTGGGTTCCAGGGCGAAAGTAAAAGCCTTCCTTGAAGAAGTACGGGAAGTAACCACATGCGTCGGAGGAGTAATGATGCCTGACCCGCTGCCGGAACCAGAGCCAGAACCGAAACCAGAGTCTATGGGCGTCAAGGAAAAGAGTGCTGAGGCACTCAGGCTTTACGAGTCCGGAAAGAGCTATGAAGAAATCGGAAAAACCCTGAACCTTACGAAGGAGACCGCAAGATATTACGCCAATAGGGAAAGAGCCAGGCTGAGAAGCGAGAGCGAGAGCGCGGTGAATTCAAAGGTTGATATCGGCAAGATGATGGCGCTCCTTGAAGCAGGATGGAAAACCGAAGATGTTGCCATTGAATTTGGCGTCACGTCAACAACCATCAGAAATATCTTTTATAAGCACACTGGCCTGAAGCTGGGTGACTGGCGGAAGAATTACTTTTTAAAAGCATCAAATAATTAATCACATCAGAAAGGAAAATCCAATATGAAAAACACAATGACAAAAACAGAGCTTATCAGAGTAGCAGCAGCATCATCAACATATATGAAGGACGGCGAAGAATACAGCCTTACACAGAAACAGGTAGAAGTGGCTCTTAATGCCATGATCGGCGTGATCAGCGCGTCCCTGGTCAGAGGCGACAAGGTGCAGATCGCAGGCTTCGGCTCTTTCGAGGTTTCTGAAAGAGCAGCCAGAGAGGGCAGAAACCCTGCTACCGGCGAACCCATGACCATCAAGGCGTCAAAGAGCGTGAAATTCAAGGCTACCAAGAGCCTTAAGGAAGAGCTGAATTAAGGGCTTAGGGAGGTATACGGATATGAAAAAAGATGCTGTAAAAATCAACCTTGTCGAGCTTGAAAACGTCAAGCGGGTCAAGGCGGTCGTGATGGAGCCCTCGGAAAACGGCCTTACCATCATCGGCGGGAACAATAAGCAGGGCAAGAGCTCTGTGCTGGATGCTATCGCATGGACCCTGGGCGGGGAGAAATTCCATCCCTCACAGGCTGACAGGGAAGGATCTTCCACAAAGCCATATCTTAAAATCGTGCTTTCCAATGGCCTGATCGTGGAGAGAAAGGGCAAGAATTCAGCTCTTAAGGTTACTGACCCGAGAGGGGAGAAGGCAGGGCAGAAGCTCCTGGATTCCTTTATCGAAGTGCTGGCGCTCGATCTTCCGAGATTTATGAATGCCGATAATAAGGAAAAAGCAAAAACCCTTCTGAAGATCATCGGCGTAGGCGACCAGCTGACAGAGCTCGAAAGGAAGGAAAAAGCGGCATACGATGAACGTCAGGCAATGGGCAGGATCGCTGACCAGAAGCAGAAATATGCTGATGAAATGCCTTATTTCCCTAATGTACCCGATGATCCGGTAAGCATGGCTGACCTTATCAAGGAACAGCAGGCTATCCTTGCGAGAAACGGCGAGAACCAGAGAAAGCGTGATCATGCCGTTGAGATCTCCAGAGACAAGGAGAGGGCGAAATTCACCCTGCAGGGCATCGAGGACAAGATCGAGAACGCAAAAAGAATACTTGCTGAGCTGGAAGCGGCCAGACAGGAATCCGAGGAAAAACTGAAGGCTATCGAAGCAGATGAGGCTATCGCCCTTGCGGATGCTGCCGACCTGCAGGATGAATCAACCGCAGAGCTTGAGCAGTCCAT
>Ga0326511_10002591_pt1 | contig 14640 bp, 5 predicted proteins | sample 0_2496_0518_D_FD_203701 | JGI IMG/M metagenome (GOLD analysis project Ga0326511, IMG submission 203701) | Bovine rumen microbial communities from UC Davis, California, United States - 0_2496_0518 | ecosystem: Host-associated > Mammals > Digestive system > Stomach > Rumen | place: USA: California... | reverse complement strand
TGATCCAGGCGGTTGCAGCCGTATTCGGCTACACCTTGGAGTTCACAGAACTGCAGGAAAAGTTACTTCGGGTTGTGAACGCTGTGTTCCTTGTGCTGGCTGTTTTGGGTATTGTCAATGACCCTACTACAGCAACATTTAAGGACAGTAAGAGAGCACTCACTTATACACATCCAAAGGAGGACTAAATATGGCATCTGCACAGCAAGCAAAAGAGTTTATTAAAACCATTGCACCTATTGTTATGGATGTGTGTGCACGCAGAGGTTACGGAGATGTACAGGCGTACACCTGTATCGCCCAGGCGTGCTGCGAATCCAACTACGGAACAGCAGCTTTAATGAAAAATGCTAATGCGTTTTTCGGAATTAAAGCAACTAGCAAGTGGGTACACACCGCAAAATACGGTGGCAAAGTGTACAACACTCGTACAAAAGAGTGCTATGATGGTAAAACCTACACAAATATCACCGCAGCATTTAGAGCGTACAACAGTATGAAAGACTCTATAGAAGACTACTTTGACCTCATGGCCAGTAGATATCCTCTCAGTTTAGCAGCATTAACAGTATCTCACTGTATTACTACTATTAAAAATGGAGGGTATGCTACAAGCCCTACGTATGTATCCACTATCCTGTCTATCTATAAAAAGTATGAGAGCCTTTTCAAGCAGTACCATGTAGGTGCTACTCCTGCTACAGCAGTGATAGGATATAAACCTATAACAGAGGCGGTTATTAAAGCTGTTATTTTAGGTAAATACGGTAATGGTACGGCACGTACACGTAAGCTGATAGAGGCGGGGTATGATCCTAAAGCTGTACAGCTTGCGGTAAACACATACCTAGCACGTAAGTAACACTTGCACCTAACCGGTTAGTCCTATATACTAAATATAGGGCTAACCATAAAGGAGGAACCCCCTATGACATCAGAACAGCTTGAAAATCTTTTCCTAGGATTAGGAAACGACCCGCGTATAGATAAAGAGACATTAGCGTCTATTTATGATGCGCTAAATAAAAACAATAAAACGCCTGTAGATGCGTATACACAGCCTGCCTACACTAGTGTAGTGGATCCTACTATCAATGATGTAGATGGGCTGGCAAAACGGTTAGGTGTTAACTTCACATACGACAGAGGTGAAATCGAAAAGATTTACCAGGATGCTACTAGAGCTGCTATGAAAGCTGCACGTAATGATGACACAGAGCGTGAGTACATCTCACACCTTGCTAAATCCCAGCAGTCAGCTAACGACTTGATTCGTAAACAGTATGCTGACGCAGTCTCTTCTGGAGCAAGCAGAGGCATGCAGGCAGCGTCTATGTTAAGTACCATCTTAGGCGTTACACAGGCTGCTACAGACGAGGCTACACAGATTGCCAAAACTAAACAGCAGCAAGCAGACCAGTACGCAGCTAAACTTAAACAAGATGCTGCAGACGCATTACGCTATAGTAATGATGTTGCACAGAGCATCGGAAGCCTATCTCACTCTCTGTACAACGACCAGATCCAGCAGTTAGCAGCACAGCTAGGTTATAACCAGGCTATCAACACGGATAGAGCAGGATACCTTGCAAATAGATATACTGCTGATTCTAATGCAGCTGCTAATACAACTGCCACTGGCGCAGGAATTTACAACAATCGTCAGTCAGTACTTGCACAGATTCAGTCTGCACTCGAAGAAAAAGAAGCACAGAAGTACGCAGCAGATAAAGGACAGTATCAGAAGTTAGAATACGCAGGTGGGTACACTGCCAAATAATTTTTGAAAGGAATGCTTATGGCACACGTCAGAGATACAGGTAAATCTAGGTCAAGCAGTAGTAGCAAGAAGCCTACTACTGCTTCTTCGTCTTCTAAAAAGCCTACTAATACAGCAGCACAGCAGGCACAGCAAGCAGCACAGCGAGCAGCAGCCCAGCGAGCAGCACAACAGGCAGCAGCACAGCGAGCAGCAGCCCAGCGAGCAGCACAGGCAGCCGCAGCAGCTGCAGCCGCAGCCAGAGCAGCACAACAGGCAGCAGCCCAGCGAGCAGCAGCCCAGCGAGCAGCACAACAGGCAGCACAACGTCGAGCTGCAGAACAAGCAGCTGCACAAGCCGCAGCCGCCGCAGCTAGAGCAGCACAGCAGGCAATGCAGCAGACGAAAAACAATAACAACAATAATAACCACAATAATAACCACAATAACCACAATAATAACCACAATAATAACAATAATAATAACAATAATAACCACAATAACAACCACAATAACAACAATAATAACCACAATAATAGTAAGCCTAGTGGAGGCAATACGCCTAAACCTACCAATACATCTGCACAGATGGCTGCAGAGGCAGCAGCAAGAGCAGCGGCAGGTAAACCACAGACTCCTACTCCTGCACCATCTAAAGCTGGTACAGGTGCGAAAAAGGCGATTGCTACTGCTACAGCTGCAGGTGTTGCCGTAGCAAAAGCATCCACAGGAAGTGGTATCAAGAAAAGCACAATCACACCTAAACACACTACTACACAGCCTGTGCACACTACTACTACACAGCCTGTGCACACTACTTCAAGTGTATCTACACCGCTTGGTAGTAGTGTTATAGCAAATAATTATTTAACGCCGGTGCAGCAGAGTACTCCTGCGCCTGTTAAGCAATCTGTTCAGGCACCTAAGACGCAGGTAAATCCGGCATATGTGCTGAATGTAAAACCTAAAACAGATATATTTTCCAGAATCGCGCCTACAAAGCGTGAAAAAGGACAGACAGTTCCTGTTTATGATAGGGCTACTAAATCCTTTAAGTACAAATCAGTAAAGTCTAAAGAGATTAAGAATGCACTTAAAAAAGCAGGGATAACACTAGGAAGCTATTCCAACTCAGATGTGCGTCCTACGTATGATGTAGACGCATCAGGAAGCAATGTACATGCTGTTACAGCATTTCAGGTAAATACTGTAAATAGTACTACATATAAAAACGTTTCCAATGGGCTACAGGATGGTAGTTATGAAGTGTGGGTACTTACAGATGATGACTCAATCAAGCAAACAAAGCCCTGTACCTATAATTACACTGACCCTAACACCGGAAAACAGCGTATGCAGGTTAGCACCTGTAATACAATCGGTAGAAAAAGACTGCGAGGCATAGACGTAAATGATAAGTATGTCATTTATGATCCTGTGTCCAAACGGTTTTTTAAGTATGCTCAAAATGACGCTATCAACAAATACCTTGAAAAACAACAAGCGTTATTAAATGCTGCAGATGAGTCTCGTGTTGCAGCTATGCGGTCTGCAAGCCATTGGGGAATAGAAGCGGAACAGCTCGAAGGCAAATTAACAAAGTACATCACAACTGCACAGACCCGTCCACTTACAAACAAAGAATACAAAGAGTTCCAGGAACTCTATAAGAAATATGAAGAAGCAAAAGCTCCTGTAGAAGGAATTTATAATTCTTATCAGCGTGATTACACTAATATTATTGAACAGTACCATCAGATTGACAAGCAAATTGCTCAGACAGGCGGTATCACCGGTAAAGATATTGAAGAATACAGCTATCTAAAGACGTTTGTAGATGCTGCAGAGCGCATCAAACAAGGAAAAGGTGATGAGCTAGATAGACAGCTACTTACTGCACAGTATCACGCCACCTCTATTCCTAAAGAGACAATGGCGCGCTATTACGCACTACAAAATAAAATACATGCAGCTAAAAATAACTACGTGTACATGAACAAAGACTACATTATGTCTGTTAACAAGTACGTTGATAGCCTTAATGAAGGTATGCAGACGTATGAGCGTTTAGCAGCTGCACATGCAAACATTGACTCACGTACACAGGTCAACTCTTTTGCAGATGTGCTTAAAAGAAGCGTATCCCGTGCTATTTGGAAACAGTATACGGACACCAGCCCACTACAGGATATTGCGGAAGCGTTCTCTTACAAGACTAAATCTGTATACGACGCTGCAACTACTGCTAATGCAACCATGAACAGCGTTGCAACCGCCGCACTAGCTGGCGCATTGACAGAGTTAGGTGAGACTCTGGATATGACCAACGTTTTCAAACCTATTATTGTAGGTTCTCAGATGTACCGCTACGGTAACTATGACGACGCTGCATATGGTGCGTGGTTACGTTCTCAGGCTGAGAAAGAGTGGCAGAATGCTTCAGCTAGAACTCGTAACTTTTTTGGCAACGCTAACGGTGGCGCTGACAATGGCATAGCCAATTATGCCGGCTGGGTTGCATTTAAAGCAGCTTTAGGTGCGTACGGAGAAACACCTAACTTTGATTATATCAATACTTGGGCGCCGGAAGACCGGGATGCACGCGCGTATTTGCTCACAACAGTTGCAGATATGCTACTGGATCCAGGATTTTTGTTCGACGCAACGCAGGGGCTTGTAAAAAATATTGCACGTAAAGACCTACTTAATAAACATGCTGTAGAATTACTAAATGCACAGTACAAATTATGGCAACAGGCAGGTGCAGTTATAATCAGAGATGCAGATAAACTCGGTGCAGACACTGTTGCTAGAGTTGTTGCAGATAACGCAGCAAAGGGAATTATTACTGTTGTTAAAAGTGCAGACACGGACGAAAAGATTTTAAAAGCATACTCCAATGCTTTAAAACACGCAGTTGACGCAGGCGGGGAGTCTAAAGCATTCTTAGAAGAACTGACTAATGCAGCAATAAAGACGTCTACGCAGACATTCACACCTCTTACAGGATTAAGAAAGCTTGCGCATGCTACTGATACGCCTGCACACGTTGCAGACGCATTAGAGTATTCCGCAAGAACTGCATACAATAAAGCACTTAATGAGTTTACACAGCGTACAGCATCTAACGCTGTAACACTGTTTAAAAATAGTGTGACTGAAGAAGGAGCACTTGCTGCACGCCTTGCTTTTGATGTGCCTAGTATTGTAAAGACTATGCACAGCATTGATGATGCACAGCAGTTTTTAAACAAGGCATTGATGGCAGCTTCAGCACCTGTGTTATCTGCACCTGTGCTTGTTGGACGTGGGTTGCGCAGACTCCTTGCAGAACTTCCCAATAGCTCCAAACACTTGACCGTAGACGCTGTAGGCGCATACACAGATGTTGCTTCAAAGTTAGCAAATGCACCACAGTATGCAACAGCATCTAATCTAAACGACGTTTTAGACGAGATTAGTAAGAGTATTTCTGTGTACACTGCTAACACAGATTTAAGTGAGGATGCAGTTAAACTGTTTAATGCATTTGATAAAACTGCATTAGCTGCATACACTGGACGTATTTTAGAGAATACCTTAATGCCTGTGCGCCGCATTTTGCAAGATGTTACAAAGGACAATGTGCAAGCAGTTTTAAAAAATCTGGATAGATTTGCAAACACAATGGGGTTTGATACGTACGCAGACGCACACAAAGCACTTATGCAAAACATCGGGCTGTTTGTAAAGAACAATCCTGACGCTAAAAAGATGTTCATGTGGTATCAGCGCAAGTATACAGATGCATTGTTACAAGCAGATATGGACAAAGTGTCTAAGGTGTTCAAGGCTTTCAAAACACCTTATGATGACGTGCGCAAAATTTACGCTGTGCTTAACAACACTGCTATACTCACAACAGAAGATGTAACCACACTGCACACAGCTGTACAGCATATGCGGGATATCTTTTTTGAAGAGTACGGGCATGTTAGTGGTATTAGTAAAGCACAGTATGCTGAATATGCTAACACTGCTATCTCTAAAATAGTAGAGGTCGGAGACGGCATAGCATCTGCAACCGAATTGGTTGCACCTTTACAACAGTTTTTAGAGACTACTGAAGACTATCTAAAAGGTGTGCGCACCTATTTGGACGACTTAAAACACAGTACTTATAGAACTTCAGATATCTCAGAGTACGTCAAAGCGAGTGCGGAAAGGTTCAACACTGTCGCAAGAGAGTCCTGTGAAGTGGTATCAGAAGGCATTCGAAAAGAACTGCAAGCACACCACGGACTTAACGTAGATGCAGCAGAAGTTAAAAATAAACTGTTACACACTGACATAGCTGCCGCGCTTAAAGACGCAGCCACAGGACAGATTGATGCAGCAACACTGCAGAGAGTGTATCAGGTACAGCTTGATAAGTACACTGACGTACTTCAGTACGTTGATGACCCTACGATTACACGCGTTACAGAAGACATTATAGACCCTAACACTTCTACGCGTGGTGCTTTAGAGTATCTTTTAGATGCCCTCTCAAACACTGCAAACAAAGAAGGCGTAACAGATGAAGTTATAAGGGCGTGTATGGAAGCCCGCGCTTCACTACAAAGCGTTATCGCGCTCAGTGAGACATGTCACAATACGCGTGTGTTCTACAAGACCTTTGAACGAGAAGCCCTGGAGAACGGTGTATCAAGTTCCCATATAAACGCTGTCTTAGATGCTTTTTCAGGAGATAAGACTGGGCTTATTAACAGTAATGCTGAAAAGTGGGCACTAGTAAATAATCCTATGTTTATTGAGAACATCGTAGAGACTGTTACACAGAATGCAACAGAGTATCTACGTCAAATCTCAGACCGCCCTATCGACTATCTATGGCACTACAAGTGTAATACTGTAGATACTGCCAAGAATATTGAGCGTATCAAAGAATTAGCAGCAACTCGCGTGCCTGCAGATGACCAGTACATAGACGTGTACTACAGCTGTGCTGGTACTGTTAGAGGTGCAGACCCTCATATGGTGTCTTTTAGCACAGGTGACCGTGTTGAGACTTTTCGTAATGCTTCTTCTATGTTCCGGTTGCACGATTCCCATGCATACCATATGTACGGCATGAGCGCAGAAGATGTAACCCAGGCGTATGCAGAAGTATGTAACAAGTATGCAGGCGTACCTAGAGAGCAGTACGTCAAAGATATTCAGACCTACCTTATTGACATCCAGCAACGTGCAGCAGCAGAAAATAAACAGTTGCGCTTTATCGGATTCAACGCAGGTGCAGCTACGTCAGAAACTGACCGCTTTATTAAACACTTTTTAACAAGCAATGGCATTACAATTCGGTGGAACAGCACTGTAGATGTCGGAGAAATCATCAGAGTTGCAGAAGGTTATGCAACCCTAGAAGACGGTGCAGTTATGGCAATCAGACGTGCAGTTAGAGACACGCTAGAAGAAGCCAGTGTGCTTAAACACGCAGAGCAGATTCAGTTAGTGCTGGATCCAGACTCAGGGATTTTAGATAAGCTCTACCATGCAAAGAATGCTATTGCTGAGACTGCACGAAGAGATGTGGCACAGGTAGCAACAGATGCTATAGATGAACTCATAAGTGGTGTGCGTAATATAGATGCATTTAGATTTAAAGTGCTTGGAGATAACGCAAAGATTACATTTAGTGAGCGCCAGATTGCAGAGTTTATAGAACAGGCATCCTACGGCAAAGATAGTCTAACCCGTATAAACAGCATGCGTGCGCTGTACGGAATACTTCCTACTGCTACAAGCGTAACTTCTGGAAGTCTACAGATTAAAAAAGTTTTTGATGGAAACCTTGTAAGAGAGTGGTTTTCTGATGACACAATAAACAGTTTGTTGCGCACAAAAGATAATAAAGCAATTGCTCACAGTGCAGACGAGCTATATAGCTTTGTTAAACAGCTTGACCTCCGGTATTCAACAATCCAGAACACAGAGCTTTTAGAACAGCTTGGTGTAGATGCATTACGCAATACTTATAATGCAGTGTACACTGTTGCAGCAAGACAGATGATGTATAAAGCACAGGATGAACTGCTACAGATGTACAGCAACCTTGTTTTAAAGACTCCTCAGGATTACTATGCTGCACTGAGTATGTTAATTGAGCATGTAGACAGTAAATCTGTCAGTGACTTATTAATACAGGCGTGTGCAAACACAACTACTGAGGTACAGAACACAATAAAAAATATCGAATTAGTACTTGATGTGTTAACGCATGAAGATGACATAGTGTATAACGTAGCGCACAACGTACGCAGCTATGACACGTATATCCCAGCTTTAGAGACTAAGTATCTGAGCGCATCTGAAAAGACAAGTTATGCACTTGCACTTGAAGACGGATTCAGAAAGGCTGCAAAAGATGCAGAGTCTTTAGGAACCTACTTAGATTTAAAAGAAGCGCTGTACACTAATAGCCGTTTACTCACTGCAGATGAGCGTATGAACTACGCCCTTTATAAGCGTGTGTACACTCCTTATCGTGATTTAATGACACGCATTGATAACATGTTAAACCCTGCTGACATTGCTGATGCAGACGCAGTAGTAGCTGCAAGAACAAAAGCAGCCTTCGATGACAGGGTATCAACAGTAAACACTGCGTTAAAAGGAGTAACCCACGATATTGCTGAAGCAGGAACAGATGCAATACTTATGCTTTCTGATGAGCAGTTCGAACAATTTGTTGTACGTAACTGTATGAACGCATTGATTATTGATCCCTCCTCTAGTTTGTTTAAAGGTGATGCCGGAGTACTGTTAGGAGCACGTTTAAAGAGTTTGGTAAACAACCCTAAAGTAGGCTTAAAGGTTGAGACGTTCAAGTATGCTATAGGAGACACAGAAAAAGAACTCATTAGAGTTTATAAAGACCTGCAAGAGTACACTCCGGCACAGCTTGATGAATTACTTAACGCTGCTGATACTGCAGACTTGCCATTGTACAGTAATTACATTGTTGCAGCACGTAATAAGATGACATCAAATATGCTGCGCTACCAGGAAATAAACGAATATGTTCAGGAGTACCTACATGAAATGACTGCGTATATGCCTGCACATTACTTCGTATCCTCTTACGATGTACTAACACAGGACACTATTAAAAGGATGCAAGAACTGTTTCCAGAAGCTTCTCGCTTAAATGTAGCGCGTATTGATAAGTGGTTTGATGAATCCTATTGCTGTAATATTTGGGGAGACTTAGACTTAAAGCATACGCTTAACCCGTACGCTTCTGAAAAGCTGTTAGATAACATGGGCAGAGGATTACACCATGTACAGCACAAACTAGAGGCTACTACAAACTTAATGCGCGTGTTTACAGACAAGTCCCAGAGTTTGCGTAACATTTTAAAAGAGTCACAAAGCGCACCGGACTGGAATACTGTAAAGAAACAGCTAGATGCAAGAGGCTATGTACTTGCTACACTCACTCCTGGTACTTTTGGATATAGCGTTAAGCAGTGTCCTATCACAAGTGAGAAAGTGTTTAAAGAGTACCTTAAAACAGATGATGTTGTGTGCATGGAAGGTGCGGTGTACAACGCTATTAAAGCGGATTTATTAAGCAAACAGCGTACAGCAATGTACACGAAATTCCACGGCAGTGAATTTGCATCACACTGCGCAGATATGTATTTAGAGTGGAAGCGCACCTTTAGAAGTGCCCGTATAACATCAGCATTGTTTGCTTCTAACATTAAAGCCACAGGTATCCGTAACATCATAGACAGTACTGTAAAAGGATTTAATGATGCAGGGTTAGCGTTTCTTAAACACATTCCTAATGCAATAGAGTATCAGCGTGCATATGATGAAGTGTACGCGCAGATATACGAAGAGTTTAAACATGTTGACGCAGATACCATTCTGGCATACTACAGCCAGCATGCTGAACATATTCCACTTACACAGGAGCTATTTGAAAAACTCCATGTGTTTAATGAGTTAGCTTCTACCGGCATGAGTGCACTGTTAGATATCACTAAAAACAACCAGCTTTCAAAGATGCGTTCACTACTCAACACAGATGCATACACAGACGCAGAACTGCAAGCAGCACTAGACACATTTAACAGAGTACTAGGAACACGCAAATACAGAAACATCCCGGGAACCCTAAAGGATACCGTGCAGTCACAGATTTACGCAGACGTGTTTGATGCATTACAGCATCTCAAAGAACCCGGTACTACTGTTCCTAGATTTACATTGGAGCAGTGTAAAGAACTTGCACCACTCGTTTATAAGTACACCCCTACTGCAAATACTTGGGGACATGCGTTAGAACAGACACCGTTGTTAGGAAAACTTATCCAGTTCAACAGCAAGACCTTTGAAAATGCAGAAATCCGTACACGTACAGCATTATATCTAGCGTATATGGAAGAAGATGTTACCACAAGTGCAGCAGAGAAAGCAATTATACGTACTCAGTTCGACTACAGTAATGCCCCTCTGGCAGTAGGAGCGCTGGAAACACTGTTCCCATTCACTACCTTTAAAATATATAACTCACAGTATTGGGTACGTGACGCCGCATCCTCAATAACAAACATGAAGTTAATCACAAGATATGGAAATGCAGTAGTCCCGGTACACGGCACTTGGGAAATTGCGCAGCAGATTAGAAACACCCTTACTGCGCAGGCGCTTGCTGAAGACCGTTCAGATGATGACACATCTGAAGAAAATGCTACAGGCATTCGAGGATGGTTTGCTGATAACATCTTAGGATATAAAGGCGTTTCAGAAAGCTTTGCAGACGGTATCCGTATAGGGGATAATCACTACGTAAAAGTAGGTAACTCTTTTACTGATGCAATACGCTTAGGTGCTAGCATTTTCTACGCACCTATGCAGATTGCTCAAGGACAGCTTCCTTCCATCTTGTCAGACAGTGTGTACGCGCCGTTAGGTACGCTGTATAAATTCATGTCTGACTTGAACACCTTAGACATATTTGGTAGGCTGCTTCCTACAAATGGCGTTTGGAACAACGACCCGGAAGCACTGGGAGAGCTTACGCTTTGGGCAGAAGAGAACTACCGAAGCATCTTTGATTTAATTCCTGCGTATGGTATGGCAGTTAATCTGGTGTTTACTCACATCAGAACAGCAGTGCCTAACTTAGCAGACATGAAGCTAATGCTTTGTGATAAAAGTTTACAGCGTACTTGGGTAGCCCGTATGTTCCAGACCGCATGTGATTTAAGTAGCACAGTGTTTCCCTCTTTTGTGGGTGTGCTGAATAAATACAACAATGCTGGTGGCGCAATGATGTATTTTGAGCGCCCTATAGGACTTAACTGGTATGCTAACACAGATGTAGACCTCATCAAACAGCGTATAAATCCTGCTACTGGTAAGCACTACACTGATGAAGAAGCAAAGGCGTTCTCTGAAGCGTTCCGCAGTACACACCAAAGAGTGTTGGGTGTGTCTACACTTCCTGCTTGGATGTGCAAAGACCCTGCAACATACATAGACTATGCTGCCATGTTCTTGAAGATGGGCTTTGATGAAAAAGATGTAGAGAATAGCTTGAAAGAAGTGTTACAGCAATTGTACGGTGGTGGATTGATTAATGACCCACATACAAATGGTATCTACATAAACGCTGTTGATGGTGTGCGCGCGTACTTAGATTATAAGTTACTAGAAGATACCTTCAGCGCTTTGGCGGCAAGAGGGTACACTATAGAAGAAGCTATAGAGATGCTGAAAAAGCAGAAGTGGTTAGACCCTGTTTCTGGAACGTTGTACAGCTATAACCAGGTCGCAAAAACTTTGGATAACTCAATGTTTTTACGTGCGTACAATGCTTTACCTGACTATGTGAAGTATGATAAAGAACAGTACGCGGCGTTGGTAGCATACTGGAAAGCCAACGGGCTTACAACAGAACAGGCTTTATTAATGATCCAGAGAGAGCATGGATATATTGATGAGGCAGGACGTTACAGAGTCCTTACTGATGCACAGGTAGCAGCGTACAACAAACAACTCAATGATGATTATTATGAGTTCGTTAATCAGTTACCTACATGGTATAAGTACGAACCCGGCGCAGCATCTCGTGCAATAAACCTGTTTGTACAACGCGGAATGTCTGTGCAGGAAGCGCAAGAGTACATCCTGAAACATAACGTATACGTAGATGTAGATGGCAAGGTACACTATCTGACAGATGCGGAAGTAGCTGCTCGTGCAAAAACTGCTAATACAGAGTTCTATGACTACTACGAGACGCTCCCAGACTACATCAAATATGAAAAAGGTGCGTATGGCAGAACGCTAAGGTATCTGAAGAGTTTAGGCATCTCTGAAAAAGACGCTAAACGCATGATTAAAAATGGAGCATACTACACTATAGACGGACGTTTAATCAACTGCTCAGGGTTACAAAGAGTGCGTAAACAGAGCCATCAGAAGATGTCTGATGAAGAGTGGAACAATTATTTCCAGAGCCTCCCGGACTACACAAAGTACGAGAAAGGTGCATTCAAACGTATCTATGCGTACTTAAAAGCACAGGGATACAAGCATGATATGATTTTAGAGTTCATAAGAAATGGATTCTATATCAGCGCAGATGGAAAGATTATCCAAGATGTGCGTGGAATGCAGCGCCCGGTATTAGGCTACGCTACATTTAATGACTACTATCAGTCGTTACCTAACTACATTAAGTATGAAAAAGGTGCGTATAGACGTACATACGATGCTTTACGCATGCTAGGGTTCACATACGAACAAAGTCTGTCATTAATCAAGCAGGGCGCATACTTATCAGAGACTGCAGCTAACTCTATCTTTAACAGTGCAGTGCCTAAAGCACATATTCCTGTTACTGACATTCACAGTTTGCTACAAAAATACGCAGGTGTTGTAATCCGGTATGGGGATAAGACCTGGACATTGATAGATTGTTCAGGGCTGAACAGGACTAGAGGGCGTAGAAGTAATTATAACACTTCCGGTAGACGGTATGTTAAAAAGAACTACCAGCGAAAGAAGTACACTCCTTATCCTAAACGGGAGTACACTTCAAGAGTACGTCCTAAACAAGCACGCCCTAAACAAGCACGTCCTATTAAACACAGAGTACATAAGTTTTACATACAGCGCCCATACGTTACACACAAATCATACAGTTCTACATATTCTAAGGTCAATATGTTAGCTGGTGCATCCTATGGTGCACGTAAAGTGTTTAAAGTAACACTTGGGTACAACCCTGTAAGACAATCGCTCAGTATCAAGTCTACGTATCCAGCTGCGTACAGAAACATTGTGTACAGCACTAGACGTTCTTTATACAAAGAATTGTATGCTAAGTACGGCGCATCTCGTATGCTGATGCGGTCAAATGTGACGCATATGTACAGTAATGCATGTATCACAAGACTTCGTAGAAACGAAATATTTAATAGGGTTAAATACGGAAATAGGAGGAATAACCTGTAGGTTATTCCCCCTATTTTTATTACTTAATTAAGCCCTAGTTCCTGTTTACGTGCCTGTACTTTCATCCAGGTTTCTTGTCCTATTGTGACCAGTTGTGCCTGTACCAATTTATCTGCAAAAATCTTGTACACATTTAATTCCCAGCCTTTGTCGAACAGTGCAACCAAATATCCGAAAGGCGCCTGCAGTGCTAACAACTGCTGTTGAATTTGTGTATAGTAGTATGCTGGAACCCCGTAAAGTTGTGCTTCCTGAGTAATATGGTCTGTAACAGTACCTGCTCCACACAGCTTTGCAGTACCTTCTTGCAGGGTGTTAATACGTTTACTTCTGTCCCAGTATTTACTGGCGTATGCGCTTACAAATTTAGCTTCTACTGGTAGGTATGTATTACCTAACTGGATTATACCATCAAAGTTAACAGTCAAAAATGGATACTCTACAAATTTGTACATGGCATCTGGTTTGTATACATCTACGCCTGCCCAATGTTCAAATTTGTTTAAGATGATAGGTTCCAGGTCTGCTCCTTTACGTACGTTTTCTTTTTCTCCTACTGCTTTCTCTTCTTCAGAAATGTCAGTAGCGCATTTCTGTGCAATGAGGGTAGGAATATCGTGATAGGGATTTACGCCGAGCAATACAGAGCTGTCGGATGCACCGAACCCACCTCGTCGTATCTCTATAAATTTCTCTTTTTGGAACTGCGCCAATTCGTACGCATCCGGTACTGTTATCTGCAGCACATTGTTCTTCACTAAATCTTGATCGTTCATAGTCAATATCCTCCACTGGTAGCAGTACCATGTACGCGTACGTACCGTACTGCTGTAAAAATTGTTTTCCTGATGCTTCTGTGGGCATGTATATGTCAATTGCGTCTCCGTTACGGACTCGCTCTCCTCCTGTATCTGTAATTACATACGCGCCTATAAAGTAAATAGGGGCATCTTCTGCAGTAGCTGCCCACAGTAAGGCTATTGTATTGTTTACAGTATCTGGAGTGTATGCTGCAACACCTGGTTCTGGCATATCTCCATTATAGCAAGGGTGTCCAGTCGGTAAATAATACGTCATGTACTGTTTAAAAATACACTGTGTGCTTTTAGCAACAACATAACTAGTGTTATTAATAAATAGTATAAGTATAGTACTAACTAAGAGTGCCGTAAGTTTTAACTTTTTTTGCATGCCTCCTCCTTTTTATTTTCGAAGGTGTTAAAATGTACAGCATGACGAATGGAGTCTCGTTCATGGTCGCACAAGATGTGTGTAGGAAGTGCAGGTATTACATAGTGTTTATTGATTGAAGCAATAACTCCTTCGTGTACAAGAATCTGGTCTTCCCATCTCTTTTTTACTGC
>Ga0326511_10002588_pt1 | contig 14644 bp, 16 predicted proteins | sample 0_2496_0518_D_FD_203701 | JGI IMG/M metagenome (GOLD analysis project Ga0326511, IMG submission 203701) | Bovine rumen microbial communities from UC Davis, California, United States - 0_2496_0518 | ecosystem: Host-associated > Mammals > Digestive system > Stomach > Rumen | place: USA... | reverse complement strand
CCGTTTGTTGTCGGAAGAAAAAACTGGCTGTTTTCGGATTCTCCGAAGGGAGCATCAGCAGGTGCGATGCTGTATTCACTGGTCGTTAGTGCTAAAATGAACGGCCTGAATGCTGAGGAATATCTTGTCAGACTATTTCGTTCTGATGTTCCGGTGCTGCCATATTGAAAACTTATTGCTATTTGAGAGGTCTGTTTCAGACCTCTTTTTCTTTGCTATATGACGCGGGGTTATTGGGCGGTTACATAACATTAGTTATATGGCACAGGCATGCTTTAAGTAATTCAGCCTCTCACGGTATGACAATCGTGAGAGGCTGTTCCTGTATATTTTATTTATCATTTGCTCTGTTAATCAATAATTCGAAATTACTTCTCCAACATGCTTTCATTCCTTCTTTGTTTCGCCAGATTACTTCAGGTCCTCCTGTCCGACTCAAATCAAGCCCGAACTTTCCGTTTTCTTCTTTTACAACCTGAGCTGTGCGGTTTCTGCCGCTTTGAATGCATTGATTAATATTATTTGATGATAGGATTACAGCGCAAAAGTTCTCCATTGCACGCACTTTTAGAATCAAAGATAGTTTCGATTCATAGAAATCCTTATCGACATAATCCCATTTGTTGATAAGAATGTATTTTTTATTTTTCAGATCTTTAAGTTTTTCGGAATATAACAGTTGCAATATAACTTCAGGCTTCATAATATCCGCTCCGTTTATTACAACAAAAACAATGTTTGAATCGCTTTTTCTAAGGACATACAGATTCTCATCGACTTTTTCGCATGAGGCAATTAGTGAGTCTATGCCTTTGATGCTAACATAAAAGTCTCTTATCTTGTTAATTGTCGGGCTCTGAGAACAACTCGTGTCGGGTGCGGTAATTCCGTCGTCTGACGCAGTATCATAAACAAATATATTTCTTGTTTTGAGAGCACAAGTTGAAAGCTCTTTCCCTCTCGGAGAAAAACCGTATACATAACAGCCTGCTCCGTATCCACCCATTGTAACAAACGTATAACAGCCGTTTTCTATTGCTCGTGCTTTGTTGTATTTATACCATTTGTCATAAACAACATCTCCGCCTGTACTGTTAATAATAATATCTACATCATTTAATCCGTACATTCTGCTAAACAATGAGTGGTTGCAATCGTAGCATATTGTCATTCCGATTTTTAAACCTTTGAAAAAAATCGGCGAGAACATATCCTTAATTATTTCACTATAGTTTTCCAATTCAAACGCGGAACAGCTTGTCATTGTGTGTTTAATATAATACTTGCATTTCGTTTCTCCCTCAGAGGCAAAAGCGTTAGCGTAAACACTGACGATTCTTCCATATTTATCGTTACTGTTTATGATAATTGCTTTACCGACCTGAGCGCTGAGTTCTAATGTCTTGGCGTAGATATTCTCAATATCCGTCTGCTTGGAAAAATCCGAATTGTTAAACTCTTTTACAAAAGGGAAATACCCGTACTCAGGCAAAACAAAAGTATCAATATCCGATTCTTTTACCAACAAAATATCCTTTTTGAATGAACGGGAATTCTTGTATTCATTTGTCTGAAGATATAACCCTATCTGTATTGATTGCTCTTTTTCCTTGTTGCATTCATTAGAATTATCAGTATTGTTTAATACGATATTCAGACTGTTCGCTAAAACTTCTTTTGCATTTGGTGCATCAAAATCGGTTTGACCGTGCATTATACGCACCAACTTATACCCGTGTTTTGCTGCCTCAATATCTCTAACACTGTCGTAATACGCTCTTACTTCGTCCCTGTCTTTCGGTTGATTATCTCTTGCCTGAATATCATTGCAAGCCTGTATCCACAAGTTTTTATCATAATGCAGAGAAATATTCGGATATGCCAAAAGCGATATTTTCCTAGCTTGAGAAAAATGCTGACGCTCATCATATTCAATGATAAGCTTTTTACTTTCGCAGACAAAATCACAACGGAGTTTTACATTGTTTTTCACAAATGAGTCGTTGCCTCTGTACTCACATAAAGCAGAAATCAACTTTGAATAATCATTATCAAACTCAGTGGGAGTTTTCATCCAATCAAAAGTCTTTTCGCACACAACGTCTCCGTCAAACATCTTGTTCAAAAGCAACTGTAAAGCGTTTTTCTGTTCAATGACTTCTTTATATGGAATCTTTATTCTGTTGCTTTTATCATTGACTTTATTTTTTTGTTCATCTGAAGTTTTCGGAGACTCCTGTTTCACTGTAACAACTTGCGTTGTATTATTCTTACTGATATGCTGTACTTCGAATCCTAATTTCTCAAAAAAGCGAACAGTTTCCAAACCACCTGTAAACTCGCTTTTACTTATTTCATTTTTAAAATGCACTTTATATGCAAGTCCTCTGATATGCTTAGCGGGATACTTTTTATCGTTATACAAAAGAAATGTTGAACGCGGCATAGGATAGTTTTCGTTCTCGTTATTAAAACATTCAATTGCTTTAATTACATCTTCTTTTGTTATTTCATTCCAGTTATGTTTCGCCATTTATCTACACCTCTTTCGTATTATATCACATAGGTTAAATGATTTCTATACTTCCATCTAATAAGATTTAATTAACTCGCAGCCTCTCACATCTCGTGAGAGGCTGTTTATCGTGTTGTTCTGTTGTGTATTAGAAGTTGAAGTTATCTGTGATTCCTGACAATCTGCTGTTGTCACGCTTGACGTAGTACATTTCAGTTATTTCAGAGGTTGTATGTCCGAGCAGGTCGGCTACTTGTTTTAATGTCAGCGATTTTATTGTCCCGTCGGGCTGTTTCACTCCGTTTATCAGGTTGGTCGCGAATGTATGGCGGAGGCTGTGCAGTCCTTTTCGTTCAACTCCTGCGGCTTTGAGTATGCGGTAGAACCTGTTCCGCATATTTCGCGGGTTTGTGAAGTTCCCGTTCTCATCGGGTATCAGCGGAGCGTCCTCGCCTAAGTACACTTCCTCTTGCAGGCTCTTTATCATCTCAATCGCCGTGTCGTTCAGCGGAATATCTCTCATGCTCGTTGAGCTCTTTGGCTTTCCGACTCTCACCTCTAGTCTGCCGTTGTATTCCAGATCTTCTTCTCTGACGTGTATCTCCTTTACTCCGCGTCTGATATGGACTACTCTGTTCTCGAGGTCGATATCGCTGTTTTTGATTCCACACACTTCGCCACCTCTCAGCCCCGTGTTGAGCATCAGGAAGTATGCTGCGGACTGCTGATACACAGGTTTGCCGTTATCGAATTTCTTGAACGCTTCTGCTCGTATCTTTTCGATCTCTTCCTCAGTGAATATCGTTACGAGATCACACTGAGCTTTGTTCTCTTTGCCCTGAGCCGCCAGGTAGTTTGCTTTCTTTATCATATCAACCATTTCCATCGGATTGCAGTCTATCGCGTCCTCCGTGTACAGATGCTTAAAGTACATTTTCAGCAGTTGGTAGGCTTTCTTACTGGTGGTGTAAGCGAGCCCCTGATTCATATGAGCGCTCAGCAGCTTTTTAATATCCGCTGACGTTACATCTCCCACAGGCTTGCTGCCGATGTAGGGATATATTTGGTGTTCCGCGGTACACTCGTACCTGTCGTATGTTGTGTGTTCCACCTCGGGATACTTATACACCTGAAGCCAGTTTTTCATACTGTCTTTCAGAGGCTTCCAGGTTTCGTCCGATTCCTTCAGCTGGTTATTGAAGTCTTCAACATATTTATTGATTTTTACCTGTAGGTCTTTCTTCTTTTTTGCCGAGAAGTTTTTGCGCTGAGTCTCTCCGAACTCGTCTTTGTAGCGCACTGTACCTATCCATCGCCCGTCGGCTTTTTGCCAGATATTGCCGTTGTCTAATAACTCTCTTCTCATACTATCAGTCTCCCTTTATATATGAATTTACCATTTTGGCAAACGTAACATTATCAAAGGAATATACAAAAAACATATCCCGATGCTGTCATAAAGCAGGAAGTTTACACCGGAACAAAGACGGACGGCAGGAAAGTCTTTGAACAGCTCTTGAAGATGGTTAGATCAGGCGATACGCTTGTCTTTGACAGTGTATCGAGAATGAGCCGTAACGCTGAGATCGGCTTTGAGGTCTATCAAGAATTGTATGACAAGGGTGTGGAGCTTGTCTTTCTGAAGGAGCCGCACATCAATACAGCGACTTATAAAAAAGCCCTTTCAAACAATATTGAGCTGACAGGAACAAAGACAGATATAATCCTGAAAGCTATAAACGATTATCTGATGGAGCTTGCAAAGGAACAGATACAACTTGCCTTTGAACAGTCGGAAAAAGAAGTATCCGACCTCCATCAAAGAACAAAAGAAGGTATCGAAACCGCAAGGAGAAACGGCAAGCAGATCGGGCAGAAATCGGGAGCCGTCCTGACCACTAAAAAGAGTATTGAAGCCAAACAGGGTATTCTGAAATATGCAAGGGACTTCGGCGGCAGTCTGACCGATGCGGAGTGTATGAAACTGCTCTGTCTTTCAAGAAATACCTACTACAAGTATAAGGCTCAGCTCAAAAATGGGGCTTGAAGCCCCATTTTTTGAAAAAACAGTATAATTCTGAAAGGTGGTGGTGAAAATGAAGAAGAAAAGGACGAGCGTTATTTGGTTGACGGCAGTGTTGGTTATAACTGTGATTGCGTGGGTAGTTTATAGTCTAGCTGTAAACTCTCAATTGCCGTTTATGGACTTCCTTATGGTTGCAAGTGCAATAGTAGGTTCATTCGGCGTGATGCTTGAAGGAACCATACTGTACATTGTCGGTTATCAAACTGGATTATCCAAAGCTCAGATAGCAAGCATTGAATAAACAGACACCACCGCAGTCTTGCAAATAGAAATGATTTTGTAGGATTGCGGTGGTCTTTTTTGTTTTTGGGGCTTGAAGCCCCATTTTTGAGTATTGACTTAAGATAACAATGTTGTTATCATAAAAGAGAGGTGAGCAGCATAATGAGTGAACAGGAAGATATGATAAAAACTATTATCAAGCTCAGAGAAGAAAAAGGGATATCGCAAAGACAGCTTGCCGCACTGACAGGAATCAAACAGCCTGCTATTGCAAGACTGGAAAGCGGAAGATCTGTTCCGAACATAACTACAATGAACAAGCTGCTTGCCCCTTTAGGCTATACGCTGACGATATCTCAGTTGTTAGATGAATGAGAAAGGATGTTTTGTTATGGTTGATTATATGATTACAGCTCAGGCAGAGGTCTTATACGAAAAGGCATACGGTATTTTAGCCAAGTATACCAAATATACAAGCAACAAAAAAACGATTATCCTCGCTGCCTTGATGATATGGCTATAAGTATTGCAGAATTAGCAAAAAAAATTATTTTATCAGAATCTCAATCGGATATAGATCAGGCAAGGATAAGTCTGACCATATATGATAACATTATTAACAATATTTCGGAGTTATCAAAATCGGGAGTAAGTGCATGAGTGATTTTACTGAACAGGAATTCATTGAAAAATATGATGAAATTAAACGCATAGAAACTGCTTTCTTGTCTCCCGAACAGATTCCAACAGCTTACATTTTGGGAGGTCAGCCCGGAGCGGGAAAAACCGGTATTCAGACAGAGATAATTAGCCAGAATTCAAATGTTTGTATCATCAATGCAGACAGTTACCGTAAACACCATCCGCATTTTGATAGAATACAAGCTCAATACGGTGATTCCTCTCCTCAGTATACTCAGCCATTTATAAACGCAGTTACGGAAAAACTTATAGATGATTTAAGCATCGAAAAGTATAATCTGATTATTGAAGGCACTCTCCGCACTGACGATCATCCTCATCCCCCTTATCGGAAAGCAAAGAACATCAAAATAAAAAAACATATCGGTCTGTAAGGTGATTACGGACCGATATGTTTTCAGAGCTCCTGTAGGGATCCACTCCCGGAGGCAGATGCCCGATAGCCTATCGAACAAGCAGAATGGGGCAGTTATTCCGGGGAGAGACAGGATTGTGTGAGCATCCATTTGTTTGAAACAAGAAAAACGGAGGCAATGAAAGTGGCGTACAAATACGACGATAATCCCATCAGAAAAGCATTGATCGTACCTATGGCGGCAATGGCAGAAACCTCCGGCCCCTCCTCCCGCTGCAGATTATTGGCAGAAAGATTCATGAAGGCCGGTATCAGAACTGCCGTCTGTATGGCGAAGGATGTCAACTATCGGGAAACGGAGGGTGTCCCCCATTTTTTTCTGGATGTGCCGATGCCCTTCGGACTGCCGAGGCCGATCGCTTCAAGGACCTTTCCGGCTGCACAAAAGCTGGGGATCGTATCAAAAAAGACCGTCACCAGCTTTGATCAGGTTCTTCAGTTTACCGGCAATCTTGATTACCGCTATCTGAAAAAGAGTGTGGCTTCCATCCGGGCAGCTATCCGGGAATTCCGCCCGGATTTTCTCTATTCCGAATTCAATCTGTCTGCGATGATCGCGGCAAAAGCCGAACACATTCCCCTTTATGCTACAGTCAGTTATCCCACACAGCATGAATTTGCTCATCAAGCCTCTCTTGCAAAAGGGCTGAACCGGCTGCTGTGTGAATTACAGCTTCCCTTGGTCGCATCAGCCCTTCAATTATTTGACTGGCCGGAACAGAAATTCTGTCCCAGCATCAGAGAGCTGGAGCCCATCGACAAGCCCGGCGTCACCTATTGCGGTTCTTTGAAGACCGTCATCCCACGAAATGCAAAAAGGGATAAGATCGTTGTGTATATGGGGAACGGTACCGTATCCGCCTCAAAGATGCTGAAGACGATTTGCGGGGCCTTTCAGGACAGTCCCTTCGGTGTTTTTGTCTCATCTTCCTATCTGAAGGAAGAAACTGTCGGCAATATTCACATTGCCTGGCGCTGGGACTTTCAGGAATTGCTTGAGGAATCGGTTCTTTTCATCAATCACGGCGGCCAGAACAGTATCGTTGACGGCTTGCTTCATGGCGTTCCCCAGATCGTTGTACCCGGGAAGGTTTTTGAAAGAAGGTACAATGCAGCTTCGATCGCCGACAACCAATGCGGCATCACTCTCCCCTATCAGGATTTTCGTGCCGATCAGCTTCGTACAGCCGTCCTTCCCGTGATCAATTCATCAAAAATAGCCGACAATGCTGCAGCACTGGGAAGAAAACTATCCGCAGGCGGCGGAGTACAAGCCATTATCGACAGGATAGGCGAGCAGTCACGAAGAAACGAATAAAAAGCATTCCGATCTTTTTCGTTCTCGGTCCCATTCACAGTGAAAATACGCCTTAGGAGGGATGATGGCTAAAAACAGAGGTCAAGGTGTTAAGGCGTGACGAAAGGCATGATAATTTTTTCCCTCACTGTGAGGAGGACAATACACTGCAAACTCGATCGTTTTGAAATCATAAAGATAGTCCCGTATGACCTCACCATAAAGTTTTTCCGTATCGTAATAAATCTGTATCAGATTCAGCATGACCATTCCTCCTTCAACCGGTTCCTCCTGGAGAACATATCAAATGATTCAATCCTGACCCTATTATAGCAAAACAACCATCGGTTTTCAATCCGGGTTTTCTATTCGCTAAGAACATGTACAAGAATTCGTACAGGAATGCTCAGCCTTTTCATGTATCGCTGGGTTATTGAGCGGTTACAGAACTTGGGTTCAAGACAAGAAATGAAGCTATCAATACTATTTCAGAAATAATAGGAAACGGTAATAATTATTTGAAACTAAGACGCGATGAGTTTGATGCTCTTCCTGAAAGTTCAAGTAAAAGAAAAGGATGGAGAAATCGTCCGCCTCTCAAGGAGGTTCGGGAATTGGCAACATATCTTCATCAGTTTTCCTTTGATGAACTTACTGAAATCGTAAAGTCGTTTATTGATGATCCTGATAAAACAAGTATTGATGAGTCAGACAATTCAGCAACATTGAATCCGGAAAGTTTAGGTGAAGATAAGTTGGAGCATATACTTAATTTTTCTGATCCATCTGCTAAGATTGTGTATTCTACATATAACGAAATAAAAGAGTATACAATAGGTCAATAATTGTTCAATTAAAAAAACTGTACAGGGGATGTTGCCAGATATGTGGAAATAATCCTGCCGCAGAATTTAAGGAAGATATCAGCGAGGCACATCATATTGAGTTTTTTTCAAGAACTCAGAACAACAACTCGGATAATATTATTATTCTCTGTCCTAATCACCATAAACTGATCCATAAGCTTGAACCAGTTTTTAATCCTGACAAACTGACTTTTTCTGTCGGAAATGATGATGTATTATTTGTGAGATTAGATTGTCACCTTAAAAGAAATTAAATAACAAATATGCAAATGATTCTATTTATTCTGATAGAAAAATATAATACAGAATATGAAACCGATCCCCGTTTTTAAAACAAATGTGGGAGTATCAGAACTTAAATGGAAACAATTCCTTCTTGAACTTGAAAGTAATAAATAAAACACAACCGCCGACAAACATATCAGCTTTGCCGGCGGTTTTCGATTGAATAATAAACACTTATCATCTGTTAAGATACTCTCTTAAAAAATTGTCATACTGCCATTCAGGACCGTCGAAAAGCATTTGCCATATTATGCCTTTCAAATCATCTTTTTTGCATTGGTCCAAAAAACGGCTGATGGCTTCTTCTTCTTCTTCGTGTCTTTTTTCTTCCTCATCCCAATATGATTCCAATTCTTTTATGTATGATTTTGCTTCGGCAGGAAAGACACTAAAATACAAGGCAATCTGATGTTTACATACAATTCTTTTGCCATTTGCGTGAGGACAGTTGCAATGAGATTTTCTCGGATGAGCAATATCAATAAAAACTTTATATGAGTTTTTATTTGTACCTTGAACTGTTCCTTCAAATTGCCCTTTTGCTTTTGTTTGTATCTCTGAAACCTTCCCTTCAGTATAATATTCATATCCTCTGTATACAGATTCGCCACTTGCGCAGGTCATTAAGCTCATACTATAACCACCTTATAAAGATAGTTTTTGCATGAAATCCTCAACCTCGTTTATCCATTTCTGAGGCTCAAAACAGGCAAGCTGTGCGTGTGCGTGATTTTTATAGCACCTGATCTCTGTCTGAGGATTAATTTTCTTCAGCTTTATAGCTGCTTTTCTGGAAATGAATTCATTTCCTTTTGTTCCATGCATGAACAGAATTTTCATATCAGGGTTGAATGACAAAAAATCAAATCCTTTGAAAACACTTCCTATCATATTGCGGATGGATTCATCAGTCATATTGTCGGCTATTTTCAGATATGGATCAAGATAATTTGGAGGGAGAAAAGTCTTTTTGAAGCTTTCGATGATTTCAGGATCTCTTTTCTTTGAACGGCGAATGATGCTAATGTAATTGTTTTGCATGATTTTTACAGCAATCCCCGGCACTTTTTTCAGTGGAGCACCGTCAAGGACAAGTGCTTCTATTTTTATGCTGCTTTTTGCTGCTAACTTTGCAGCGATCAGACCTCCCATGGAAAGACCGCAGACCATAAAAAGCTTTCCGCCGTGATTTTTGATAATGTGTTCTTCGATCAGCGATACTTCTTTGTCAATAGATTCAAAAATATTCTGTTCTTCCTCTGTGTGTGCATCAAGAGCAGGTACTATGACACAGTATTCTTTTGAAAAATGTCTGATCGCATCATCCCATATCTGCCATGGGGTGAGAACACCGTGTATAAGCATGATAGTATGATTATTGGTATCACCAAATGTATGAAAAATCATATTATCTGATCTCCTTTTGTGTTTTAAGCCTGCCAGACTGTATTTGCCCAATCGAGTAGTTCAGCTTTTTTCTTCGTTACCGGTAAACGGTATTCCCTAAAAGCCTTCGCCCCCTGACAGATGTTTTATCATTTTTTCAAATCCTGTGGTTTGTTGTTTATATTTTACCATAATTCGTAATGATAAACAATCCCAAATAGTTTGCCGGCGGTTTCTGTTGCCTTTATTTCTTATTCGTGGTAAACTTTTGTAAAGGATGGTGAGTTGCCTATGATATTCAAAGCTGCTATACTTCAAATGCGTTCTGCTTATAGGGAGTATGAAGAAAACATAAAAACGATCATCAGATATATGTCAGAAGCAAAGAAAAACAATGCGGATATTCTTTTGCTGCCTGAGTGCTTTATAACAGGCTATGATCTCACGATAACAAACGATTTTGCTCTTGCGGAAAAGGACTTGGAACCGCTTTGTGCTGCTGCAAAGGAACTGAAAATCGGGCTTGTTGCAGCTGCGCTGACGAAAGGCAGAAACGCTCCTCAGAACTCCGCTTTTGTAATCGACAAAAACGGCGAAATACTTATGAAGTATTCAAAGGTGCATACCTGTGACTTTGCCGATGAGAGAGTGCTTGAATCGGGGACAGAATTCAAGGTTTGTGACTTTGACAGGGTCAGGCTCGGCGTGATGATCTGCTATGACAGGGAATATCCCGAAAGCGCAAGAGTGCTTATGCTCAAGGGTGCGGAGATCATTCTTGTTCCGAACGACTGCATCAGTATGCGCCCTCGGCTGCAGGCTCTGTCTACAAGAGCGTATGAAAATATGTGCGGCGTTGCAATGGCAAACCCTGACGGGAAGAATGCCGGAAACTCCTGTGCGTTCAGTCCTGTTTGCTGGGATGATAATGACGAATGTGTGGATAATACACTTCTGCTTGCCGATGCCGAAACAGCAGGATTGTTTTATGCAGAGTTTGATATGGATAAGCTCCGTGCATATCGTGAGCGTGAGATGATGGGAAATACATTCAGAAAAGTAAAAGCGTATTCTGAATTGTTAAGCGGCAAAATACAATACCCGTTTATCAGAGAGGGACAGAATAACGATAGTATATTATGAAAAGGATCGATGAAATGAGTGGACTTGAATACAGAAAAGCACTTCCGTATGATGCTGAAAGGATATGCTATATAGTTCAGCATACAAAAGATGTCATTTATCCCGATTATTACACACAGGCTGTAGTTGAATTTTTTGGCAGACTTCACAGCTTTGACAACATAAAAATTGACATTGAGCAGGGCAGGATATATGCTCTTGTTAAGGACGGAAAAATAATTGGAACAGGAAGTCATACCGAGAATCATATTACAAGGGTTTATGTTCTTCCGGAGTATCAGGGACAAGGGTTCGGTTCGCTGATCATGGACGAACTTGAAAAAGAGATTTTTTCGCACTTTGAAGATTGCGAGCTTGATGCCTCATTGCCTGCTTGTATATTTTACGAAGACAGAGGTTATAAAACCGTTAAGCACATAAAATATGAAATCGGCGACGGAAAGTTTATGATATATGAGATAATGAAAAAACGGAGAACAAAAAATGAATGACAATTATTTGCCCGAAACGATCAGGAAATTTGTCGGCACGGAAAAATACACAGTAGATAAAATAGGGGAGTCCGATTCAGAGGTCAGGATATACGATAACTTTGTATTGAAGATTCAGCCCCAAAGCCCGGAAACAGAAAATGAATATCATATCGTAAAGTGGCTTAATGGTCGCCTGCCTGTCCCTTCAATACCGGCTTATGAAATACATAACGGACTTGCATATACGCTTATGACTAAGGCTGAGGGCAAAATGCTTTGCAATATGGATTATCTTCAAAAGCCGGAGCTTGTGATAGATATTGCGGCAAGGGGACTGAAAATACTGTGGGAAACGGATGTCAGTGATTGCCCATATAGTGTGAGCAGGCTTACAAACCGGCTTAAAGCAGCCGAATATAATGTCACACATGGTCTTGTGGATATTGAAAACACCGAGCCGGAGACCTTCGGGGATGGCGGCTTTAAAAATCCGGAAGAACTTCTTGAATGGCTGATAAATAACCGTCCGCCGGAGGATATTGTCCTGACTCACGGCGATTACTGTCTGCCGAATATTTTTGCAGAAGGGGACAGATTAAGCGGATTCATTGATCTCGGTAAGGCGGGGCCTGCCGACCGCTGGCAGGATATTGCCCTTGCCATAAGAAGTCTTGATCATAATTTTGGCGGCAGATATACAGACGGTAAGAGGATATTTGATTTCAGACCGCAGATGCTTCTTGATGCATTAGGTATCGGAATGAATGAGGAAAAGTACAGGTATTATATTCTGCTTGATGAATTGTTCTGATGATGAAAGGAAAGATCTATGACAGATATAAAATGGCTGTTTTTTGACATTGGCTCAACTTTAATTGATGAAAGCATCGCATACCGAAAAAGAATTGAAAGAACGATTGCAGATACTGATATAAGTTATGATGAATTTTATCGGAAAATGGTCGAAATATCAAAGCAGAACCAGGACGCTTACAATTCAGCAGTTGCCGTATATGGTTTGAATAAGGTTCCCTGGAACAGTGATGACGAGATTGTTTATCCTGAAGCGGAGGAATGTCTGAGGGAACTGAGCAAGCGTTATAAGATCGGCATTATTGCCAACCAGAACCCCGGCAGCCGTGAGCGTTTAGAGAAAATGGGCTTGCTGAAATATATTGATATTGTTGTCGCTTCCGCCGAAGAGGGCGTGGCAAAGCCTGATTTGAGGATATTCAGAATTGCTCTTGAACGAGCTGCTTGCAAGCCCGAAGAAGCGGTAATGGTCGGTGACAGGATAGATAATGACATCATTCCCGCTAAAAAAATCGGAATGAAAACCGTGTGGATCAGGCAGGGCTTCGGAAAATATTATGTACCCGATCCGGCAGCAGAAAAACCTGATCGGACTGTGAACAGCCTGAACGAATTGATAGATTTATTCTGCGGAAAAGAGGGCGGAAAATGAGTGGGAAGAATATGAATTTTCCCGGTAAAACATATTCATCCTGTTCTGGAAATTTAGTGTAAACTATTTCCGGGAGAAAGCCGCGGCGCGGTAAAGAATAAGAGCCTATACAGAACCAGAGCGCGAACACGACCGCCCGGGCACCGGATCGAAATAATCTGTTTTATTTGCTTGATAATGCGGTCATTCTATGGTAAAATTAAGGAAGGATCAAGCAGAAGGAGACGGTAGTATGCCAAGATTAACGATGCCTGTTGGTAAGAGTGACTTTGCAAAGGTCAGGACTGCCGGAGACTATTACGTAGATAAAACCGACCTTATAAGACAGATCACATCAAGCGGAGCAGAGGTCACATTATTCACGAGGCCGCGCCGCTTCGGAAAGTCATTGAATATGAGTATGCTCCGGCATTTCTTCAATATCAGAGAAGACAGTAAAGCATTATTTGAAGGCTTGAGAATAGCCGAAAATAAAGAACTTTGTGAAAACTGGATGAATAAGTATCCGACAATTCTTGTCAGCTTCAAAACGGTGGAGGCTACTAATTTCAACGATGCAGCGGCACAGCTTAAAATTGTCCTTGCGGATCTGTTCAGAAGCTTCAGCTTTCTTTTGGACGATGAAATAATCGATGAATATGATTTGGAAACGATCAAAAGAATAATGGCTAAAAATTCAGTTGCATCTGATATGATGGATTCGCTTTCATTGTTAACGAGGCTTTTGAATGCTCATTATCACCAGCCTGTTATCCTTTTAATAGATGAATACGACGTTCCTATGGCCAAGGGGGACACCTATGGTTACTATAATGACATAACAAACATAATGCGTTCAATGTACAACAAAGCCCTGAAAGACAATCCTTACATCAAGATAGCTGTACTGACCGGATGCCTCAGAATTGCAGAGGAAAGTATATTCACAGGACTTAATAATCTGGCAATAAAAACTATAGTTGATACGGATTATGATGAGTGCTTTGGTTTTACACGGGATGAAATGAATAAGCTGCTGACAGATACGGGTCTTACCCCAAAGCAGCCTGTTTTCAAAGAATGGTATGACGGTTATGTTTTCGGAAACAGAGAGGTATATTGTCCCTGGGATGTTCTGAATTATGTTGACGCTCTCCAAAAAAATCCCAATCAGCCGCCAATGAATTACTGGGCAAATACGAGCGGAAATGATGTAATAAAAAGATTTCTGGAGAGTGACTTTGACGTAACGGATGATTTTGAAACACTGCTTGGCGGCGGTGCTGTCAGAAAGAAAATCAATCCGAATATCACATACGCTGATCTTGTTGAAAATGAAACGAATCTATGGTCTGTACTTTACATGACCGGCTATCTTACTATCGTTCTGGGTTCACTGCCCAAAATGACCTCAAATGATCCTGATGAGGTCAAGGGAATGTTTGAATATGATTTCAAGCTCAGGCTTCCCAATAAAGAAATTCGTATGCTTTTTGAAAATACTGTCGCTGCATGGTTTAAAAACAAGCTGCTTGGAGAGGACAGAACAGAGCTGTTCAATGCTATCTGGGGCGGTGATGATAATACCATTACCGACGAACTGTGTGCTTTTCTCGGCGACAGTATCAGCTTCTACGATTATCACGAGCTTTTCTATCACGCTTTCCTGACTGGACTGCTTTCAGGAGTAAAAGGTGTAACAGTTGTTTCAAACCGGGAGGCAGGAACAGGCAGAGCCGATCTGATACTTCAATATCCGAGAAAGGGTCTTGTTGCGATTTTTGAATTCAAGTGCGCTGACAGTGAAGAA
>Ga0326511_10002587_pt1 | contig 14649 bp, 31 predicted proteins | sample 0_2496_0518_D_FD_203701 | JGI IMG/M metagenome (GOLD analysis project Ga0326511, IMG submission 203701) | Bovine rumen microbial communities from UC Davis, California, United States - 0_2496_0518 | ecosystem: Host-associated > Mammals > Digestive system > Stomach > Rumen | place: USA... | reverse complement strand
ATAGCGATGTGAACATCAACAACGGAGTTTATGACATCAATATTGCCACCTTTACCGTAAGCACCACCACGATTGCAGACCTTGTGAACATTGATAATCACATCGCCCCTATCGACTTCGGTACGGCTGACATTTCCGGGATCGGAGATGGAAGTATCAAAGGGGCTATTAGTGAACTAAATGCGGAAATTGTCGGGCAATGGACTCTTTTAGGTACTATCAGTAATTTGAGTGATACGGTTACCGTAGCATCTAGTTATAACAGTTTGAAAATAGTCGTCCATTGGAAATATGGTGCATGGTATGGCACAACATTTTGGGCAGATACACAGGACACATGGACTGTTACAGCAATAAATGTTGAAGTTGACTCAGGTAGCACAGCAAGTGGTGTAATATCGTTTAACAACACAACCAGAACAATCGACATTGGAGGAGTGAGAGAGTCTGCAACAGTCAATGTTTCAGTATATGGACGCTGAACTAAATAAGACTATTGTTCACTAGAAATACTCACGGTTACTGCAAAAATAAACGGCATTATTGCGTAAAAATTTCAAAAAAGGCAAAAAAGAGGGCGGGCATAAAGAATGTAAAAATTCTTTAACCCGCTCTCTCTGAATGAATGGTAAATAAACTATATCATATCGGAGGGACGTAGCGCAAATGAAACTAGATTTTATCGACAAGTATAACCTTGCCGTGGGTACGGCGGTAGGGGTGCTGACGGCGATACTAGGCACGTATTGGTATCTGTTCGCCGGGTATCTGTTACTTAACGTTTTGGATTGGCTGACGGGGTGGCACAGGGCGGTAAAACTGCATCAAAGCAGTTCGGACAAAGGATTTAAGGGCATCGTGAAAAAGACGGGGTACTGGGTCATAATCACGGTGGCTTTTTTAATTCCGTCCCTGATTATTGGGGTAGGCAGAGACATCCTGAACGTGGACTTAAAGTTTATGACCGCATTAGGGTGGCTGACCTTAACAATGCTGATCGTGAACGAGGCGAGGAGTATTCTTGAAAACTTAGTCGAGGCGGGATATGAAGTCCCGGAGTTCCTTATAAAAGGGTTAGATGTTGCGGCGAAACTGTTAGAGAAGAAAGCCGAAACAGACCGCCCCTCTGATGAGTTGCACGAGATAACGGAGGAGACAAATGAAAGTCACACAGGATTGGATTGAGGGAGCAAATCACACCATCCCTTGTAACGTAGCCAATTACAGAAAGCGCACATCCAGAAACGTGGAATACATCGCTATCCACTACACGGCTAACAAGTCGGACACCGCCTATGCAAACGCAAAGTATTTCAATTCCGGGAGCAGAGGGGCATCCGCTCATTTCTTTTGCGATGAGCATGATATTTACCAGACCGTAAGACTCCACGATGAGGCGTGGCACGTTGGAGCAAAGACCTATAAGCATAAGACTTGCCGAAACGCTAACTCCATCGGGATCGAGATGTGTACGAGCGGAAATGCTATCGTAGCCGATGCCACAAAGCGCAAGGCCGCCGGGGTGGTGGCGTATCTGTTTATACAGTTCGGATGGAGTGCTGATGAAGTCGATACAAGAGTCCTGAGGCATTGGGATGTGACGGGCAAGTGGTGTCCCGCACAGATGGCGGGGACAGGGAATACGGATTGGCTCTACTTTAAAAACCTTGTCCGGGAGAAAATCGCCAATGCGACCCGCCCCTTAGAAAAGCCCCTTGTTTCTGTCCTTGTCTATAACTATGATTATTACGTGGCGCATAACCCTGACCTGAAAGCGGCGGGGGTTGTGGGCGTACAGGCGGTGACAGAGCATTTCCTGAAATGTGGCATGAACGAGCTTAGACAGGGATGCGATGGGTTCTCCGCACGGGTCTATAAAGACTATAACGAGGACTTACGCAAGGCTTTCGGGGATGATAACCCCATGTATTATTGGCACTATGTCAATTATGGTTATGCTGAAAAGCGGGTTCACGTTTGACACGAAAAAAGGACTCCGTTTTGGAGTCCAATCCGTGACAAATTCGTGACAAATCCGTTTTTACGATGGCGGTTTTATGGGAACTCTAGGAGTTCAAATTTTGACACGTTTTAGAGTTCCCGCTGACCGCAACCCTTGAAAATACAAGGTTTTTAGGTTATGGAGCATACGGGACTTGAACCCGTGCATACAAACCGCAAAGCCATTGTAAATGCTCTATTCATTCTTTTTTCGTGTCAAATCTGTGACAAAATATCTGCAATTTTCTCTTTGGCTTTCTCCATCTCCATCTCATGCTGATACACCGTTTTCATAACGTGGTCTGTTTTCCACCTACCAATGGCCTGTATCTGTTTATCAGGCACACCTTGATTATGCAAGTATGATGCCATGAAGTGCCTGAAAGTATGGAGCGGAAATCTGGGGATGCCTAACTTATCCTGTATTCTTTGCAAATTCTTATAGGGCGTTGCTATATGCCCTTTCCAGATGTACCCTTGTTTCCTTATCAAATCGGCTAAATCATCGTCTATTTTTATCGTTCCTGCTGACTCTGTTGTTTTCGTTGCTTTTATTACGTTCTTATTTTCACCATCTGTCACTAATGCCTTACTGATCGTAAGTACGTTCCCGGATAAATCATCTACGGTAAGGGCGCATATCTCTGACCGCCTGAGACCGAACACGGCAAGACGGAAGAAAACCTCTAAATCCGTTCCCTTGACCTCTGCAAGTATTCTGTTCACATCCTCAGCCGTTGGAAAGTACCTTTTCGGCTTTACTGCCATTGGCAACGTGGGGGTGTGTAGCCCCAAATCAAAGAACGAAAAGACCGCAGTAAGAAAGGCGGCGTAGTTCTTTACGGTCTTTGGCTTTCGCCCTTTTGCGTATCTGTTGACCTCTGTTTGGAAACTTGCCCCGGTGACGGCGTTTATTCTCATGCAGCCGAAACTGTCAGAAATGACACGGATAAGGCTTTTATATCCCCTTATGGTACTAGGTGACACTATATCCTTTTTTGCATCTATGTAAGCCTCACACGCTTTCACAACGGTAAGGTCTTGAGGTTTCTTTACGTGGGCGGTGGCATCTGAAATGATTTTCATAGCCTCTATTTGGGTAGGGCGGTGGTCAAGCGTTACCGAGTAGCTTTTGCCGTTTACCATTTGTCTTATGCGGTAGTTCCCGGAGGGTAGTTTTGTTATGTTCATTTTTGCAATCCCCCGAAACGCTCTGCATACGCCAAAAGCCTATCCACCAAGTGCCGGGTGTCCTCATCGGCGTTGCGGTACTTCATCCACAATTCTATTTCCGGGCGTTCCGTCTGTTCCCCGTCTATGAGGTCAGTTTTCTGGCATCCAAACACCTTGCACATACTTTCAATCATCCCCATGCGTGGCTCAGTTCGCCCACATTCCCACGATGATACGGTTTTATTGGAAATGTGCAAACGTTCGGCAAGCTCTGATTGTTCCATAGATAAGCTCTGCCTATATTTTCTTATGTTATCGCCTATCACATTTACACCCCCTTTCGCTTTCATAATATATCGGAAAAATAAATAAATCTATAAATCATAGAAATATATGTTGACAATCTACAAAACATAGACTACTATACAGGAGTAGTCTACAAAACATAGAATATTCGATCGGATAAAAAACAGAGACAGGAGGGAAAAGAATGGCACTAACTTTGCGTGCGTGGAGACTCGCAAGGGAAATTTCTCAGGAGAAAATGGCTGATATGTTAGGCATCCATGTGAACACTTATCAGAATTGGGAGAAAGCCCCTGAGAATATTTCCATCGGTTTTGCCCGGAAAATATCGGACATTCTGGGAGTCTCGGAAAACGAGATTGATTTTACGGAGAAAAAGTAAAAATTCGACGGCTCAAATCTGAGCAGTCGGTTTTCGGACAGGAAATCTAAAAACCACTTTCCACCCCATATCGGGCAGAAAGTAACTAGGCTCAAATTTGAGTCAAAAAGATATGTCCAAATCTGGACACATCTTCCAGATAGGAGATGCAGATGGATGAACTTGTGAAAATTAGGCAGGATAGGGCGGTCACAACGAGTTTACAGGTGGCTGAAATGTTCCACAGGCAACACAACAATGTTTTGCGTGACATCGAGGCTTTGGATTGCTCAGAAGAATTTAGAAAGTCCAACTTTGGACGCTCCAACTACATGAACAAACAGAACCACAGACAACCCATGTACTACCTGACAAAAGACGGTTTCACGTTCCTTGTCATGGGTTACAAGGGCAAAAAGGCGGCGGAGTTCAAAGAAAAGTACATTCAGGCGTTCAACACCATGGAAAAGGTCATCATGGAGAAGTCCACGGACGCATGGTTACAGACACGATCCGCCGGGATGCTCACACGGAAGTCCGAAACGGACACCATCAAAGAGCTTGTGGAGTACGCCAAAGAGCAAGGCTCTACCCACTCGGATATGTTGTATGTCACCTATACGAAGTTGGCAAACACCATGACGGGAGTAAAGAGCCGGGAGAGTGCAACGGTAACGCAGTTGAACAATCTGAGCATCTTTGAAAACCTCATCTTGCAGATGATACGGAACGGCATGGCGGCGGGGCTTGGGTACAAGGACATTTACAGAGAGTGCAAGGCACGGTGTCAGATGGCACAACAGGTTGCCATGATAGGGGGTTAGGATGCCAAAAGTAAGGCTCACAGAGGCACAGAGGGCAGAGGACAGGGTGAACGCATGGCTCTGCTTACAGATGAAGTTACAAAAAAAGAGCCAATCCGACATTGGGGAAATACTGAACATACCCGGAAAGTGCATCGGTGAGAGGTTGAGGGGAATAACCCCGTGGAAGTTTGGCGAGTTAGTGACAGTAGTTATCGCCTTGGGCGGTAGATTGGAGGAAATCTTATGAAGTTGGAATTTATTAGTTCTGTTGCAACATTAGAGGACTTGTACGAGTACAACGAAAACCTCGGGATCGAGTTCCTTGTGGAAGATGGGAAAATCACCGATGTCTCTTTCCCTGACTAAAGCCCTAGTTGTTGCGGTGCTTTCCGTCAATGCAACCGTGGCACAGGTAAACCCCGACATAAACCTCATGGCTCGTATGGTACAGGCAGAGGCGGGAAACCAAATCGAGGATGGGCAGAGGCTTGTGATAGATTGCGTACTCAATAGAGCCGAGTCGGAGTATTTCCCTAACACCGTATCGGAAGTGATAAACGCACCCGGTCAGTTTGATGTGGTGGCAAATGGGGCAATCCGCAAGGCAACGCCCACGGATGCGGTATATGACCTGATACGGCAAGAGAGAAAGGAACGCACAAACAACGAGGTTATTTATTTCACGGCGGGCGGTTTCAATCCGTCAGGTGAGCCGTGGCAGAAAATAGGGGATCACTATTTTTCCACCATCAGAAAGGATTTGAAAGATGATTGATGCAATCAAGATATATGCAGACTTTGAAAGCAACATCCGGGATGTAAGGGATATGTTGTCAGACAACGAGAAAGTTGACCTTTTCATTGAAAAAGGCAAAGTGACCGTCATGGTAACGCACCAAATCCACGGAGGAGCAGAGGAATACTTGCACTACACATTGGAGGGCGAGTGATGGAAGAATATCAGGCAAATCTGATGCGCCCCATGTATCAGGAAAAAGAGGAGTTTTCCCACGAGTGCGAGGAGTGCGAAAACGGCATCCACCTGTATGAGAAGTATTACACCGTGCCGAGCGGGGCTTTCGGTCTTGAACAGGTACTATGCGAGGATTGCACAATGCGCCATGTGAGTTATGCAAGACATACAACGGAGTGTATCTATTGTGGGCGAGAGATTGAAGAAGATGAGGATTGCTTTATCACGGGCGATGAGGCGTATATCTGTCTGGATTGCCTTGCGGATATGTCAACTATCAATGTCGATTGAAGTCAGGAGGATGAAAGATGCTGAAAAGCTATGAAGAATTACGGCAAATCGATGTGAGGCCGTTTTGCAAGCCCCGTGACGGGTTTCTATATCTGAATTGGGCAAAGTGCATCGACCTTTTACACGAGAATGGGGCAGAAAAGGTCTACTTTGAGCCTATCCCAGATGAAAAGACCGGGAGTTCCTTGCGGATGACATCGGAGGCGTTCACGGACAAGTCAGGCGTTTCCAATAGATGCTATGAAACCCGCATCCGTGTTGTTATCGATGACAAAGAATACATCATGCAGACACCCGTGATGAACGGCACGAACCCGGTAAAAGACAACTCTATGAACCAAAACAGGGTGTGGACTTCAATGTGCCGGGCTTTCGTAAAGTGCGTGGCGATCCATACGGGGCTTGGTTTCTCGCTCTGGCTCGATGAGGAAATGAACGAGGGCAAATTTGAGGAAGATATCCCGGAAGTTGACCAACCCGCAACCGAACCGCAAAAGAAGTGCCTAAACGATTATGCAAACGCTTACCACTTAGATATGGATGCGTGGCTTGCAATGAACCATGTGACCATGGACACCCTGACGGATAAACAGGCCGGGAAGATGTTATACGCCCTCAACGCTAAATACGGCGAGTTGGGCAATGAAAAGGTAAAGAAGAATGACAGGAAAGACGGATGATATCGTTGTTTTCCTCTTAAAACAAGACAAGGGCATCATGTGGGATTTATCGGAGCATAAAGAACGGCGCAAGCGGTCACTCGATAGCAACGCCTATTTCCATGTTCTATGCGATAAATTGCGCCAAAAGTTGGGTATCAGCATGGCAAGGTGTAAAAACCACCTGATAGCCGACTACGGGCAAATCCTCTATTTAGGGGATGAACCCATGATATACAAGACCAATGCCCCGGAAGATTACATGATGGAACTCGAAACGCTACACACCAAATGCGTAAAGGTCACCACAGAGAACGGCAGAGAGGTCTTTTTCTACCGGGTATACAGAGGGAGTCACGAGTACAACACCGAGGAAATGTCACGGTTAATCAATGGAACAGTAGAAGAATGTAAGGCACAGGGCATCGAAACGGCAACGCCTGACGAAATCGCCCGGATGCAAGCGTTATGGGAGTCACGATATGCGAAAAGAGAGGAACAAAAAGGGGTCACTCCGAGACCTGATTGATAACGAAATCGAGAGCGTTGCAAAAGAGATTTGTGACGAGTATTGCAAATGGCCTCTGTTGTGGGATGAGGAGGCAGAGGGCGAACCTCTGGAAAGTAGCCACGTTTGCAAGAACTGTCCTTTTACGAGGCTTTAAGGTAGGGGGTCACATGGAATACAAAGAGTTTTTGAAAACAAAGGAATTGCAGACGATAGATGCCGGGTTTGATGTTCCCGAACAATGGCTATCTGACAGGCTCTTTCCGTATCAACGGGATATTGTCAGATGGGCGTTGAAAAAGGGAAAGGCGGCGATCCTGACGGGGTGCGGTACGGGTAAAACGTTCATGCTTTTGGAGTGGGCGTATTGCGTACACAAACAGACCGGGGGAAAGGTGCTGATAGTATCGCCCTTGTCTATCGTTTCCCAGACGGCAAGAGAGGCAGAGAAGTTTGATATATGCCATGTCAATGTATGCCGTACACAGGCAGATGTTAAGGGCGGATTAAACATCACCAATTATGAGATGGTGGAACATTTCACGGCATCCGATTTTGTGGCGGTTGTTCTGGATGAAAGCTCAATCCTCAAATCGTTTACGAGCAAGACCACGGCGGATTTTACGGATAAATTCTACCGAACGCCATACAAGCTACTATGCACCGCCACAATCGCACCAAACGATTATACGGAGATTGGAACATCATGCGAGTTTTTAGGCATCATGAGCCGAACCGAGATGCTTGCAACGTATTTTGTGCATGACGGCGGTAAAACATCTGATTGGCGGTTGAAAAAAGCCGGGGTGAGTAAGTTTTGGGAGTGGTTCGCAACGTGGGCTATCTATTTCAACTCACCGAAAGACCTCGGCTATGAGGATGAGGGGTACGAATTGCCCCCTCTGAACATCGAAACGATCCTCACGAAATCCGAGATAGAGGACTATCAGATGTTCGTAAAGGTTGCGGAGACCTTACAGGAACGCCGAGAGGCACGCAAAGAGAGCATGGAAGATAGGACGGATAAAGCATACGAGCTGACACAATCAGACCCGTCACAATGGCTCTTGTGGGTGGACTACAACGATGAGAGCGAAATCCTACGCAGAAAGATACCTGATTGCGTGGAAATCAAAGGAAGTGATGACCCGGAAACGAAAGCACAGGCAAGCATCGACTTTGCAGACGGTGGCATCCGATGTCTTGTGAGTAAACCGTCAATCTTTGGCTTTGGGTCAAACTTCCAGAGTTGCCACAACGAAATCTTTTGCGGGCTTTCGGACTCTTACGAGCGGTTTTATCAGGCGGTGCGGAGATGTTGGCGGTTCGGACAGAAAGAACCCGTAAACGTATACATCATCCTGTCAGAGAAAGAGGTAAGCATCTTGGAGAACGTGAGACGGAAACAAGCCCTCATGGACGAGATGCAAAAGAACATGACCGCCCTGATGAAAGAGGTCACTCTGTCAGAGATAAAGCACACCACCCGCATCACAACGGACTATAAGCCCACGGAGCAATTCACGCTCCCGGCATTTATGAAAGGATAAGGACATGAACGTAATTGACCAATACCAAACTGACCGCTATGCGATTTATAACGGCGATACTTGCGAGGTTATAACGGCGATCCCGTCAGACAGTATCGGGCTTTCCGTGTACTCACCGCCCTTTTCGAGCCTGTATACCTACTCAAATAGCGATAGAGACCTCGGAAACAGTAAAAACGATGAGGAGTTCTTTACTCACTTTGAGTTTATCGTGAAAGAGCTTTACAGGATTTTGATGCCGGGGCGCATTATGGCGGTGCATTGTATGAACCTACCCACATCAAAGGAACGTGACGGGTATATCGGCATAAAGGATTTTAGGGGCGATTTAATACGGCTCTTTCAATCCGTGGGATTTATCTATCACTCTGAGACTTGCATCTGGAAAAATCCCGTAACGGCGATGCAGAGAACTAAAGCCCTTGGGTTACTCCATAAGCAAATAAAGAAAGACGCTTGCATGAACCGAATGGGCATCCCTGACTATGTTGTGTTTATGAGAAAGCCCGGAGAGAACCCCGTGCGTGTGAGCAACACAAATGAGACTTTCCCCGTTGACCTCTGGCAAGACTACGCAAGCCCGATATGGGATGAGTACAATTCCCCGGTATGGTGGGACATAAACCAGAGCAACACCCTGAACCGTATGTTTTCCGATGAGGAAAGTGAAAGGCATATATGCCCCTTGCAGTTAGATGTCATCGAGAGATGCGTGAAAATGTACTCCAAAGAGGGCGATACGGTCTTTACTCCGTTTATGGGTATTGGCTCGGAAGTCTATCAGGCGGTCAAAATGGGGCGCAAGGGCATCGGGATCGAGTTGAAAAGGGAATACTTCTTACAGGCTAAGAAGAATATGCAGACCCTAGACGATGAGAGCAAGCAGATAAGCCTGTTTGACTACATCGGGAACTTGACCACATGATGCACCGCAGAACTAAGGCGTGTGCCATTACTCCCAGAGTACGGGAAGAAGTGGAACGGCGAGACGATCATGTATGCCTCTTTTGCGGAAAGCCCGGACGGGGAGAGGCACACGTTGTGCCGAGGTCTCACGGTGGCCTTGGAATACCAGAAAACATCATCACGGTCTGCCGTGAGTGCCATGAGCGCATGGATAACACCACGGCAAGACCAATGTACTTGAACATAGCAAAAGAATACCTAAAACGGCAATATCCCGGATGGAGTGAGGAACAGGTGACATACAGAAAGGGGTGATGCCATTGATTTAAGAGGCACGGTCTCTTATGAGGGGAATTAGTATATCACGGAAAGCCATTTCCCCCCGCTCCCTCAGGCGGGGGATGCCTCTGGAAAGGACGGAAGATGAGTTACATTTCAGATTATTTACACGGCGGGAGTGAGGAAGAATACAGAGCCGAGGCCGCCAGAGAGAACATGAGAGATAGGACAGAGCGTGCGGAAATCCCGTTTTCCGTTGGGAGAAACTACGAACTGTTCGAGAAAAGGGAAAACGGAGAGTGGTACTATTCCGCAACCTATGACATTGACGATGAAAAGAGCCTTAACGAGCTGATTAGCGATGTTTGGGAACACGGCAAAAAGGGCATGGAGGTCTTTATCGATCCTGAGGAGGAGTGATGAACAGTAAGATTAAAGGAAACCGGGCAGAAGTCGAGGTTTCGCACATCCTTGAGGCTCACGGCTACACCGCCCACCGTGGCATCCAATACAACCCGGATCGTTTTGAGGCAGATGTCGAGGGCTTGCCGGGTATCCACATCGAAGTCAAGAGAGTGGAACAGTTAAACATTTACAAAGCCATGGAACAGAGCATCCGGGATGCCAAAGACGGAGAGATGCCCGTGGTTATCCATCGGAGAAACCGTGACTATTGGAAAGTGACCATGAGGCTTGAGGAGTGGCTAGAGATTTACAGAAAGGCGGCAGAGTATGACAAGGGCAGAGATAAACGAGATTAAGGCGAGGATGCTTGACGAAATCATGGATGCTACCGCAGACGGTAGGGAAATTGATACGGGTTTACTCATGGGGTTGCTCGATAATCAGGCATACACGTTAAATTTTCTATCCGAGATCATGGAAGAACAGGCAGACATGGCAAAAAAGGCGGGGTATTGAAATGGCAAATAGACGGATGTTTTCAAAACGCATTATTGAGAGCGCAAGGTTTCTCAAAATGCCTATATCAAGTCAGGCTCTATACTTCCACCTTGGAATAGAGGCAGACGATGACGGAGTTGTTGAGGCGTGGGGCGTTCTCAAATCGGTGGGATGCACCGAGGACGATTTAAGGGTTTTGGCATCAAAGGGGTTTATCCGGGTGCTGAATGAGGACTTAGTCACATACATTCTCGATTGGAACGAAAACAATCAGATACGCCCTGATCGAAAAATCGACTCCATTTATAAAGACCTTTTAATCAGCATGAACCCGGACATTAAACTCATTGAAAAACGCCCTAGAGCTGACAGAAAGCCTAAAGTTATCGAGGAAATGGACAACCATGGGACAACCATGGGACAACCAATGGACGGCATAGGTAAGGATAGGTTAGGTAAGGATAGGTTAGGTAAGGATAGTTTAGGTGAGGATAGGTTAGGGGAAGAAGAACCCCGCTCACAGAAACCCAAAAAGCACACATACGGCGAGTATAAGCACGTTCGGTTATCAGATGATGAGTTCAATCGTTTGTGTGATGAGTTCGGTCTCATGGAGACAGAAAAAGCCATTAAGAAAGTTGATGAATACTGTCAGGAGACCGGGAAAACCTATAAGGACTACAACCTCACCATTAGACGGTGGGGATTTGACAACAAAAAGAGCGATGCCACCAAAGGTGGCATAGATTGGAGCAAGGTATGACAAGAGACGAAGTTAAGAAAATCGTGGCGATCATCAAATACACCTACCCCAAGAGCATTAAAGACGAAGAAGTTTCCATGGTGGTGGATGCGTGGGCGTTTATCCTTGCCGATGAAGATGCCAAAGCCATAGGCGAGGCGGTGAAAAAATATTGTGCCTCTGGAAATGCGTTTGCCCCCAACCCGGGGCAACTCATCCAGATGGCAAAGCCACCCGAAAAGAGCTTGTCAGAGATGGAGGCATGGAGCATGGTTCGCAAGGCAATTACGAACGGTATATATGGTGCTGAACAAGAGTATAGCAAACTTCCTCCCACCGTGCAAAGAGCCGTAGGCGATCCCGGACAGTTGCGGGCATGGGCGATGATGGAAATTGACTCTTTGCAGACCGTGGCGCAATCCAACTTTATGCGGGTTTACCGGGCAGAGACTAAGAAAGCAGATGACAACGCCCTGAGGCTAGAGGTTCAGGAACAGTTACGGATAGGAGTGGAAGAATGAAAATAAGCGAAATCATCACAGATAAGTATAAGTTGCGTATGCCGCCAACAGTTTATTATGAGCTTTTGGCTGATGTATTGGAGGCAGAAGATGAGCAAGAGCATTGTGAAGATGCCATCAGCAGACAGGCGGTGCTTGATGGACTTGCAAGTATAGCAAAGGCAAAGGCAAAGAGTGATGCACAGAAATCATTGATGGGTAGGGTTATGTTCTTCGTGGAGCAATTACCACCTGTAACACCGCAGCCTAAGATGGGGCGGTGGATACCTGTTAGTGAGAGGTTGCCGAAGCCATACGAACAAGTGTTAAGAACTGTAAAATCTATTGGATGGAACGGCACTTTCCACATTCATGTTGACCTTGGTTCAATATGCCCAATAGATACAGATGTTATAGCATGGATGCCTTTACCGAAACAGTATAAGCCACAGGAAAGTGAGGAAACGGAATGACAAAGGAAGATGCAAAACAATGGATAGTAAAGCAAAAGCAAAGCGGTGACACGATAAGCAGAGAAGAAACACTGACCGCTTTTGCAGATTATGTTGGCAGTGGTATGAGCATGGATGATTATGATGCTCTTTGGAACATTGTTGCAAAGACGCCGCCAGTCAATCCGATAGGGCCTATTCTTGACAAGATAAGAGCCGAGATAGACAACGCTTTATCCGATGGCATGGTACATAAAAAGACAGTTCTTGGAATTATCGACAAGTACAAGGCAGAAAGTGAGGAATAAGGAATGGAAAAATTCAAGAACAGAAAAGAGCAAAGAGAAGTAACTGAAACAATGGATAGAGTATTATTGCCCTTGCTTGAGTACATTAACACTGAAACTGCAATTAAAATCAGAAGAGGATTATATCTTTTAAGCAAGATTGATGTTGAGCCACAGGAAAGTGAGGATAAGGAATGAACGCTTATGATGTACGAAATCTGCTTGATACTTTAGAAACGGCAAGAATACACGCAGGGGCAGAAATGGAAAGGCTATGTAATAACAATCAGCATATAGATGCGTGCGTGTTTCAATCTATTAGGGATAGTATTGCACAGAATATACAGTTATTGCAATCTTATGTGATTTGTAAGGCAGAAAGTGAGGAAGTATGACAGAGGAAATCACATACAGGCGTATTGATACATCGGAGACCGAGGGGGAGCGCATCATTGTGACTCATGTATTTTCGAGCCGTGACCCTGAGGAGATAGCGGCCTTTGAGGCAGAGCTGAAAGAGACCGTAGGCGGCGGGATCGTGTCGGAGGTATTCAGATGACGGATAAAGAAATCATCCAGAAGTACAAGAGCATGGATAAGAGACAGGCCGTTTCCGTAATCGCTGACCTTTGCGGTGTGGAACGGTTGGAAATCATAAAGGTTTTAGAGAGCCACGGGATAACTCCACCCGGACGGAGACCCGTTGACCTTTACAGGAGACTCGAAGAACTCGACAGGAAGATTAAGTATCACGATAAGTGGAAAAAGGTCTGGGAGGAAAGATATAAAAAAGTGGCAGAAAGGATAAACAAGGGGCAGTTATGAAAATATCAGATTATTTAGATTTAAGCGGTGTGGACGGCGTAAAGCACATCGCATCGGACAGGGTGCGAACCGTGAAACCTGAAAAGGTGACATTTCACGGAAAGACCTATTATGACAAGACGCCATTCTTTATGATGGACTCATCAAAGATCGTCATGGAGGTAAAGCCTGAGGAAACCCCGGAGCGGAGAAAGAAAATCAAGCGGCGAGAAATGGAGCGGTACAGAATACGGACTTGGGAGGGCTGAAATGAGAAAAGATGAGTTCGACATCGTTGAAAAGTACGCCCAGAAAAAGACCACTAAGGCATTGGGCGAGGCTTACGAGGAAGTATGTGCTACACGGAACGGCATCACAGGTGATACGGAATACATTTTAGGCGTAAGGGTAGGGCTTGAGCATGGCAAGAGACATCATCGCCTACCACGCTAGAAAGGAAGAAGATGAGACGGAGTAAAGGCGAAAAGAAGTTTTTGGAGGAACTTATCGAGTACGGAAAGGCTTGGAGGGAACTATTGGAGCGAAACAAGGCAGAACAGGAGGAAAAAGCGGGGGATGAGCAAGTACAGAGTACCAACAGACTTACCTAAAGAGGACTATCTGACCGCCGTACACTATGCCCTCAGATACCCGTTGTGGAAAGCTGAGATGGAAACGAGCGCAGACACCGCTAGGGCGATAAGGTATGACACGGACAGGGTACAGACAAGCGGAGACTTTGACCCGGTACAAAGTACGGCAATCAGGCGGGAAGAAATCGGGCGAAAGATACGGCTTGTGGATGAGATTATCGAGGATACCGCCAAAGACCTGTCATATTACTTGCGGTTCGGCGTGTGCTATGGGCTTACGTTCTGGCAGTTGCAGAGCAAGGGCATCCCATGCAGTAAAAACACATATTACACGATCCGCAAGCGGTTTTATTACGAGCTTTCAAAGAGGATATAAAGATTGGTACTCATGGGACGCAAAACGGATGTATAATGATAGCGTGGAAAATCCGAAAGGATGCCACGTGACCCCCAGAGATGCAGAGAAACCCTTGGCATAGTCCGGGGGTTTTTCTGTTGGAGGGGTTAAGACCATGGGGGTATCGAAAACAAATCCGAGATGGCAGAACGGCAACC
>Ga0326511_10002585_pt1 | contig 14658 bp, 35 predicted proteins | sample 0_2496_0518_D_FD_203701 | JGI IMG/M metagenome (GOLD analysis project Ga0326511, IMG submission 203701) | Bovine rumen microbial communities from UC Davis, California, United States - 0_2496_0518 | ecosystem: Host-associated > Mammals > Digestive system > Stomach > Rumen | place: USA... | reverse complement strand
ACTTATACTGTGGCAAACCAAGTCGCCGTGTGAGCCTGTTAAGAGCGTTTCTAAGGCTTGTAGGTGTATATTTGATGATTCTATCGTCCGGGCGATTAGAAGCCCGTATTTGGGCCATCAGCGGCCCTGGAACGGGTATGTCTCTGTACCCGGCTTGCGTCTTCGGAGATTGCTTCAAGATCCATGTGTTATCATCCGTCTGAACCAGTGTCCGTGCTACACGGACATGATCCTTTTTGACCATGTCTTTCTGTAGCGCACACGCTTCGCCGGACCGGAGAGAGCAAAAAGCGGCAAGCTGGATAGCTATCCTGAGATCATCCGACTTGGCATTCTCTATCATCAGCTTGACCTCTTCCTGTGTCGGGATCTTGGTTTCCTTATGCTCCGGCTCCGGGAGAGTGACAGACAGAACCTTGTCCGGCTCAAACATCTTTGTCACTGCGGTGATGAATCCATAGGTGTTCCGCATGGTCTTGGGTGACAGATCGGCTGACAGGACATTCACGATCCGCTGAACCTTCTCCGAATCCAGTTTGCTCATGCGGACATTGTACAGATCACTCAGCCGCTTGTATACTGTCTTATATCCTCTGATCGTGTTTGGAGACAGAACATTCTCCTTTGATTCTATATACCTCTCGGCAGCTTCGCCGAATGTCATCTCCGTGTGATTGTTGATAGCCAGGTATGTTGATGCCTTTCGCTCTGCTTCTCTCTTGCTGGCGGCGGTGAAGGACTTGTAATGCCGCTTTCCCTTTACCATACCAGTGTATATTCTGACTCTCCACGTTCCACTTGGTAATTTTTTCGCTATTGCCATTTGACTACTCCCCACGAATCGTGGTAAAATACATTGTCTTTAAAAGATTGTGTTCGCCCCGTCTGCTCACGGGTACGCACTCTCCTTTGTGAAATTTTTTACTCCCAGAAGAAGACCGTTGATGATTCGCACCCATCAGCGGTCTTTTTCTTTTTCTTCCGCTTCATTGAAAGCAAGTAGGTACTTGATCAGCCGCTTCGTCTGCGGATCAGCTTTGGCGATCTGCGCCGCCAGGGCGATGTCTTCCATCGTGATAGGTGTGTTTGCTTCGTATTTGGTCTGTTCTTCTGCGACAACCGGCTTCTTTCCCGGAAGATCTACGAAATCCTCTGCCGGTGATCTGTATCCTTTGCTCTTATCAGAAAGCAATTCGGCACGATCCACATCAAAGAGATTGCAGAGTGCGTCAATGGTCTGTACCCTTGGCAGCTTATTGCCGTTGCACCATGCGGATACTGTTGGGGCTGATACATTTAATCTGTCACAGATATCTTTCTGCGTCATACCGTCAGCGTACATTAATCTTTTCAGATTCTTCGCAAATGATTGTCGCATAGTCTCCTGTGCGTCAAATTTGTGTGCCATGATTCTTCCTTCCTTTGTATTTTTCGGGGTTTTGGTTTTATTCTACACGATTTTCCTTTTAATTTCAACATTTTCTAAAAAAGTTTCCCAAAATGTGTTGACTTTCCCGATGCTTTATGGTATCTTTAAGAAGGTTTCCGAAAGGGAAAACAAAAAAGAAAGGAGAAAACGCATTGAGCAAGGCTTTTAGAATTACCCTTGAAGCCGCAAGAGTAAATGCTGGTCTGTCTCAGGAAGAAGCCGCCAAAAAGGCCGGCGTAACCAGGTTCACTATTGCGAATTGGGAAAATGGGAAAACCAGGATCAGTAACGCACAGGCCCTTGGCCTTGCAAATATCTATGGCATTCCCCTGGAGCATATTTTTTTGCCTGTTGAGTTTCCTAAAAGCAAATAAAGGAAACTTGATATAAGCCGCAGTAGTTTAGGCCATAAGGCTATAGGGAAAATCCGGTGTGTGCAACCAATAATATTTTATTACATTTTCAGGAGTATTTCTGGTTGTACGGGTCACGCTGATATTCAAAGCACCGGGAATGGCGGTTCGAGTCCGCTCTGCGGCATTGCCCGAAAGGGTAAATCTAATTTATCTGGGATCTCTCTGACGAGACAAGGTAATTAGGTGCAACATTTCATTAGCGGTGCGAGTCTCCCGGTGGTCGGGGGCCATCGGGAGAGGATGCACGGAAAGGAGAGAGTGTGGATTTCAGAAAGCGTGACGCAATCGAGATTAAAGACGGGGATCAGCTTCGGCGGTCCATCAGAGCCGGGATGTACTATTCCGACACCCGATATGAGCAGATCGGGGGAGCGACAGCCAGGGCATGGCGAAACAGAATTAACGATCCGGGCAACATGAAGGTCAGGGATTTCCTCTACCTTGCCCAGAGGATCGGACTTAAAGTCACCATATCAAATTAAAACCGGGGGAGTAAAAAATGAGCAAATCTAAAGAGCAGAAAGCAAGACTTGAGCGGCTGCGCCAGATGCGGAACAGCTACCTGGACAAGGCAAGGGAATGCGTGGTGTATGGCGATGCCAAGGGATACCACTTCTGGATCACCTCTGCCAATGAAATCAGCAATCAGATCATGGCCATCAATGTCCCTGGTGGGACCAAGACCGTGAGACGGATTGAGAAGGGTAACCTGATCGTATCTTACAGAAAGAAAATCATCACAGAATAGGAGACAAGCATGAAAAAGCTTAAATGCGTCATCGAAACCGGAGAGCGAGAAACGTATAACACTCTCGTCGAATCTGTTGCAGAGTTCAAAGAGATCATCAAGGAGATGAATGTTTCCGGGGACTCGAAGATGATCATCGTGGGTGACATCGCCATCCGAGCCGGGAACATCAAGACTATCTACTTAGCTGGAGAAGAGGAGTAAAAATCACATGAATGGATACTTTGTGCGTCAGGACATTCTCGAAGTCCTGGACCGGCTTGCGTATCTCGAAGAGATGCTGCACGGCCTTGAGCAGAACACGGACGGCCTTAAACCCGAAGAGATCGAGGAGCAGATCGCCGTCTGCCATGACACTATCGAAGCGGTTGAGAGCGAACTGGAGCCGCTTGCTGAGATGCTTGCGAGTGACATTCGCAATTCCGAGATGGAAGCAAAGGCTTACAAGGCCGAAGCGGAGATCTGGAAGACCAAACAGTACAAGGCAGAGCAGAGAGCGAAGAACGAGAAATCTCTCCTCATGCATATCATGAAGAAGCACGGCAAGGAAAAGATGGATGCCGGCAAGTTCAAGCTGACCATTGCGAACAACGGCGGCAAGACTCCGCTGACTCTGTTCGTCGAGGACCCAGCTGACCTTCCTTCCAAATTCCGCACCAAGACAATCGTCTACAAAGCCGATGATGCGGCTATCCGTGAGTACCTGGATTCCGGTAAGACATCCAAGTATTTCGCCTACGGTCCGAGAGGACAGAATCTGAGGATTAAGTGATGGCAGAGGTATGTTTCATCTACGGGAAGTCAGGCAGCGGAAAGTCGAGATCCCTGATCAACTTCGCTCCTGATGAATATCTACTCATCAATATTACAAAGAAACGTCTTCCCTTCCGTACTCAGCCGAAATACGAGTACAAGGGAACAGATATAAACAAGATCTACCACTGCCTTGCAAAGAATCCCACCAAGATTGCGGTGATTGACGATGCCGGTTATCTGATGACCGACCAATTTATGCAAGGCCATAGCGCACCGAAGAAAGGATCTTCCAGCTTCGACCTTTACAATGACATTGCGGACCGGTTCTACAATCTGATCCGCTTCATCAAGGAGAAGCTTCCAGAGGATCAGATCGTGTACATCACGATGCATGAGGAAGAGTCCGAATACTCCGGTGATGTCAAATTCAGAACCATCGGCAAGCTGCTTGATCAGAAGGTATGCCTGGAAGGGATGGCAACAGTAGTCCTTCGGTGCGTGACCAAAGAGAAACAGCACTGGTTTCTGACGCATACTGATGGATCTGATTTGTCTAAAAGCCCAGAGGGCCTTTTCGAAGATGACCAGATACCTAATGACTTAAAATTCGTCGATTCTAAGATACGAGAATACTATGGAATGTAAAGGAGATACACCATGAAACCTATCAACGATTGGAACAACGTGAAGCCTGTTGGCGGCGAAAGCAAGAAACTCTCGGCTGGCGGCTATGTCTGCCAGATCATCGGAGCGAAGGAAGAGATGTCCCGGAACGGCAACCCCATGCTTGTGGTTGCCTTGGAGATCGCAGAAGGTGAGTATGCCGGATTCTACCGGGAGAAGTACAACGGACAGAAATGGCCCAACCAGGCGATCCTGAGAATCATGGAGCCTGATGGAAACAAGGATGCTCCCGATGTGTATTCCAAAAAAGCCGGTCGGGTGAAGAAATTCATCCAGGATGTGGAGAGATCCAATGAGCCGTACATCTTCAAGTGGGATGAGTCCACGCTTCGGGGCAAGTATGTCGGCGGTCTGTTCGGGGAAGAGGAGTTCGAGACCGACACTGGCACTGCATGGGCAACGAAAATTTTCTACACAACCACCGTAGCCAATATCCGGGAAGGAAAGTTCAGCGTCCCGAAAGAGCGTCCTCTGACCACCGTTACCTATCAGGCAGCACCGCAGAATCCTGGCGATGAGTTTGTAGAGATCGCTGACATGGACGAGACGGATGACCTTCCCTTCTAGATTTGAAAGGAGCAGACGATGACACAAACGGAGAAGATCAAGAAATTCATGGAAATGCACGGCTCTATCACCCAGCGAGAAGCAATCACATACTGTGGTTGCTATCGCCTGGGGGCGAGGATCTATGACCTTGAAAACAAGCATCAGACACCGGTTATCCACGAGATGATCCAAGTGAAGAATGCCGACGGAAGCAAGACCTATGTGGCACGATATAGATTGGCAGAGGTGGAGAAAAGATGAGATACACAGATTCATGGTGGGACGGCTATTCCGATTGCATGAATGACGTTATTAAAGCGGCGAAGCATCTGCTTGTCCCAAAGAGCATGATGGAAGCCTTAAAGACTATTCTCGACTGTGTGCTTATGTATCGAGCGAATTCAGCTTTGGAAGAAACAAAAATAGAGTTTCATGGAGACGAATCCTCTGATGCAAACGAAGTGAGTGATCCCGATGAATAGAGACTTTAAAGGGGTATGGATACCCAAAGAGATCTTCTTAGATGAGCGGCTTTCCGCTACAGAAAAGATCCTTCTCGTTGAGATTGATAGCCTGGATAACGGTAAAGATGGCTGCTGGGCGAGCAATGATCATTTCACCCAGTTGTGCCAGTGCAGTGAAAGAACGATATCTAGAGCCATTACGAAACTGAAGAATCTTGGGTTCATCAAAGAAGGAAATACCAACGGAAGAGGAAGGGCATTGCATTCTTGTCTATGCCGGGTAGACACAGGGGTAGACAAAATGTCTGACGATGGTAGACAAAATGTCTCGCAACCCTCGCCAAATTGTCCACCAAATAATACATATAGTAATACAGAGAATAATCCAGAAGAGAATACTCTCTCATGTCCTGTCGGACATGGTGTGAGTGGACAGGCAGAGATCCGAGAAGAGTTCGAAACACTATGGAACCTTTACCCGAAGAAGAAGGGTGACAAACAATCTGCTTACAAGTCCTATCAGGATTCAAGGAAGAAGGGAGAAATCACTTTCGACTTTGTCAAGGATAAGATCGAGCAATACTGCGAGAGCATCAAGGCAGAGAAAACGGAGTCGAGGTATATCGCCTATGGATCAACATGGTTCCATCAGAAGCGGTGGAACGATGACTATTCTGTGATTCTGACGAGAGAGCCGACGCTGAAAGATGTAATGCCAGCGATTGACGTATCCGATTTCTTTAACAAGGGGTAAAAAATGACAAGAGAGGAATTTCTACAAGGGATGTCTGTCCTGATTGCGACGTACTCCAAGGACATGACCCAAGAGCAGATAGCGATATGGTACCAGTTCTTTGAAGCGGATAGCTTTGATGCTTTCAGAAATGCTATCAAGCTGATATGCACAACATCCAAATTCTTCCCGACCGTGGCTGAGATCAAGGCGGCTATGGCTGACGGGGACTTGAAAGAACTGACCGCTGACCAGGCATGGGATCAGGTGCTTGCGGCGATCACCAAGTACGGATACTACAGAGCAGATGAAGCTATGAAGTCTTTGCCGGACCTGACCGCATCAGCGGTGCGGAACCTGGGCGGCTTCCAGCACATCTGTTCCGCTGAGATGAACGAATGGCTGCGGAAGGACTTCATCAAGGTGTACGAGGACATGAAGACCAGAAACGTAACCAAGTATGTGACCGGCGATCTGATCACCATCGCTGATGTGGTGGCGCATCAGAAGCAGCTTGAAGCGAAGGAAGAGGAGATCAACTTTTAGACATGAAGCACCTTGGAGACATCACTAAAATTCATGGGTACGATATCCCGGTGGTGGATGTAATTACCGGCGGTTCGCCTTGCCAGGATCTTTCCGTAGCTGGGAAGAGAGCTGGGCTTGCCGGTGAGAGATCAGGGTTATTCATGGAGCAGATAAGAATTGTAAAGGAGATGCGTGAACGTGATGGAAACTCTGGAAGATCAGATCGGACTATTCGACCAAGATACATGGTCTGGGAAAATGTTGTCGGGGCCACAAGTTCCGGCACTCCAAAAGGGGAAGACTTCCGTATCGTCCTTGAAGAAGTTGCAAGGGTATCCCAAAAAAATGCCATTATTCCTGGACCTCCGAGGGGGGGGTGGAGCAATAGTGGAGCCATTGTGGGAGACGGATGGAGTATTGCTTGGCGAATACATGATGCCCAGTTTTGGGGAGTTCCGCAAAGAAGAAGAAGGATTGCTCTGCTGGCAGACTTCAATGGAGACTCCGCTCCGAGAATACTATTTGATCCTCAACTGCGGAGAAAAACCGAGAGAACCAAATCAGACAAAACTGTCGGAGATAATCGAAGAGAACCCAGATCAGAGATTCACGCTGAGTGCGAAAGCCTGTCAGGGGATTCTGAACAGGGCGAGGAAACGAGGGAAGGAATTGCCGAAGGAGCTGGAGGAAGCTCTGATAAACCAAGCGTCAGAATCCTAAACCCATCCGATTCACAGGGCAATCAAGTAGCCGATTCACATGGAGTGTATCCGGCTTCGAGGGGCTGCGGTGGTGCCGGATATCAGCAGGGATATATAAGAGAGCCGGGAGGAAGCTCTGATAGTTCAATCGCTTACGGCATCGAACCTGGAGCAGCTCAGAGAATGAATCCAGAAGGTAGGATTTCAGAGGAACTATCACCTACCCTACGCTCAAACATGGGTGACAATCAGGCGGCGGTGGCCTACATCATCGGAGGAGTTAATTCCGAAGGAATGAAATCACCGAACCCGAACGTAGGAATTTACAAGACGGACACCACAAGAACCCTTGATCTAAACGGCGGTTCTCCGGCTTGTAACCAAGGGGGGGGGTGTGCGTACTTGAAGGAAATGGCTCTAGACCATCTCACAAAGGCGATGGATATAAGCGATCCGAAACGATGTATACCCTTAATGCTACAGAGGTGCATTCCGTGATGGCGGTTGATTGTAGGAGCGGAACAGAGCGAGAGATCAACTCTACTCTTCAAGCAGGTGCTTCACATAATCTCAATTCGAACAATGTTCCCAGAGTCAGAAAAGATGAATGAGAAAAACGTGCTGATCTGGAACGGCAGAGCCGACGGATTAATCGGGGGGGGCATTGCGTACAATGTTACTGGGGATCATGATGCCCATATAACCAATTTAACAAACGTAGTTATCATGCAGAACATAACAGGAACATTATCACCAAGGGGACATCCGGGTAGTTACAATGGACAAGACGCATACAACGGAATGCTGGTGTGTGGGAAACGGACAGCTGGATCAGGCGAAGCTACAGAATGTGGTGGGCGCACTGAACTGTATGCACGATCAGCAAGCAATTTTGAGGGGGGGGTGGAATGAGATGGACACAGTAAGACGGCTTACACCGCTCGAATGTGAACGGCTCCAGGGATTCCCCGACGGATGGACGGATATCGGAGAATGGACGGATACGAAGGGTAAGAAACACAAGGCAGCAGACGCGCCGAGATACAAGGCCCTGGGTAATTCCATCGCTACACCATTTTGGTTTTGGCTCTTGAGAAGGATTTCCGCAGAGTACGAAAGACCGGCAACATTGGGAAGCCTATTCGATGGCATCGGTGGATTTCCGTATTGTTGGGAAAAATGTAACGGAAAAGGGACGGCGATCTGGGCATCAGAGATTGAAGAGTTCCCCATAGCCGTAACCAGGTTGCATTTCCCGGAAGGAGACGAATGAAGAACCGCAAATTTCCTTCACACAAGCCGTCCTGGCTTGATGACAAGCTGGACGAGATGGAGCAGATGTACAAGAAGCAGATGGCCGAGCCGCACCTGATGAGGAAAAGGGAGTTCGTTCAGCGGATGGTCAGAGATCTGATTAAAAAGAGAAAAGAAGAGGAGTAAAAAATGCATTACAAGATCACAATCGAGAGCAACGAGACCGGGCTGGTCAGCGTCAGCGCAACATTGAAAGAAGCTGGATTCCTCAACCGAGTGGAAGCCTTGTCTGCCATGTTCGACGCACTGGATATTGAGCAGAAAGATGTTCCGCTATTCGCCGGAGCGGCATCGTTGCTGATGAATTGCAGAGAGCAGACGGTCAAATTTGACGTTGGAGAATTGAAGAGACAGATGGGGGAAGAAGATGACTGATCTGATTGATAGACAGAAGGAACTTCCTTGGAATCTTGGAGATGGTTTAGAAAACGTATGCAACAGCGTGATGCGGAAATTGAATTATGCAGGTCTTGTTCTGGAAGAGCGAAACCGCACAATCATTAACCTTGACAGCTATGAAGTAACGGCGATGATCTGGGCGATGAATGAGTACATCCATAGTGGCAGGTTTGCCGAATGGGTTAGGACAGGAGGGACAAAATGAGCGACCTGATTGACAGACAGGCGGCGATTGATGCGATTGTGAACACAGTAAGCCGCATTGGTCTGCATGATAATTCGGAGGCAGCAAGATATGGGGCGACTTTCCGTCAGCATGAGATTATTGACATTATAGAATCATTGCCCTCTGCAGAGCCTGAGATCGTGCGGTGCAAGGATTGCAAATACTACAACCCCATCGGGGTATGTATAGAAATGAGTTCAGCGGTTTGTGAAGACTCATTCTGCTGTTGGGCAGAAAGGAGAACAGATGCAGAGATACATTGATGCGGACACGCTTTTAGCCGAGTACGACAAAATCCATATCGGAGAACCGGGAAGGGCAAGAAAGCTGATTGCGGAACAGCCGACCATTGAAGTTGTGCTGTGCAAGGATTGCTTGTTTAGGCGTGATGACCATTGCGACAATGTAGATTATTGGATTGGTGACGATGATTTTTGCTCAAGAGGAGAAGATGGAAGACCATGGAGGACTTAATCAATAGACAGGCGGCGATTGATGCGCTTGCAAAATTTGTTCCGTATGCGATTTGTGATGAGTCAACGGAATCCTATACAAACGGACTTACGGATGCTTATAATCTGATTCTTCAGTTGCCATCCGCACAGCCAGAACTCGATGAGTGGTGTACCGACTGCAAGGAATATGACCAAGAGCGGCACTGCTGTCCGAGGTGGAACAGGGTTATCAGACAGACACTAAAGGACGCAGAACTGGAGAGGAAGAAAGAAAGGTGGATTCCTTGCAGTGAACAGTTGCCAGAAGACATAAGACCTGTGATTGTCACATGGAAGAATACAGACCCTAAATCGTACTATCAGTACATTGTCGGGAAACACTACACGGGAACTGCTTGTTACAAGAATGGTAAATGGTACTGGTACTCAAGCACTACGGAAGACATGCTTGCAGAATATGGTCGATATGATTCCGAAGAATTTGACGAAGCCATTGAGTGCATTGCATGGATGCCGTTGCCAGAAGCCTACGGAGGACAAGAAGATGAGTGAGTTGGTGCGATACAGATTCTGCACAAGGGCTATTGAAGACTTCCGACCGCTTGTTGACATGAAACCTATCGGGATGCCGTGGTGGTGTACGGGGTTTGCTCACGGACATGTGACAATCGTGTGCTATCTGCCAGAAAACGAGCCGCTTAAGAAATATTGGGATGATGCCTTTGATATTCATGAAGAGCATGTAGACGAGATTGTTTACACGGACAGGTTCAAGAAACCTGAGTGGTTAGGAAGGAGCGAAGATGGACGCAGTTGAGTATCTTAAAACGCTTCGGCGAATGTGCAAAGAGTACACACCGATTTGCCCGGATTGCCCGGCCTTCTACGTGTGTGGGGACAGGATTTATTATGCAACACAGGAAAAGATGGCTGAAGCCTTAAACGATGTTGAAGCGTGGAAAGAGGAACATCAGGAGAAGACTCGGCAAAGTGAACTTCTTAAACTTATACCAAATGCCAAAATGATTAATGGCGCTATTAACATATTCCCATGCTTAATAGACCCTTTATATGATGAAAGTAGCGTTGGGGAATGCAATGGCAGAGATTGTGATCAGTGCAGAAGAAAATACTGGACGGAGGAAATCGAATGATTCACTGGGCATGGCTTTTGTTATCGTTCGTCATAGGCACCTGGGTAGGGATGTTTCTCTCTGCGCTGCTGAAAGCCAATAATCCCGACTTCTTTGAGGATCAGGATGAGGAAGAGGAAGAGGAGCATGATTGAATTTGTATGGGCCGTGATTATCTTCTGGTCCGTGATCGTTATGGTAGCGGTCTTCGTAACACATAATTCTTGAGGAAGAGGTGGAAACATGGGAAGAGAAGTAAAGCTGTTCATGTTTAGAATCGGCACGGAAAGCTTGTTCAAGCTTAAGGAACCGACAGTGAAAGCTGAAGGGATAGTCGGAGCCGTGAACGAGGACCCGAATACTTGGGGACTTCTTTTCAAAAGCGAGAACGATGCCAAGATCGCACGGAACCAACTTGAATACCTTGGTGCGGATCTCGTTGGTTTCGTGGAACCGGTCCGTGTTGACGAAGCACTGGTAAAGGATAGGCTGTGATGGATGAAAAGCTGATGCTCATTTACATGATCTTCCTGATCATTCTCCTGATCGTAGCAGCTTACTACTTCGCCAAGTATGAATATTGGCATGGCTACAAGCGAGGATACAAGAAAGGCTACCGGGAAAAGCTGGAAGACACCGTCAGAAAAATGCGAGAAGACAAGATCATTTAAACAAAAGGGGAGAAAGTTACATGGTATCAACCGCAAAGATGAAGTACATCAACATCGACACGGCCTTAGCTGAATGCTTCGCCAGGGCGATCCGAGAGAGAAGGAAAAGCCTTGGAGTGACGCAACAGGAACTCGCAGACATCTGCGGCCTGACCGTCACCACTGTCCACCGCATTGAGACAGCCGAGGAAAAGCGGCCTACCCTGGGACCCATCGCAAAGATGTGCCTTGCTCTGGATCTCGATTGCCAGCAGATCATCTATGATGCGTGGTCCCTATGTTAAGAGAGGTGGTATATGACTATTCAAGATCTCCAAGAGTGCGGCAAGATCATCGCAGAGATGGAGTCTATCAAAGAACAGATCGAATTGCTTGAAGCAAAGCTATACTATGCCAAGCAGCCGAAGATAGACGGAATGCCGCACTCATCTTCTGCCGGTGATGGCTCTGACATGATCGTCAAGTACCTTGATACCAAGGCCAATTATGAAAAACTCTATGCCCAGCTTGCCATCAAAGTCCAAGAAGTCGAGAAAGCTATGGAAGCGAAGCTGGACAGCAGAGAACGTCAGGCGATCAGATACAGATACATCCAGGCTCTTTCCATCTCCGAGGTGGCAGACAAGATGGCATATACCGAGCGGCAAGTACACCGGATTCTCCGTGACGCTGAAGAAAAATTATGTCAGTAAATGTCATGAGAGAAAGTTATATAATAAACTTGCGGTGGTCTCCATGTTTCATCTCCTTTCTTTGAGAACGCAAATGCCCAGGTATTTTCCTGGGCCGTTTGCGTTATGGGGCAGAAGAAAGCTGGAAGAAAGCTGGAGCATTTTGAGAGAGAGTTTGAACGTCCTGTGTACGGATGAAAGCTATAAGGCCATAGAAAAACCCGGCTATTCTGCCGGGTTATTTTTTTGCTCTTCCATCGCCTTGCGGATCGCCGCCAGGATGAAAGCCCTTTGGTTGTCAAGATTGCCAAGGAACTCTATAACATCTGCGTCAGTGTTATCGTTAAGCTTCAAGGAAACTTGTTTAACATGGGCTTTCTGAAATCTGTAGTTCCTTTCGTAGTGCTTTTGTGGGTCCTCTTTTCTCCATCTCTTTTCCTCTTCCATCACTGTACTCCTTTACTAGTCCATACTGTTCTACCGTGGAAAAGTATGGTCTTGACGTTGTTCGAATCTTCCATGTAAGTTGCCCCGGATGCAAGCGTGATCTCTAAAAGCCCATCCATATCGTCGATCTCGTATCCCACAAGGGTCTTCTGCGTCTTGTCCTTGTATCGGATGATGATGTTCACTGGTCTGTTGTCGCTGATTATAAGCATTGTCTTTACTCCTTTCGTGATGCCTTTCATTTTAGGCTAATTAAAAGCTGGTGTCAAGCTTGTAAGAGAAATGCTGAAACTCTGAACCGTTCCATTCTGTGATGCTTTCAAGTTCTTCGGGAGCGGTCTTGATAAACTTCTGCACAGCCTTGGGAAGTCTGTCAAGTTTGTATTCATCCGTTGTGGTCCTTCCTTCCGGGCTATAGTTGACATAATGCCTGGTGTTATTGATCCCTTTCAAGATCACAAACCAACTGTACGGGGTGCCATCTTTGGCGATCATCCGAACACGTTTGATGTTCTTATATGCAAGTCTCATTTGGATCTCCTTTCTTTTGCTTCAACAAGTACTCCCACAACTGTTTTTGCATCAGTTGGGTCAACAGTTGGGTGAGCATTGGATTAATAATCCTGTTCGTAGGCCGTGAAGACTACGGTCTCAAGTGATTCGAAAAACTCATCTGCGGTGTGGTCATCGTCGAGACCTTCATAGACGCATTCCCAGAGGAATTGCAGATCATATCCGGTGTCCTCTGCTACATCTTGCATCATGACATCCATGTCGGAAAAGCTGTCAGAAGAAAACATCTCGTTGATCACATATTCTGCCCGTCTGAAAGTTACATTGTTCATCATGTTTTTATTCTCCTTTGAAAGTTATTATAAATAAGCTTTAGAAAGCTGAGAAAGTTCTGCGTCTGTCTTGCTGCGCAGATCAGTTAGAACGTCCTCTGCGCCGGTGCCATCAAGGACAGAGAAAAGCTGGGCAATCGTGACGGTTCTGGTTTCTCTCTCTGCCTTGGATCTCCGGGGATCTCTCCGGGAAAGTTTTACAATCATGCCGGTGTCGAGAAGATCCGAGATGATCATATCGGTGAAGTACTCGCCGCCGATATACTCAACCTCTGCCGCAAGTCCGGCCCTGGTGATTACCCGGTCCTCTGCCGGGATGTAGAAAAGCTGTGCCATTGTGGTTCTCCCTTCTTTGGTGTTGATGTCGGGCAATTCCGCTGCCGGTGTCGGGCCGGTGATTCGTTCTCCGCAGCGGATGAAAGCTATCTCAGAGTGAATCCGAGATCCTTGAACAAAGTCTTGGAAGATGCAAGATACATATCACGGCTTTCGCTGGTGTATCTCGTATCCGGTCTGAGATAAACACCGCCGGTGTCATCCTGGTCAGCCAATGGAGCAGATACCCAGCAATCAAAGCTGACCGTGCGCCAATCATCTTTCTTGTCAATGACATGGTCCGTGATTTCAAGTTCGAACTGGCGGCCGTCTTTGATGGCTTTCTGCGCTAATCTGTAGATCTCTTTTACTTTTTCGAGTTCTTCAAAAAGTTCTGCGAGTGTTGCGGCATCATCAAAGCGGATCTCTGCCTTGTAATTCACCGTTGCGATGTGGTGGAACGGCCTGGTGAAGATCTTTTCTTCGTTCAGACGGAAAGTGTAAAGTCTCATTTTTTCTCCCTTCAAAAAAGCTGAATGAAAGCTGTAATATGGCCGGTGAAAGTTGGTTCTTTCGGACCGGATCAAAGTTACATATATGCGTGGAGAGATTAGAACGTCCTGGGCGCGTATCATGGGCGCATTCGTCCGGGCCTATGTGCGCCGGGTCCGTGCTGGATCTCCATTGCCTGGGCTTGTGACCAGGCCGCCGCATTACCGGCCCACCGGGCCGTCACTCTGCGTTTAGATCTCCGGGCAGAGGTACACCGGCATCCCAAGCAGCTTGGCGGCCTGGATTTCTTTCTCGGTGGCTCCGCTATATGAATAGTTCCCGGTGGTTCTCTCATCGCCGCCGAAGTCCGGCCGGAGATATGCCCAAAGTTCTCTCTCTGATCCGTAAAAAAGGATCTTTGACTTGAAACCATGTGTCTTGATAGTGACAATCCATGTTGTTCTGTACATCTTCTGCGTCTCCCTTCTGTTTTTCTGATCGCTACCGGTTAGGCGGCAGCGATCTTCTTTGCCATCATTCGAGCATATTTTTTGAGATCTGACTTGAGCATCTCATTTACAATCATGACTCCATCGTGTTTGGTATAGCATCTGCGGCACTCGATGCAATGCCGGCCGCCGCAATTGATTTCGATGTTGTGTTCGATGGCATATTCTGCGGT
>Ga0326511_10002583_pt1 | contig 14663 bp, 16 predicted proteins | sample 0_2496_0518_D_FD_203701 | JGI IMG/M metagenome (GOLD analysis project Ga0326511, IMG submission 203701) | Bovine rumen microbial communities from UC Davis, California, United States - 0_2496_0518 | ecosystem: Host-associated > Mammals > Digestive system > Stomach > Rumen | place: USA... | reverse complement strand
ATCTTCTTCTTTTAACTGTTTCGTTTTTTCATAATGGTTCATTTTATCACCCTATATCATAATACTTCTTTTTCTTCATTTTGTCAAATTATTATCATCCTATTTTTAGTTTCCGAGGAGGTCTATTACAATAATGCTCCTGTCACTGATTCATGGACTTGTCCCAATTGTGGTGCAAAGTGCAACACCAGAGAATGTGACAAATGTGGCTACAGAAAACAATAACCAAAGTTTTACCTTGACATTTCTCCCCTCTCATGGTATAATGAAAATAGAATTGCTGAAAATTGCTTTTCGAGAAAGGAGAAACTCAATGGAACATCAGTTAATTATTGTTCTTGATTTTGGCGGTCAGTACAATCAGCTCATTGCACGGCGTGTGCGTGAATGCGGTGTGTACTGCGAAGTCAAAAGCTACAAGACCCCTCTTGACGAAATCAGGGCTTTGCATCCCATGGGAATTATTTTCACCGGAGGGCCTAACAGCGTTTATGATGAAAAATCCCCTCATATCAGCAAAGAAATTTTTGAGATGGGGATTCCAATTCTTGGCATTTGCTATGGTGCGCAATTGATGGCTTATACCCTCGGCGGAAAAGTTAGCTCTTGTGACAATTCCGAATATGGTAAGACTGAAACTCATTATGATAATTCTAGTATCCTTTTCGGTGGGATTCATCTCCCTGAAACTGCCATTAGCTGGATGAGCCACACGGATTACGTTTCCGAACTGCCGGAAGGTTTCCGCAATACGGCGCATACGAATGACTGCCCCAATGCTGCCTTTGAAGATGCTAGCCGGAAATTCTATGCCGTTCAATTTCACCCCGAAGTCAATCACACCTTTGCAGGGGTCGGCATGATTGATAGCTTTGTCAAGAATGTCTGTGGCTGTCATGGTGACTGGACTATGGCAAGCTACGCACAAACGGCAATTACTCAGATTCGTGAAAAAGTCGGAGATGGAAAAGTCTTGCTTGCACTCTCCGGCGGTGTAGATAGTTCCGTTGCGGCGGCTTTGCTTGCGAAAGCTGTCGGAAATCAGTTGACTTGCATTTTCGTTGACCATGGTTTCATGAGAAAAAATGAAGGCGACGAAGTAGAAGCCGCTTTTCGTGACAGTGGGATGAATTTTATCCGTGTCAACGCTAAAGAACAATTTATGTCTAAGCTCCGTGGAGTTTCTGACCCCGAAACCAAACGCAAAACCATTGGAGAAGAATTCATTCGTGTATTCGAACAGGAAGCGAAAAAAATCGGTCAGGTCGATTACCTCGTACAGGGGACAATTTACCCTGATGTCATTGAAAGCGGTCTCGGTGATGCTGCCGTCATCAAGAGCCATCATAATGTTGGCGGTTTGCCGGATTACGTCGATTTTAAGGAAATTATTGAGCCTTTGCGGATGCTTTTCAAGGATGAAGTGCGCAAATTAGGTGTAGAATTGGGGTTGAGTCCTGTCCTTGTCTGGAGACAGCCGTTCCCTGGTCCGGGGCTTGCCATTCGTATTATCGGCGAAATTACAGACGAAAAACTCGAAATTCTTCAGGATGCGGATGCTATTTTCCGTGAGGAAATCGCTAAAGCTGGTCTTGATAGAGAAATCAATCAGTATTTTGCCGTCTTAACAAATATGCGTTCCGTTGGTGTCATGGGCGATTTCAGAACCTATGATTATACCGTTGCACTCCGTGCCGTCACAACTTCCGACTTCATGACTGCAGATTTCGCTCAGATTCCCTATGAAACTCTCGCTGTCGCTGCGACTCGTATCGTGGGGGAAGTCAAGTCCGTGAATCGTATTGTGTATGACATCACTACAAAGCCTCCGGCTACGATTGAGTGGGAATAAAAAATAACATTCCAGAAATGCAGTCAAATCGGCATTTCTGGAACATCAAAACCAATTCTGATAACAATTTGATAACAGGAAGTAACTGATAATTATTCTTCGTCAACAGTGGTTGTGGGGTTATCCCGCCATTCTTTTGACGGTTGATGTTTACCGCAGTCGTCAGTAGTCTGCGGCCAGTTCAGTTTCCATTCCATATATTCTGCCTTGCTGATTTTACCGTCAGCAAGGTCTTTTTTTCTTTTCTGCCACTCTTTCAGAAAATCCGTCATCAGAATGGACTTGAAACAAATTGCTTTCCGGTCACAGTCGTCCTCATCAGTACAATTCAGAATTGACAGCGGATAATGTTCATCCAGTTCAAACAGCATGAGCATGACACCTTCCGCTCCGAGAATTTCCTCATTGCTGATAAACAGCGGATTCACATCCAGAACTTCGGCAAGTTTCTCGACAAGTTCCTGTTTCGGTGTTCTTGTGCCGGATTCATACTGAGCAATTCGCACATCTGCTGATTTCTCATCAAATCCGACTGCAATACCAAGTTCTTTTTGTGTGATGCCTCTGAATTTTCGGATTCTCTTGATTTTATCTCCAATGATTGACATAATACCACTCCTTAGCAAAATTTATCTACTCAGTATCATTATAACATATTTGTTTAGAAATAGTCAATAGATTTTAAACAAAAAAGTTTAGAAAAAATTTCTGAAACCCTCTTGACAAAAGCAAATTTGTTTAGTATAATATAATTAAGCAAAAATGCTTAGTATAAATATGATAATACAAATAAAGAAAGGACTGAATTTCATGTCAGAAAAATTTATCAAGGCTCAGGAAGTCGCACAGGTTCTGGAAGTTTCCGTTCCGTATGCGTACAAAGTTATCCGTCAACTCAACGAAGAACTTGCAAACAAGGGATTTCTTACAGTTTCGGGCAGAGTCAGCCGTCAGTATTTCAACGAAAGAATGTACAACGGCAATGTTCAGCAGAATAAGGGGGAATCGTAATGCCTGTTTACAAAGACAAAAACAACGGCTCATGGTATGTCATGGTTCGCTATGAGGACTGGCAGGGCAAAAATCGGCAGAAGTGCAAGCGTGGTTTCGACACTAAGAAAGATGCTCAGAATTGGGAACGGATTTTCCTGCTCCAGAATCAGGGCAATATGGATATGACATTCCAGAGTTTCTATGAAATCTACGCAAATGATATGTCAAGCCGTCTGAAAAAGAACACTTGGGAAACCAAAGCACACATCATCAAGACGAAAATTCTTCCCTTTTTCGCTGAAAAGCCTATCAGTGAGATTCAGTCTAAAGATGTGCTTGCTTGGCAGAATGAGTTGCTCCGTTATCGTGACAGTAACGGAGAACCTTATTCAGAAACGTATCTGAAAACCATTCACAATCAGCTTTCAGCGATTTTCAATCATGCTGTCCGCTATTATGACCTGAAATCCAATCCGGCAGCCAAAGCCGGAAGTATCGGAGTGAAAAATGCAAAAGAAATGCAGTTTTGGACGAAAGATGAATATCTGAAATTCTCCGAAATCATGATGGATAAGCCTGTTTCTTACTATGCGTTTGAAATGCTCTATTGGTGCGGTATCAGATTAGGCGAACTACTCGCCCTCACTCCCTCTGATTTTGATTTTCAGAAGAAAAGGCTCAGAATCAATAAATCTTATCAGCGTATCAAAAAACAGGACGTTATCACTGAACCTAAAACCAAAAAGAGCAACAGAATTATCGAAATTCCTGATTTCCTCTGTGATGAAATGCAGGACTATCTGAACTCTCTGTATGAGATTGAGGCGGATGAGCGAATCTTCCCGATTACAAAAAGCTATCTTCATCACGAAATGGACAGAGGCTCAAAAGAATCTGGTGTCAAACGGATTCGCATTCACGATTTAAGGCACAGTCATGTTTCCTTGCTGATTGAGATGGGATTCTCGGCAGTCGCAATTGCTGACCGTCTGGGGCATGAAAGCATCGAAATCACTTACAGATATGCTCATCTGTTTCCTTCAAAACAGCAGGAAATGGCTCATAAACTCAACGATTTAAGAAAGGATGGTGACGAAGATGTCAGCAAAAAATCTTGATAACAAGGGCAGATTCAGAAATCTGACGATTGGATTCAGAGTTTCGCCCGAAGAAAACAAGCTGATTAACTCGGCGGTGGCACTTTCAGGACTGACGAAACAAGACTACATTGTGAAGCGTCTGCTCTGCCGTGATGTGGTAGTGCAGGGAAATCCGAAAGTCTACAAGGCTCTGAAAAATCAGCTTGCCGAAGTTCTGACCGAATTACAGCGGATTGAAAACGGCTGTGCAGTTGATGATGAACTGCTTATGACCATCAATTTGATTACGACAACTCTCAACGGCATGAAAGGAGAATGATTATGCCTTCTGAAAAAGAAATGACTGCTCAGAATGCACCTGTTGGCTCAGGTGCAGAGCAGTCAAATCCTATGAACACTATTATTATACCAGAAAATGAGGGATATTTCAACCCCTATGACGAAGAAATTTTTGAAGCTCAGATGCAGTATGAGCGTGAAAGCTCTCCGAACTATATGCAGACAGTTTCTATGCCTGAGCTTTATGAAATGGTCTATTCCGGAAAACCGCCTGTTATTGATAATTTTCTGTATCCAGGTACTTATCTGTTTGTTGGTGCGCCCAAAGTCGGAAAAAGTTTCATGATGGCACAGATTGCCTATCATGTGAGTTCAGGTCTGCCAATGTGGAATTATCCTGTTCGTCAGGGAACTGTGCTGTATCTGGCTCTGGAAGATGATTACCGCAGATTACAGGAGCGACTTTACAGAATGTTCGGAACTGAAACTACATCACATCTTTTCTTTTCAGTAGCCTCTAAATCACTGAACAGTGGACTGACAGAACAGCTTAATATGTTCCTGAGTGAACACTCTGATACCAATCTGATTATTATTGATACCTTGCAGAAAATTCGTGATGCCGAAGGTGATGTTTACAGCTATGCCAAAGATTATGACATTATCGCCCAATTGAAAGCGTTTTCGGATAAAACTGGTATTTGCCTGATACTGGTTCATCACACCAGAAAGCAGAAAGCAGATGACAATTTCGACAGAATTTCGGGAACAAATGGCTTGCTTGGTGCTGCTGACGGTGCTTTCGTGATGTACAAATCCAAACGTACTGAAAGTGAAGCCACCATTGAGGTTTCCGGTCGTGACCAGCCTGACAAAAAATATCAGGTTACCAGAAACAAAGATACTTTGTGCTGGGATTTCAAAAGTGCAAAATCACCTTGCTGTGAAGAACCGCCTGAACCTGTACTTGAGGCAATCGGGAATTTCATTACTGAAACTAATCTTTCATGGGAAGGTACTGCTACGGAACTGATTGAGCAACTCAAAATTGAGATTCAGCCAAACGCTCTGTCTATGAAACTGAATGTCAACGCAAGCAAGCTGTACCACAAATATTATATCTGGTACACCAATAAGCGAACCCACAAGGGCAGAATGATTCAACTCCGCTATGATGTCAATCATCCGATTATGATTCAGCCGACTGCACTTGTGAGCGAAACAACTGACATTCCGTCCTCGTCTGACAAAATCACACCAATGGAAGAATCTGACAGCGATTCCAATGCGTGACGCACCGTGACGGTCGTGACGATGTTTTTGAGGTCACGAAAAGACCGTCACCATCGACACACATCGTCACGCTAAAGTGAATTTCGGCATCAGCCGTCAAAAGGGAGTGCAGAGGGAACGGCTGCCGCCATGTACTTGTGATAGATGCCCTCCGTGGCAGATGTCACAAGTACTATGGCGTTACAATCGGCAATCATGCCGTTTGTAATTCCGGAGTCCTCTCCGGTTTTCGGCTTTGCGATGTCCCTATCGTTCAAAGCCGATTATTAAAAATTTAGTTTTTATGATAGGAGAGAGTTATTTGAAAGAAAAGAGAATATCATTTAGTCAGGGACATGGCTCGCTGTCCCACAACAACAGAGAGTTCAGAGCCAATAATGTTGATGCAAGTCGAACCTGTAACAATATCACATTCATCAGTCAGCCGATTGCTGAGGCTTATGAACAGCTTTTCGGTGAATCCACAAGACGATACAATGCACGTCAGAAACGAAATGACCGGAAGATTCAGGGAAGTTATTATGAACACTTGTTTCATTGCAAGCCATCCAATTCAGTAGTCACTGCTGCCGATAAGCGGAACAGTTTCTATGAAGATGTGATGCAGATTGGCAGAATGGAAGATTCTGGAATTGGCACGGAAGATGCCGAACTTGTTGCAGAGTGTCTGAAAGAGTATATGAATGGGTTTCAGGCAAGAAATCCAAATTTCTATGTGTTCAATGCCGTTCTGCACATGGATGAAGCAACTCCACACCTGCATATTGATTATATTCCAGTGGGCCACTATTCCAGAGGTCAGGACACGCAAAATGGAATTGCTCAGGCACTCAAAGAAATGGGGGTTGGTATCGGGAAAGATGCTATCGCCAGATGGAGAGCCAGAGAAATTGAAATCATCAATCAGATTTGCCGTGAACATGGAATTGAGCCGTTGCCGCCTGAAACGTCCAGAGGTACGCTCGAAATTCCGGAATACAAAGAACAAATTCACAAGACTGAGCAACTGAAAAAAGAAAATGAACAAGCAGAAACTCAACTCGCTGAAATCAAGAGTGAACTTGAACAGAGTGCCAAAAAGAAACGGAAAATCAAGACAATTGATGAAGTCAAAACTGGTAAAACTTTGACCGGAAAAGTCGTCCTTAGCAGAGAAGATTATGACGAAATTTCAGGGCTTGCCAAAAAACAGGTTGCGACTGAAAAACATGAAAACAAAGAGAAAAAACTCACCGAGGTACTCAAACAGAAAGATTCCCAGATTGCACAGCTCATCAGTGAAAATGCTGAATTAAAGGCGAAACTCAGTCCGAAAATGGGATTCATGTCAAGGGAGCAGCTCAAAGCCTCTGCCAAAGATGCTGAACAGAGAAATTATAAGCGTGAAAATCAGCAATTACGAGCATTTATTGAAGATATGGGACTTTCTTTTCAGTTAAGCCATTACTTACATTATCATAACGGAGATTTGGAATAATTATCCAGAAACAACAACTCCAAAGGCTTCTTAAATCAGAGGCCTTTGGAGTTATTTTGATAATTCAGCAACAATCTGTCCAAGTAGTGCATATCGTTCAACAGACATTTTCCGTGTGTTCAGGTTCAAATTTCGGAAAGTATCGGTCAAATTTTCTATAATGGTAGTTTGTGATTCAGATAATCCATGTACTGAAACATTCCCTCTGTGGGAAATTCCGCACAGGGTATCCATTGAAATATTGAAAATGACTGCCAAAGAACGCAAAGTTTCAAATGGTGGTGTTGCGGTATTGTTCTCATATTTGCAGATAGTAGCCTCTGAAACATTCAATCTTTGAGCAAGTTCTTTCTGTGTCATGTTCTGTTTTTTGCGTAGTTCCTTGATTGTTGCACCAAGTTCATAAATCATCTGACTCACTTCCTTTCCTAATATTAAAATTATACCTCAAAATACTTGAAAATCATTCAAGTTTGTAATATAATAATTAAATGAAAAGAAAGTTTTTCTGTCAAAAATTGAATTTCATTCATAATCAGACAGAAGTGGGAGGATAGAATGGCTAAGAACGAAAGTCTGAATAAAGCGAATAAGGCTAAAAAAGACGAATTTTATACACAGTTACCAGATATTGAAAAAGAACTTCGGCATTACAAGCACTATTTCAAGGATAAGACAGTATTTTGTAACTGTGATGACCCCTATGAGAGCAATTTCGTGAAATATTTCGCCATGAATTTTCATGCTCTCGGACTGAAAAAGTTGATTGCTACCTGTTATTCGACTTCGCCTGTGATGTACAGTCAGCTTGCATTTTATGGTGAAAGTACAGATTTCGGAACAGGTGCGGTCGGCAGAAAGCCTTATAAAATCGAAATTACGCAAATCAATGACGAAAATGGTGACGGAGCTGTTGACCTTGAGGATTTTGAAACTATGTTGAAAAAGAATCCGCCTCAACTGCTGACTGGAAACGGAGATTTCCGCTCCGCTGAGTGTATCGAGTTATTGAAAGAGGCAGATATTATTGTTACCAATCCGCCTTTCAGCCTGTTTCGGGAGTATGTAGCACAATTGATAAAATATCGCAAAAAGTTTGTGATTATTGGTAATCAGAATAATGTGACCTACAAGGAAGTATTTCCACTGCTTAAGAATAATCTGCTTTGGATGGGATATCACTGTGGAGATATGGCTTTTGCTGTTCCGCAAAGTTATGAAGAACATTCTACTCGTTACTGGGTAGATGAAAACGGTCAGAAATGGCGTAGCATGGGAAATATCTGTTGGTATACAAATCTCGATACCCCTAAAAGACATGAAGATTTGATTTTGTACAAACAATACACTCCTGAAGAATATCCAAAATACGACAATTACGATGCAATTGAGGTAAGTAAAGTATCAGAAATTCCTTGTGATTACACTGGTATTATGGGAGTACCGATTACTTTTCTGGACAAATACAATCCTGAACAGTTTGAAATATTGGGTATTACAGATAGACAAAATTCATCGGGCTTGCGAACTAAAAAATATACTGCTGATGATTCGCCTAAATACAATGACCTCAATGCCAGAAGTGTTTTATTATTACCTGAAGGGTATAAGCAACTATATGCAAGAATTTTAATCAGAAAGAAGGCTTAATTATGCAAATCAAACTGGAAGAACATACCATTGCAGAAGTTTTCAACGGCTATGAAGATAATGCTGAAAGTGGTGTTGTCGGATTTGGCGGTCGTCTGAACATCAGACCAGCATTTCAGCGTGAGTTTGTCTACAAGGAAAAAGAGAGCATGGCAGTCATAGATACTGTGTACAAGGGATTTCCCTTGAATGTCATGTACTGGGTTGAGGACGAACAGGGAAATTATGAACTCCTCGATGGTCAGCAGAGAACTATCAGCATTTGTCAGTACTGTGCAGGAGATTTCTCCATTATGATAGATGGAAAGCCTCGCACATTCTCCAATCTGACCGGAGCTGAACAACGGCAGATACTTGACTACAAATTGATGATTTACGTTTGCAAGGGTAGTGACAAAGAAAAACTCGATTGGTTCAAGATTATCAATATTGCAGGAGTTACGCTGACAGAGCAGGAACTCAGAAACGCTATCTACACAGGCGAATGGCTAACCGATGCTAAGAGATATTTCAGCAAAAACGGCTGTGCAGCTTATAAAATTGCCAATAAATACATGAATGGTGAAATGAACCGTCAGGCATACCTTGAAAAAGCGATTAAATGGCTTGCCTCTCGTGAAAATATGACGATTGAGGAGCATATGTCAGCACATCAGCATGATACGAATGCCTCCACATTATGGCTTTATTTCCAGAATATCATAAACTGGGTCAAGACGATTTTCCCGAAATACCGCAAGGAAATGAAAGGTCTGGAATGGGGATTGCTCTACAATCAGTACGGCTCGGCAGAATTTAACCCTGTGGCACTTGAAACTAGAATCAGTGAGTTGATGTCCGACAAGGAAGTCACAAGCAAAAAGGGTGTTTATGAATATCTTCTCAGCGGAAAAGAAAAATGCCTGAGCCTCCGGCAGTTTGATGATGAGGATAAGCGTGAGAAATACGAACAGCAGAAAGGAATCTGCCCTATCTGTCAGAAACACTTCGATTATGAGAAAATGCACGCTGACCATATCATTCCGTGGCACGCTGGTGGTAAAACCGTTCCTGAAAATCTGCAAATGCTGTGCAGGGATTGTAATCTGAAAAAATCTGGGCAAGAGTAAAAAGTAGCCGATATAGCTTTTTGATAGTTATATCGGCTATTTTAAGTGTATTTTATACAGATACGTTATAACCATTATTTTTAAATTTCAATCCGATTATGAGTTAAACAATAAAAATACATTTTTTTGAAAAAAATTCCAAATTGCTACTTGACAAAATTGAAATTATCCTGTATAATAAAGTCATGGAGGAAAATATAATGAATAACGCTGTTTTAAAATCCATATCTGCTACTAATTTCGGACCATTTAACGAAACGATAATATTTGATATGGAAACAACTGTCCCCAAGGGACAAATCATACCAAATCATACTTTCATAGCAGGAGATGCCCAACGATTTAATAAATTAGCCTATATCTTTGGGGCAAACGGCTCTGGAAAATCTAATTTTTGCAAAATTATCTTACAAGTACAACGGATTATCATGCTCTCGCCCATTAGAGCTTCAAATAATATGAAATTATTAGAAATGCAACCATTAAAAGACAGTCTTGCGATGCCAAGAAATTACTTTAAGTTTAATGCCACAAGTCAAGAACGTTCTACTTCTTACAGAATTCAGATACTAATCAATGATGTAACCTACACTTACTCTTTTTCAGTTTCAGAAAATTGTGAAATTTTATCCGAGCAATTAACGAAGAAAAAGAGGCGTACAGAAACGATATTGATGAGAACTTCTCCTAGCTTTGAAAGTATTGAATTAAAATCTGAATTAAAATCTTTTCAAGATAATATTCATGTTGTCAAAAACAATGCTCTTTGCTTATCTATGGCATCATTTTTGAACAATAAACTGGCTACTGAAATTGTGGAAACTATTGCCAATATTCGGGTTGTCAACATGGCTGCTATGAAAGGTGGATTGTCAAACCTCGATGAAGAAACTTTTTCAGATGAAAAAAAGGAACAGTATTTGAAAATTTTAATGAGTGCTGACCCTACATTGAAAGATATTCAAGTTGAATTTAATGAGGAAAAAGTAGAAAAACGCCCATTTGATTCCGATGATTTTGAAAATAGAGCTGTTGTATTCAAAAGTATTCGTGTAGATGTGCAGTCAACGCATAATGTCTACGAAAACAAAGAAATAGTTGGTACAACTACTTTACCATTTCTTCAATTTGAGTCAAATGGTACTATCAAATTGTTAGATATTCTGCCCACCATTTTTGATACACTAAACACTGGAAATATTCTGATTGTTGATGAAATTGAAAATGGATTGCACCCATATGTGGTAAAATTAATGATAAATTTATTTTATAATCCTGAAACTAATCCCCACAATGCACAGCTCATCTGTACAACCCATAGTACGCAACTAATTGATGAAGCTGTGCAGCGAGATGAAATCTGGTTAATGGACAAAAATATCTATGGAGAAAGCACGTTAAAACACATTAGTGATATTACTGGATTAAAACCCCATGATAAACTGGGAAAGAAGATGATTGAGGGAGCATTCGGTGCGATGCCTCAATTTTTGGATGATTTGAAATAAAGCAGTCACATGAAAAAAGATGCCCGTGTGAGGTGGCATCTCTTAAGTCGACAAAAGCATCTTACATGATGTGATACTTTGGTCGGTGTAGCAACTACTATTATATCACATTTTCTCACAAAATGCAATAGTTTTTTGTCGGCAGAAAGTAAAAATTAAGCGTGTGACTTCTTTAAATATATTTTAAAGGAGAGCATTTTATGCCTATTAAAACAAAAACTGGGCAAAAAGCCCCTGTTTCAGGTCAGTATAAACCTGTCGGTGGAAAAACTGAGGTAACACTTGTAAAGGGAAAAACTGTCCCTCCCACCTCAACTGGTGCAAAAACATTCGTACTTGTGGACAAAACTAAGCATAAGAAATGAGGAACTTTATGAATTTTATTCATTCTGATTTAGGAAATCTTGAAAAAGGGCGTATCGTTGAAATTGTATTAAAAGGCAATGCGGCCAATGTACAATTACTTGACAGTACCAATTTCAATAATTATAAGAATGGTAGAAATTATCGTTGTATTGGAGGACTCGCCAAAAAGTCTCCCGTTCATCTTGCAATTCCACATTCTGGTCACTGGCATGTAGCGATTGATATGAAAGGTCTTAGAGGAACTGTTAGAGCTTCTGCTAGAGTATTGCCTACCGCACTCCCCCCACTTAATCAACAGCCATTATCATCTATCCCTTCGCTGATTCATAACCGTGGTTACGGTATTGATTTTGATGTGGATGTCGAACCAGAGTACGATGTATTTATCTCTCATGCCTCTGAGGACAAAGATGAAATCGTTCGACCTTTAGCTTATGCACTGAGAGAAAAAGGCGTAAAGGTATGGTATGATGAATTTGAACTGAAAATTGGAGATAGCTTACGGCGTAAAATTGACAAAGGGCTTGCAAACAGCAGATTTGGAATTGTTGTTATCTCCAAAAATTTCATCAATAAGGGCTGGACAAACTATGAGCTGGACGGTATCATCACTAAAGCTGTATCAGGTGAACAAATTATTTTGCCTATCTGGCATAATATCACTAAAAAAGAAGTGATTGATTACACTCCATCATTAGCTGATAAGTTAGCTCGAAGTACGGCATTAAATACAGTTGATGAAATATCTAACGAAATAGCTGAACTTATTTTACGATAAGTTCAGCAGATTGGAGCTAATATGAATTTTAGAGATTTATTCAGAAAATGGGAAATTAGCGGGATAAAACTCAACACAAACTTTGCAGAGGTTGAATTTAAGCCTACAAATGATGACGAAATAGCTGCATGGGATATGTATGTGGAACTTTTAACCAGAATTACCACTCAGCCTTTGGAAGATAATGATGGTGATGAATCCTCAGCTTTGGAAAGCATTCATAAGTTATTTGAGATTACAAGAAATATTCTCAAAGAAAAAGGAAAGAATGCCAAAGAATTTACTAAAGTAGCTATTATTGTTTTGAATCAGGTGATAAGACCATTCACTGCTAAATGGCATAAAAAATCAATTGCTGGTGCTTTTAGAAATAGTGATGATTGTGTTACGTTTAGAACCGAACTGAAAGCGTTGCAGTCAACATTAGTACAGTATACTAAACTATTGGCTGATATGGCACATGTAGAAGATTTAACAGAAATTGATAGAACGCAGGAGGAGTAAAATTATGCTTCATAAAGTTTTTGTAAGTTATCATCACGCAAACGACCAGTCCAGAGCCGATTATTTAAGGAATGAATATGGAGCAAATAATGTCTTGATTGACCGTTCGCTTAAGAGTGCATACATTGGATTAACAGATGAACAAATTTTGTCCAGAATCAGAACAGAGCATCTGAAAGATTCTACTGTAACAATTGTACTTATTGGTAGCGACACAGCTAATCGTAAATGGATTGACTGGGAAATTCAAGCTTCTCTTAGACCATATGGAGATAGGACAGTAAATGGACTTTTAGCAATTTATCTGCCTTCTGCCGGAAAAACGCCAAAGCGGTTACAGGACAACATTGATAGTGGTTATGCTGTTACTATGAAATGGGAAAATATTTCTTGGCAGTTGCAGAGTAAGATTGAGGAGGCGTATAATAATAGAACTAAAACATGGCTGATTGATAATACTCAAAAGAAAAAAGTATACAATACTTAAATGTTATGTAAACATTCATCAAGGTCTAAATCCTGTTATCACCCCTGATAACAAAATGATAACAGGACATCAGCAAACACGAATTTTATGGAGCAAATTGGATAATCAGAATAAGATAACACATAAAATCCAAACAAAATTGTTTAGGATTTGAAACTACTTATAGAATGGGAATAATTTCAGAATTTCAATAAATGCCTGAATTGCTTGCTTTTTAACTCGCCATGTTGCCGATTGGCAACGATTTGGCAACATTTCTCTGTTATCGGCAATAACAATCAAAATTTTATCAGAAATATTTTAGAGCTAACTGATTTTTTTAGAATCGGTTAGCTCTTTTTGTTTTTATTTGAAAAGGTTGAATACTATTCTCCAAAAATCATTCCAGCCAACTACAATAGTAATTATTGTAGCGGCAAAACTAAGAATAGTCACAATAAAGTCCAAAGCCTTTACAACAATACTATCTTTTGCTTTATGTGTCTTTTCAGTTGATACAAATCCAAACCAATTAAGTAACAGAATGGGTAACATAATAATTGTTTTAATACCTTCTGAAAATGATGAAAACGGATTGAATAAACCTTGTTTGATAGATTCATGTTCTTTTTCAAGCGTACCAAGATGTCTTATGAACATATCATCACAATCATTTATTGATTTATTATATCTTTCAGTTAAAATGAAGCTATTTTCTCCATTGAGCATTTCTCGGGTTTCTGGTAAGAAATTGATAAGTAACTGGTAATTCCTAACAGACACACCTTTGAGCAAATCGGTCATAAAAGCAAATATACCATCTTCACCTAATTCGTATTGCATTTCCTTAACTTCAGACGTTAATTCACAGTATAGATTTTGATTAAAATGGTGTTCAGAGATTATTTCATTGATATATTGTATGAATTTATTTCTATAACTCGTAGTGAATTTAATGCGTTTAACAATAGTTGATAACTCAATCTTTTTAGAAATAAAGCCAACGATGATAATTACAATTAAAATTATAATAGGAATTAACTTATCCATTGTTTTCCTCTTTCATTTTTCTGAGAACTTCTTCATTCCGCTCTGCTTCTAATTTCGGATACTTATACCGCCATTGGTCGTATTCCTCACGACTGATTTCCCCATTACGGTACTTTTGAGCCATTTCCTCCCATGGCTGAATCAGTCCTGACATTTTGGCATAGGTTGAGCCAATCTGCTTATTCAGTCTAATGCAGATTTCTCCATCAAGGCGGTCAATTTTGAAACCATATAAGTC